>Ga0307515_10008352_pt1 | contig 20203 bp, 11 predicted proteins | sample 17_EM_MG_FD_194513 | JGI IMG/M metagenome (GOLD analysis project Ga0307515, IMG submission 194513) | Populus trichocarpa ectomycorrhiza microbial communities from riparian zone in the Pacific Northwest, United States - 17_EM | ecosystem: Host-associated > Plants > Roots > Unclassified | place... | reverse complement strand
TCGCATGGTTTGGTATATAACCTAGCTTATCATTGGACTGTGTTGTCCTGCAGGTATCCATCCTTTTTTAATGTAAAAAAATGACAACTAACTGAATAATAAGACCCAAACACCAACATCTAATGTGTTTTTTAATATAAAAAAATAATTATGAGCTTAAAATGTAATGCATAGAATGATATTGATATTTGTTTCTTAAATATTAAAATGCTGACATATTGAATCGGTTTATATTAACTTAAATTCATGAGACTTAAGGTAATTCTACATGAAACAAGTTGAATAAAAAATTATGAAACCTTATTTCCAACATATCCAATATTAAAGGTTGAAATTAAAAAAAAAAAAACCTAAATCTCAATTCCCAAACAACATAATATTAAATGATAAAATTAAAAAAACCATAAATAAAAAAGAAGAAGATTGAGTTGTTGGAGGGTGAATTGAAAAACAATTATTCAATTAAAAAAGCATAAAAAATAAACAGAGTCAACTTGGGTTAACTTGTCACCCCCGCAACATGAGTTATGAGATCGGGATAACCCCATAATTTTTTTTAAAAAAATAACACAGTCATTCTCAACCAACCTAATATTGAATGATGAAATCGAAAAAAAATCAATTAAAAAAAGCGACAAAAAAAATCGAGTCAACTTGAAAAGGTTGTGACCTGGACCTGAGATGAGGATAAATTCATAGAAAAAAACAAAAAAAAATACAAAGCTCCAATTCCAACATGTATAATGTTGGAGGTTGAAATCAAGAAAAAAAATTAAATTCATGAGACCGATAAATAACTCAACATAAGAAAAATTTTAAAAAATACAAAGCTCAATTTCTAAAACAACCTAATACCGAAGGATAAAAATAAAATAAAAAATAAATTAAAAAAATTAGATTGTTGAAGAATAGAATTAAAAAAAATAAAAAAATGCATCACTATTCTAATGAATAGTGTTTCATGGGTGTTGCTCCATAAATTTAACCATACATTTTAGTGTTTTGTTTAAGAAAAAAACCATACCCTTTAATGTTTTGATAAAGAGAAAACTAAATTAATGAGAGAAAACTAAATTAATGAAACTGATATAAACCCAACAAAAATATTAAAAAGTATAATTTATAAAATATTTTAATATTAAAAGATAAATTTTTTAAAAAAATTGATTGATAAAGGGTAAAATTAAAAAACAAGAAACCTAAAAAAAAAAACATAAAATACTATTGTAATAAATTATGTTTTTATGTTTTGCAGGGGTAGTTATAGTGATGTCGCGATATCTCTTAGTGTTTTGTTAATATTAAGGCGTGTCATCCTCTCTTTTTTTTATTTTTTGTCGAGATAGATCTTGTAGCCCGTACTAACAGTACTAGGGGCATTCAAGAGAGTAGTGGCTAGCAGTTAGTAAAACAGAAAAAGGAATGATCAAACTTATCTAGCACCACCATACAATCAAGGACCTGATTGCCACCACATGAGGAGTTTCGGGGCCATTGTCAAATCTGCGGTGCTCAACCATTGGACTCCCCATGCTGACAGGATGGACCAGACCTGCAACCTTACATTTTGGTAGAAAAGTTCAGGGATTAAATTTAACTTGACCCAAAGTTCAGGGCAATTTTGGGTAATTTAGCAAGCACGAAAAAAAACTAGTAACTACAAAGATGCAGCACAATCGTTGTGTTCTTGAAGCAATCTGCTAATAGTATAAATTGAATGTTGCATTCCTCTCAACTCAATAGCATTTCACTTGTATAGTCAGAGCCTATTCTTTTGTATCTTCTCTCAATAACATTTTCTCTTATCCCATCTGGACAGCCAACTGATTCCTTACAAATCGTTATTATGATTCCACAAAAACTTCTTTGAATGAGAGAGAGTGAGCTGTTCAATACCCACCCCTGTCATCAAATGAACCAAAAGAAATGATTCTACAAAAATCTTCAACGTCTTCTATCATGCTGTCCTCTTGTCACCTTTAATCTCTCCTATGAAAGCATTCCCAATTGAATCTTTAAATTAAGTTTCACATCTATGGGAGAAAATTTATTACTCTCAAAACACTTGTCTGATGTTAATGTTGATTCTCGAGGTTCTGATGTATTCTAAGATATCATTCTCATCACAGAAATGCAATTCAAGGGCTGTGATTTCAGCATTTTCTTTGTCAGTGAAGATCCGAGGCACACCTGCAATAATCAGAAATCAGAAGTCAAAGAAATGTATCAAGATGCAAAAAATACAAATTTGCAGGAATTCACAAGTCACCAAAGGAAAAGGCTAAGCACAGGAATTTGGAAGTTCAATTGTGCCAATTTTGGCTGCAAACACTATAGTAACAAAATTCTACATCTGTTATGAATAGCTACTTATCAGTTCACAAGAAAAATGAATTTCTTGTATCGAAGTTCTATTGATTGAGCTGCACTTTCAGCTACGTAATGAAAATAAAAAATAATGTTCCCTTTGCAATGAATTTTCCCCATCATCAGTTAAGTTAAAACTTTCGAGGCAAAACACGAAGATGAATACTTTATTCTTCAGATAATCCAGATCTTTATTTCAAGATATTCCAGAGGCTTATAGTTCAATTACCATGAAAGCATTCTCGTGCTTCTCCAGCCATGAGAACCACATCACCACTTCGGAGAAACATTGCTAAAGGTGGATCTTCTCTAGATTTTCCTCCCAAAAGGAAAATAGCCTTGCAACCCAAACTGAGGGGGAAAGAAGGATATAGTCAGCAATCAAAACCTCTTCTTTGGATTGAAAACCATGGAGATATGATAGAAAAAAGAATTCCCAAGATACCTCATGCTTACAATAGGTTTACTCCAGTCAGCTTCCATGTCATCCAAGTGGCCCCCAAGTGTATCTCCTGATAAATTATATCGTGCACATTAATTACACTTCCAAGAAATTGAACTGACGTTAACAACCTAATATTGTGCGCATTAATTACACTTCCAAGAAAAAGAGTGTCCCGATGCATGAGGTTCTTCATAAGGCTAGGGTCTAGGGAAGGTCAGGTGTCACAGCTTTGCACCTATTTCTGCAGGGAGGCTGTCTTGCAGTTTCAACATGCTAACTTCTAGTAACAAACGCACGACCTTACGATTGCACCAGGTCTCATAAGCCAATAAATATTAAACAAGAAATAGACCAAAGGAAGATATAAACAAGCTTTCCATTAATAATTACCTGATGCAAAATAGTTTACTATTGCAGCTTCTGGGTGGAATTCTTCTCCCACGGGCATTGCAGGAGCGGCCAATTTTTTAGCCAACTGACAGAGTCCATCAGGGATCTTGTTATGTGGAAGAGATACATTGTAGTTACGCTACACCACAAACAAAAAGACTTAAATTCATTCCAATTCATAAAGAAGGGAAACTTCTAAAAGAAGTGTTGGGTTGAGAGTGTATAATAATCAACACGCCCAAAATATTGATGAAGACAAATAAACTAAGAGAAGGACTAGCTGGCATCTTGATTCTCCAGTCACATAAAACGGCTTGATACAGATTTGAGCAGAGCAAGATTTAAGTGGTTGAAGATGTATATTCTTACATGCACCGTGTTCTGAAACAGCAGCAAGTTGATAAAACCTTTTTTTTGCACAAAAAGAGTAGACAATTGTTTCAAGACAAACTATTTAAACTGAACTGCTAACTTCAAGCACAACCTCTTAAAATTCAGAGTAAAAACAAATTAAATCGTTACTGCTGACAATCATACTTGTGTCTATACATTATGTAGAAAACCAAGGCATAACAATGTTAGTACATTGAAAGATTGTATCATACCAGATTGTATATTCTGTGATCAAATCCCATGGCATTCATAATGCAGATAGATAGGGTGTGGTATACAATAACTAAACCCAAGGGTCACAATGCCAACCTTACATAACTGAAAGAAGGCTACATAAGAAAGAAAACTCTATGCTTTATAATTGTTAAAGGATCTATACTTGCTGTCAATCAGCATGGCCCTAAGGGACAAGCTCTAACAACTAATGAGTGAAACTAAAATTTGAGCATGTGTACTTCCCTACTGTATCATGACATTGAAAGGTCAATATGTAAGAACACAGAACTAGTAGACAGGAATTGCAAAAGAGAAAAACACTGAAGCTGCAATCACCTTAGACCAATCAAATTGCAGTCCAAGGGTACTCCACCGCAACTTCCGCAATAAGACGGAAGCTGAAACAGGCTTACAAGACTTCCCTCTTAACAGAACACTATCTTCCTCGCAAAAACTCCATCTACGAGTATCTCCATTGCCAACACAACCATTTGACGCAGAGTCCGAACTAGCAGGCATATTTTCATCCTCAACCAACACTTTCCTCTCTTTCGCAGCAATAAACAGGTCACTTATAGGCCCATAGATTGCATTGTGATTCGTTCTATTAGGAGGCTGAGGGAAACTCATTAAGCTCTCCCTTATCCATCGGCATTGTTCATCAACACTCAATGCCCCCGGAATGAAATAAAAACCTGCAAAATTCATCTTTCTCCATAAAAACTTCTCTAAAACTCAATAAATCTTTATTTGAATTATACAGAAAACTTAATAAAAAATAAAACAGGCAACTACTTCCATCAAGTGATAATCACGCCATTTAGGTTTTCTTTAAACAAAAGAGCATAAAGTAATTAAAACACAAAAATGATACCAGGCCGACTTTCCAAGCCGAAGACGGGCCGATCAAAACGGCAATCAACAACCACAATTTCAGGAGGAAGTTCACCGTTTTGATGATAAGAATCCAAAAATGACTTGAAATCTAAAACCTCTGATAAGTCGACTTGTTTTGGTTGCTTTTTCCTGTTGAAAAATCAGAATGTTTAATTAATTAAACCGATAAAAACACAAACGACGGCACGTTTACTTGAGAAAAGGAAAGATAAGGTCATACCTTTTAGAATTTTGATCGTAGTAAAGTTTGTACTTCTTCTCTGTTTTTCTGAATTCCGTTCGATCTGTGTCGTCGGTAACGGCTTTATCGGAGCCGTACATTTCGACGAGGAGAGGAGTGATTGATTATTCAATGATTTTTAGGGTTTTTGAATTGGGCGCAGAGGTTTTGAGTTGCCGTCTACAGTCCTTTTCTTTCAATAGAATATATTTTTTTAAAAGTTCTTTTAAAAGAAATTAAAGAACTTAAATTTTTAAAAAATATGATTGAATTATATTTTTAAAATATAATAATAATTATTTTTAAAATATTTTTTATTTAAAAATATATCAAAATATTTTTATTTAAAATTATTTTTAATATTAAAATTTTAAAAATTTAAAAATATATAAAAAATAAAATTTAATAATACACTGTTTATAAATAATTACAAAGATATTTGAAAGTATAATAATAATACATTTACTTTTCAAATTATTTTTTACTTAAAAATATATTAAATTAATATATTTTTATTTTTTTAAAATTATTTTTGATATTAATATATTAAATAATTTTAAAATTTTAAAATAATATTAATTTTAAATAAAAAAATATAATTCAACCACATTTCCAAAAATTATTTATATATTTTAATCTTGACCTCCGGTTCAGGGTAGCACCGCGGTCGCAGCCCTTGCTCCATCCAAGCAGCCACGTGGAGAGAGAGAAATCTGATTCATTGAATGGACAGTTAAAAAGCCTTAAAACCCAACCCAACCCAACCAACACAGGTATATAAATAACTCCCTAACACAAAATAGTTCTCCGTAATCTTAAAAAAAGAAGGAAAAAAAATGGTGTGCAGGAGTGTGTTGCGTTCCGTTTTGACAACAGAAGCATGGATGATGATGATGATGATACCACCTCTCCATCCAAACCGAGCCATCATCTATTCTTTCTCATCAGCAAGAACCGTTGGATTTTCAAGCAGTAAAACAACAAGCATTAGGGCTCCAGAGTCTCATCACTTTGGAAGAACAAAACCAGCTCTTGTTAATTGTTTCTGCTCTTATAACAATGAAGGCGACGAGGATCAAGAACCCCCTCAAGAAGCTGTGCTTAAAGCTATTTCTGGTTTGTACTACTTTTTCTTTACCATTTGCTTAGTTTAATTTAGTTAACCAATTCAAGTGGTAATTGGAATTAGTCTGACAATTAGTTAATGAGTTCGAATCTAATTGAGTTGGTTATGTTTTTGAATTGAAGTTTATCGTGGGCTGGTTCTTGTTGTATCTCTCTATCTTCCATTTGTTCCTTTGTTATGATTTGTTAGAAGCGTAGTCAGTCGTCATACATTGATGATAGATGCTTTAGCCGATGATGTTGAATGCAGAGGTGTCAAAGACACAAGCGAGGGTTGGACAAACCACAAATGTTGTTATTGGCGGTACGGTAGTAGATGATTCCACTGATGAATGGCTTGCTTTGGATAAGAAGGTACAATTACTTTGCCTCTCTCCATTTCTACTCCCCTTTCATTATTATTTAGCTTATTGATTTTTTTTAGTGACGCAATAGACTCCTTATTGTCTTCATATTCTAAATGCGGATTATTATTTTACGCATAATCTATGAAGTTGTAATCTTGCAATCACTATCGTTATGTGTTCATCAAACCCTTATAAATCTTGCTTCTGAGAAGTAGTATCACTTACCTGTCAGGTAAACTCGTATCCAACAGTTAGAGGATTTACTGCAATTGGTACAGGAGGTGATGATTTTGTGCAAGCTATGGTTATTGCTGTTGAATCTGTAATTCAACAACCAATCCCTGAGGTATATGTCCTTTCTTAGCGCTGCTGCAATTCAGTAATAGAAAAGATGTTTAAGATAGTGGTGCGTTAAAAGAATTCAACTGTGAGGAGACGTGTTATTCCTTTCATGTTAATGTTGAATGCCTTGGTTTTTAGAATCACCTACAGGGTTTTTTATTGCAACCTTTTTTGAAGTGTTACTGTTTAAGGTTTTCCAGGCTATTCATTTAACCTTCCTCACAATACGTTTTCTTCCATAAGATACTTTGAATGATCTCATCCAATATGTAACCTGCATCAGAATTTTGTAAACATTTGAAATGTAATGGATGCTCTTAGAAAACAGCTACTGAACAGAGGTGCTTATTATCTGCCAATAATGAGTAGAACTTTTTTGAGCTGCATGTTGTGCATGTTGTGCATGCCAGAGTAGATGGTCCAGCATTCTGTATTTTGTGAACTTCTCCTGTGTGATTGAAATTAATGGTTGACTTCTGCAACTAGCACAATTAGTTCAAGGTCTAGTGATTGATGAAGAAAATTTTAGGTGGAGAATCTCTGGCCATGACATCTTTGTCCAGAAATTAGAGATAGTATAAATTTTTGTAGACTGCATTCCTAATTTATATTGTTTGTTGATGTAAGAAAGAAGGGGAAGGTATTTAAAGAAAGTGATTGGTTAACTTAATTGTGGTTTTCTACAGGAAATTTCTGCAGAAACCCGAAAGCTGAAACTGCTTGATCTCTACCAACTTAAGTTATCTTGTTTAGTTTTTCAAGAATTGATATAATAGATTAGGGAAAACATGGTTTTAGGTTTCAGAATGGGTAAGTAAATGATGTCATTGCCTTTATTTTTCCAAGTCCAGTTTTGAGGGAATGACTGCTAATCCTGCTGTAATGGCAACCTTCATGATAGCATGTGAGTAGTGAATTGGCCCATCAAATAGTTTGAGATTATGGAAGAGAGTTTTGGCATCAGCTGTGTTTTTCCACAGGCGGTGCATTATCAGGCCATTTCTCGTCAAATAGCATGAGTGGGTCTAGGATTTGAAGCACATTGATAAAAGCCTAGGATGATGGGGACTAGAATATGCAGACCATATTAACATGTTGGTTAATTGTAACAAGTGGTAATGAGGAAGGCCTGATTGAGAAACAGTCCATTGGACACAAATTGGCGCTGGTTATTGTGCACATTTGGGGCTAGAGAATAGTGGTCAAAGATTTTGTAAGGGCTGGTGTTGGAAGCTTCTGGCAAATATAAGAGCTTGTAACTTCTGACATTGCTATGTGAAATAGATGCCACATGTTTTATCTGTCATCATTATTATGCCTTGAAATATGGCTATAAAACAATTTTTGTCTTCTTCTATCTTGCAACCCTGATGGTTGACTTCACCTTTAAACTTTTAGAGAACAATAGGAACCTTGGTTGAAAAGAGCTTAATCTCTCAATAAGATTACTATTATGGATCTGTCAATCTTTTTGTCATGCTTTGGTTCTTGGTCTCTTCCATGGCAAGATGTTATATTCAAGGTCACATTTGTCTAACCGGTTTTGTCCAGGAAAAAGAATGAAATTGCTGTCAATTGATTGTTACATGGTGAAATTATTTTAGAGCCTATTTGAGAGTGTGATTAAGGTTGCTTTTCAAAATGCTTTTCACTCGAAAAATGCATCAAAATAATATTTTTTTCATAATTGTTTTTATTATTTTTGACCCCAACACATCAACATTATAAAAAAAACCTAAAAAATATTAATTTGAAGCTTTTAAAAAATAAATTAAAAATTTAGAAATGTGCAGTCCATCTGCACTCCCTAATGGTGTCTTACTCTCACTGATTGCAGTGTGAAGAAATTAAGAGACTTGACCTATCAAACTGATGCTGATTGTTTCAAAATGCTTTCCTGTTCTTGAAAGACTTGTTGCCTTTTAGAAATAAATATAACTGCGGTTATGATGAATATTTTTGGGCAATCTTTACTTTGCTGCTGAATCTGCATAACAAATTGAAATCATCCACCTAGGGCTTGTACTATGAACAAGTATCTAATTGCATTAACCTACTTATTTTCCCAGGGTCAAGTGAGGCAGAAAGTATCTTCGAGGGGCAAATATGTGTCAGTCAACATTGGTCCTGTTCAAGTTGTATCTAGCGAGCAGGTCTTTCTTTCTCTCAAGCACATAAAAGATATTGATGAAATATCATCTGTTGCTTTTTACTGGAAAGCAAAAGGAAAGGGAAAAAAAGGCTGATATATCTAAATTTATTTACACTTATTAAATGATATGTTGATTATTTTGCACATGATCTTAATAACACCTGGTTATTATTTGTTGACTTGAAACTTCTTTTCTGCCAGGTTCAAGCTGTATACAACACCATGAGAAAAGATGATCGCATGAAGTACTTTTTGTAGTATGAAACTCCTTTTATTTTTTGTAGAATGCTGATATGTGAGGCCGAACGTTTGACTCTCTTTAGATTTCCAGTCTTCATCTCCCAGTTATGTTCTCTCAAAAGTGCAGCTGTTATTAGTTAAGAAATCATGATTCAATATGATCTCCTCATTATTTCTCTGAGATGTACATTGTAATGATTTGATAGTCATAAAATAGGCAGCAAACACCTTTTGTAATTTCATGCTTGATCTACGATAGATAGATTGGCTATGGATAATAATTAATTGAGCATGTTATGAATTTCCTTCTTCATTTACTTTTTGTGGTTTCAAATTAGTTAAAGGGAAGGACATACTGTTTTGAGTATGTTGAAATTGGGGTCTGTATGTTTCATTAAGTTTTTTGAAGTCTAGAGAATGTGGCCTTATATTACTTCTGCCTCCTAATACCAGGTAATTTTATCTATGCTTTTGTCTCACATTCCAAAGCATCTGCCATTACAAAAGCAGCAATATTGATCATTCCCACTTCTAAATGTAGGACTGGCATATTCCATTTTGCACCTGCTTGTAACTTCCGTGGATGGGTCCCAATCTGATATCAGGTGCTTATACAGTTTAGACCTTGTTGGTTTGTATGGTCTCTTAATCTCCAGTGGTAGTGGAACAACTCTGTTAGTAAGAAGTGTTCTTACAGTCAAGCTAACGACAGTTTCTACCATTTATCAGGCCTTACAGGTGACTGCTTCCACTACAGTGGTCAAGTCAAGGTATGCAGTATGACATCAGATTCAATCATAGTTTGATATCATATACTAGTAAGAGATGTGAATTTGTATTTAAGGGCATTTAAGGGCTCATAATTTGATGTTGACTAGAGACGAGTCCTTGCAAAACACTCTCGGAGATGCTGTTTTAATAAAACTCCAAATACATAACCTTGGGGAGCCAGCATTGCTGGTTGTCTGTAGCTTCCATTAACTTAGTATTGACTGGTCTTACGGAGCAGTTACAGTCACCTAAGTGCTGCCATGCGGCTGGTTGTTTGCAATTTTAGGCAGTCTAGCACGTCAGATAAGAGGCTAAACCTAATTAAATAAAGTTCCTCTAGACTTGTATATGATTTTATCTCATTTCATGTAGATGGCAAGTATTCTCTCCCATGCTGTTCAAAAATTAAAATGCAATCTATCTACTCTTAATCATTAGTAAATGATGTGTATTGGTTTAGAATAGCCCACCCACTCTCATCTAGATACTAGTTTGAACAATGATAGATGCATCAATGGAGACAATTACATCTGCACATACGTACATGTGCAAGTAGGGAAGAGAGGGTTAAGGGCTTGCGCTGCTGTAATCCAATTTCAAAATTGTAATGGTTCCATGACAAGAATCTCCTAGTCCAATTAGTACGTTGTACAATTTGAACTAATCAATATTTTAATGATTTAATTCTCAAAGATGCAACGTTGTGGTACCTACAGGATGTAATCAAAGAAGCATCTCCCACCCAATATACCATTTTTCAAATTAGTCTTAGATTGACTCTCTGACCAGTCCCTCTCACTCCAAAAAGATTCCCACACTTTTCTGCCTCTATTGCGTATCCATAATACACAAATACACTTGATTATTTATATTTAACGTCTTTAAATGATCAAGCAGTCGCCATCCCTTTATGATTAAATATTAATGTTGGTGATTAGCAATTTGGCATCAGCAATTTGATAATGATATGTACGTAGATGGTGTCAATTTGTTCCTCATCTTTTTCTGCCACTAGTAGGATAGGCAAAAGTGGGGGAAATTAAACAAGTCTCAGCCCCTCAATTATTGGGTGGATACTTCGTTACTGCACCTACCGAGTCACTGTTTCATAGCTCCATCTTGTGTGAAACTGCTGTCGTAACTTGTGGACCTTTCTCCCTTTGTCCTAATGCTTTCTAATTTCTTTATTCTACCAATTTGACCCATTTCTGCTGCAAAATATGTTTATATGGTAGTGTCTGGTCTTCACATCTAGATTTGTAACTTTGTTCTTTCTCCTTTCTTCTTTGCTGAATTTAGAGCCCACTAATTTTCTTCAGCCATCTTAGTTTGTAGGAAGGCAGTAGGAATCATGTTGACTAATGTAGAACAGCTGGTGCTAAATGTAGATTCCAAGGTACTGACTGCTATATTTTCCTGTTGTTCAAGATTTATATTTTTTCCCTTAGCCCATTTAAATGTTTGCTTGCAATCCTGTTGTGAGGTTTCTGATTATTTGTGACTGTCTAGGATGTGCTAGAAAGAAAACTTGAAGATTCACCCTCAGCTTCTGTTTCCAATTCACCAACACAGAATAGCAGACCAACCAGCATGGTTGTAAAGGCAAGTCCTAGTGATCTTTTGTTTATATTTTTCTCTTAAATAAATAGCATGATTGATATTAGTTTCTAGTTAAATGTGTATGATCTGATGTAATTTTTAACATAAACAGAAGGCACACACCATAATTCCAGCTCATTTGATAGCCGAAGCCATATCAACGATCCGTGGCCTTGACCTGAGATGGTCCGGACCAATAACACTCAGTGAAATGCAATATGTGAGGCAGTATGTTCTTGCAAAGTATCCTCAATATTGCAATGGTATTGTGGCAGATGGAGATAGCACATTTAATCTTACCAATCTCTGCATCGATGAGGAATCGTCTAAAAGCACACCAGACAGCAAGCGCGGTCTCCCCCAGAGTTTTGGCGCTAGAGAGTCCACTCCTAAATTCACTCGCAGCCTATCTGATCTTGACAAAACACAATTGGAGGCTTCAAGACTAGTAGATATTCTTAACAAAAAAACTTCTTTCCAAGGCAACTTCATCTCAATCCCAGAAATTCAAGTGCAAAATAGAGCCCTGAAACATTGTGGCCTAAGCGAAGCTGATTACTTGGTCATTTTCATGCCCAACTACAGGGATGCTATGGTGATAATTGGAGAGAGCTACCCTTTCTTCAGAGGTAATTACTACATGACAATAATCGAGGAAGAAAATGACATGATACGTGAATTTGCTACTAGTAAAGAATCAAAGGTTATTCCAATGCCAGAAACTTGGTTGGACCTAAGGATTAAAGGATCACAACTTAGCCAATACTTTAGGAGGAAATGCAAGCACATCCCAAAGGGCCTTTTCTCTTATCCTGCTATTGTCAATGAGACCAGGTATTCTATGCATTGGATATCCGAGGCCCACAGAAATTCATGGCATGTTCTCCTTGACGCCACAGGCTTGGTTTCCGGTGAGGAGAGATTGGCCCTTGCACTCCACCGGCCCGACTTCGTGTTATGTACACTTGATAATAATACACATGCCCAGCCATCAAAAATCACCTGCCTCTTGGTTAGAAAATTATCATTTGATACTTCTGCATCCTTGGACTAGGTTCTTCAGGATTGTCAACAATTAATATGATGTAAATAAGGGGCCTTTTTTGTGGTATATGATCCTCACTCCTGTATTCTCTCTTTCTCAAAATAAATTAAAACATGCATTTGCTTAGTCAATATTTCTCCATGTATCTTCATTCTAGTAACTAGTAGCCAGTCCAAGAAGGCAGGAAGAAACAAGCTAAGAAATTCTATGCTCTCTGACTAAGAAATTGGGAAATTCTCTGAAAAAACAAAACAAAACAATGTCAAAGTTTTAGCAGTCAGACAGTTGACAGGAGAGAATGCTCATCGTTCATGAATGCAGGCAAGGAAAATTGTTGTGAATCATATAGCAAGTTACTAAAACTGCCACCTGTCTGTTAATGAATGTCTTAGATCCAAGTAAGCGGTATACCTTAAACCTGACACTTGGGGCTAGGGCCCTATGCCTGTATCTATTCTCGAGCCAAGCATATAGGTTAAACCCCATTTTATTTTGCTTAAATTCATCTGTGACTCTTAAACTTTTCACTAGTGTTTTTCTTTTCAAAGCTAACACATTAAATAATAATAATAATAACACAGTTAACTTGTCACAAATGACTTCTCTAAAAAATGTAATTTTATTAATTTTTAAAAAAGTTATTTAAAGTTTTAAATTTAAAAAATAAATAAATCTTAATCTTAATCTCAAATTGTAATAAAGATAATATTTATTTGAGTCTAAAAAAGATGGTGATGGTTCATGATAAAGGTTTGCAGTTTTTTAAGTTTTCTCCTACAAGCCACACCCTCTTAATTAATGGCTTTGCACATTGTATATTAATTTCAGCAATAATATTCTCAATTATCTTATAAAAATAAATGGAGTCTAGTTGTCAAGCAAAGGTAAATTTTGAAGCGGTAATAGCGACATCCTCTTTTATTCATTTCTGATTAATTAATATTAATTATTACTCATCTTTATTAGATATTTATTAATATTAAAACTGTATTTTACATAATTAAAAAATCATCAAACTTAACTAATAGTAAATTAAAAAAATAGATTATGTAATAACAAATAATCCATTAAAAAGAACAACTTAATAATAATAAAATATATTTTAATTGAATTAATGATTTACAAATATGGCTATTACATAAAAAATAACATCAAAAAGAAAAATGTGTTGAAGGACTTCATAACCAGACCCAATGACTAATTAAATTTTTGTAAAAAAAAAACAAAACACTTGTTGTCATAATTTTAAAATAAATGAAGAGATAAAATTCATATTCTTGATTCTATTCAAGTTTAATACCTAAAAATTAATATCGGTTTCATACAGGAAATATCCATTTTTTATGCTTAATAGATCCATCGTCCAACACGTGTCATCAATATCTTTTTTAAATTTAAATAAATATTGTTTATCATAACTTGATATTAAGATTAATATTTATTTATTTATTAAATCTAAGATATTAAAAAAAATTGTATTTATCATATTTTTGCTAAACCATGTTACTTTGAAAAAAAAATTCCTTTTCACTATTAAAAAAATGAAAGAGAGTGAAAATATTATTCATCTAAACACAATGCACTGAGAATAATATTTAATCGATTAATGGTTGAGGATAGAATTATTTTTGAAATGAAATCATTTTGGCATTTTAAAATTAGGGACATGATGAATCATTTTGGCACTGGAGAATATGTTGGGATGGAACAATAAATTTACATCATTGAAATAAATTTTTAAGCTTCAAATGAGGGTTGATTTTGTATTTTTATATAAAAAGTGCTTATTTACTCTTTGAATAAAAAAAATTACTCTTTGAAAAGCATAGCAAAAAGACCAGTTGTCCTTGAAGATAAATATTTTAACCCTTCAGCCAGAGGGTATTTTTTGTCATTGTGTAGCTGGTCTTTTGTAATTATTGAGTTGGGTTTGTGTCATTTTAGTATTTTAATAAATAAAAAGTATTTTAAAAAATAATTGACATGTGCTGTTGTACATGAGTTAGCGTGTTAATCGCTCCACTGTCTTTAAGTGTCTACACGTGTGATTGATTCGAGTCAGGTAGCCCAACTCTGCTAGATTTCTGATTAGTCAAATCTGTAGTAGAAACTTACCGATCTGTAGCTACTATTGTCTTTATTCTCCCCTGACTGTTTTATTTGGTTCAACAATTCATTTATCCTCCTACATCTACTCGAAAGAGGCTGTAGAAGAAAGTAGCATGGACTATTACACCCAAAACTCAAATCATAAAGCTCACGGATCGAGCAGTCCTTTGTCTCCCTGCTGTGGGTCAGTTACTGCCTTTTGGAATAGGAATGAGAGAGTCAATCTTTTCATCAGTCAGTGGCTTTCCAATACAGCCATTTAGGTGGCCTGCTCGAATGGACTCATTTATTGGCTCAGACTCTGGCGTATAGGCGAGGCCAACAATGTTACTCTGCACGCCAGATAAGCTTCGCAGCTGTGTTGTTGCCTATCAGGAAATTATGATTGAAGAAGTAGATGTGAATAAGTAAAAAGAACATGCATGTTCATAGCATAGAAATGAGAAAAAACTGACAACTTCCATGAAATAATTCTTAAGAGTTAGAATATTAGCAAGCAGGTCGATGTATACATCTTTGAATGTAACCTAAAGAAGCATGAAGAGCAACAGCATCTTCTTCATTAAGCTCTCTAATCTGAATGAATGCAGATAAGTTTCTGCAGCTTTCACAATGACACTCACATACCTACATTTGCTGCTCTTTTCATAAGCTTTATCGTATTGTTGTGGTTTATTCTTTAAGAGATTGCCTTAAGCTACGAAAATATATTCTCTTAAGTTGAAGGTCAAAAAACTCTACCTCATACCCACTCGTTACATGAGCAGGCATATCCATATCCATAAGAATGAGGTCAAAAGAAGCCCCTTGACTATGAAGATGAATAGCTTTTTGTCCACTTTTGGCCACTTTAACTTCCATCCCAATATTATATTCCTTTCCAAAATCGATTATCTGTGTCTTGTTGAATAGGCGATCACAAGTGTCATATTCCACAAGAAGCACAGAGAACTTGTCGCTGGCGGGTGAACTTGAACCCTGCGGAATGCTCTTGACTTCTTCATGCCCCGGTTTGTTCCCTTTTCGGCTTCTGTGAACATGAAAATGGATATCAATTCTTAGAATTAATTTTACACGATCTTGAAACTTTAAAATAAGCCATATCTGAAGAGAGCCCACGATATGATCCAAGACTAAAACTATAGTAGCAATATTGGGATTTAATGCAGGTTTCTTGGATCAAAAGAGAACAGAGTCAAATAAGATGCAAGTTCTACCTTCTACAGTCCAAACTAAGCAAAAGCATGATAAGATTACAACACCTACCCCTCTGTGTCTTCTTCACTGCCATTTCCCAAACCAAGCACATCTTGCTCCCTTCCAGGAGCAGCAGATTGATCAAATCCAGTTCCACTATGTTCCTCTTTCATGGTTTCATCAATAACAACGGCCCTTTCTTTCAGCCATCGATTCACATCAGCAATCTTTTTGCGTGCTTCAAGAAGGTTTCTTTCTTGACCAATGTCCCTCATATTGATCATTAACTCATTGAATAGAATTGTGGATGCTTCTCGGTTTTTCTTCAGTTCTTCGATTCCTTCTACGAACACATTGGCAGATGCAATCATCTTTCGATCATTTTCAGAAATGTAACCATTCAGTTCTGCAACGGTCTTCTCAAGCTTATGATAAACTCGAGCGTTTTCCTCGGCCATTGACATATGGGTTGAAGTTTGTTGGTAGGTTGTGCTGGCTGCTTCCCTCATTACCCGGATCACTTCACTGCGTGCCTCGGGAGATTCATCGATCCTTCGACCGATCTTTTCAAGACAAAGACTCAGTTGTTCAAGTAGGTCAGTGATTTCAAGATCAATTAGAGTGTGATCTATGTCATCCATTGATGTATATATGCTTCTTGATTTTCTTTTTTTTGAGAGCGACGAATGAAGAGCGGTTATTTCTGTTAAGGAGAAATGGTTCTTTCACATGCGGGTATTATTGGTTTGCTAACTTGCTGTTATATAAGAGAGGAAGTACATGTATGAAACTTGGATTACTGGCTGAAGAGTCTCTTTCCAGGCCCGTGGCTGTGGGCTGCGGTTACAGGAAAATAAAAACACTGAATAATTTCCCTATTTCAAGTCCAAAAATTCAAAGTATAGATAGTCATGCTTTTAAAACTTGCTCTGGCTGTGTTCTCGGAGCCTGATTTGGGTTTAGTTTTACTTTGAACTATTTTTTTAAGGTTTTTTTTTAAAAAAATAACATAGCTATAATTAATTTTGATCTGAAATATGCTCTTTAAAATTCCATCACACATCTAGAGAGAAGGAAAAAAAACGCATGAAAATACAAAACCAGACAAGGAGCACAGACAATTTCTATTTATGGCTCGAAGCATGCTTCCAGGGCATGATTTCAAAGGCTGAATTTTTTTTACTTAGTCTTGGATTTACAGAGGTTCACACACTGATATAGTATTGGAGTCTTGTATCTACTTGTTTATGCATGCTCCTCATGGGGATCAATCCTTATCCCATCATGATGAGAAACAGCATCTTCGTTAAGCTCTCTAATCTATGTCAGCTTAGCTCAGAAATGTAATCATTTAGTTCTGCAACGGTATTGTGAAGGTTATGACACACTTGAGTGGTTTCGTCAGCCATTGACATATGGGTTGATCTTTCTCGGGAGGTTTTGCTGGCTGCTTCCGTCATTAATTACTTCACTGCGCGCGTGCCCCGGGAGATTCATGGATACTTCGACTGATATTTTCGAGACAGACTCAGTTGTTCAGGTAGGCCATTGATTTTAAAATCAATTTGAGAGTGATCTGTGTCATTCATTGATGTATGTTTCTTGATTTTCTTGCTTTTGAGAGGAGGGGAGGTGAATTCGTTAGTTTGCAGAGAGCGACAAATGAAGGGCGGTTATTTCTGTCGAGGAGAAATGGTTCTTCACATGCGGATATGAATTGATGGAGCACAAAAAATGTAAAAAGAAAAACAAATGGCTCTTTGGGCCTGGGTCTAAATGGTAAAAAAAAAAATGGCCGTTCGGGCCAGGCAATGGCCACAGGCCCACAACATCCCCCTTCCCCATTTTTTTTTTTTCTTCTCTCTCTCACCCTCCTCTATCTCTACCTTCTCTCTCCCAAACAATTCCCCCCCCCCCCTTCTCTCTCTACATATTGTGTTTCAGACCTTTTCTCTCTCCCTCTCTCATTTTCACTCTTCCTTTTCCTCTCTCTCATGTCTCTCCTTTAAGACACTCTTCCGTATATTTTTATTCCTACGATGTCATTGGTGCACTACCAGGCATACACAAAAAAATTTCTGCCCACAATGCCATAATAATTCCTTTTCGTCTCTCTCTCATTCTTTGTAGAACAGGCTTCACTCTTCACTCTTCTCTCTTCTCGCCAGTGATTATTTTGTACCAGCAGTTGTTCACCAATGGTTTTCTGCCCACAATGCCATATTAATTACCACAACCAATTACGACCAACCTTTTTATCAATGGTATCACTCTCGCGTTCAATCAAAAAATTTGTTTTGATTTTTTATGTTATTTTTTATATTTATTTTTTTAATTTTAAAATAAAAATTTGTTAAATTAATTTTTTTTTTCAATTTCACTCTCCAATCAAATATAAAATTTATTTTGATCCTCCTCTAAAAATTACAGTTGACCCTCTTGGTTGTTGGTATTTCAACTTTAATCCTTATTATTTTAATTTTTAATTTTTATTCTTGATTCTTTTATAAAAGTTTTATTTATTTTCAATTTCATTCTTTCATCTCAATTTGCTATATATTATTTTTTTTAATTTGGTTCTTATTTTTTTTTTTTTCTTGGTCCTTTTGTAAAAGTTTTATGAGTTTATAATTTTATCCTTAAAATCAAATTGATGGTGTTATATTTTTCAATTTGATCCTCATTGTTTTGATTTTTAATTTTTTTTTCTTGGCTATTTTATAAGAATTATTATTCTTTTTAATTTCACCCTTCAATAAAAAAATTATTTTTATTTTATGTCACTTTTTATCCTTATTCTTTTGATTTTTTTAGGTCATTTTGCTAAATTGATTTTTATTTTTAATTTCACGTTTCAATCAAATATAAAATTTATTTTGATCTTCATTTCTTTAATTGTTATTTTTTGAATCCTTTTGTATAATTAATTTTTTTTTTTAATTTCATTGTTCATTACTTGATTAATTGAGAATTTAACTTCATGTTTTTTTCAGATAAGTTACTCCAGGTTTAATAATCCAGATCACGAATTTAAAAAGTTAGCACAAGTTTTATTTTAGAAAAAAAGTCTTTATTCTCTTTAGTTTTTTTATTGGGTTATTTTAATTTCATGATCTGGGCCACAAGTTTGGCGGGATATCCCGGGTTGACTTGGCTTTGATTACCTGGATTATAGGTTTATCATGCTATATCTAGTTTATCAAAACTGGTTTTTTATACTCTTTTTCTTACCTCATTTCATGTTTTCATATTTAATGACTTGTGAATTGAGATATATTATTTGTCTCATTTGAAAAGGTATTTTATTTTCAGGTTTTCCTAACCACTTTTTTTTTCAAATTTGATTCATTTTTTATTTTTTTTTTGCATTGAATAATAAGAAATATTACAGCATTGATTATAAATATTGCTTTAAGAGCACTCAAAGATGGTTTGTGGGCTTGTGCTTCTTCAGGCTGACATAATGTTTTTAATCGGTACTTACTGAGAAGGGAATTCTAATCTCCAGTTACAGAATGGTCGTTGAGCCTTAAGAGAGTAGTGGTCTGCCACTAACTGTTTTTAATCAATGAATAATAACTTAAATAAGTTCTGCCCAGAAATCATAGCTATTATTTAAAGCTAATGGTGTGATGGTTTGATCTTTGGCAGAACACGCCATTAGGATCCATCATATCAATTAGTTGATATTATTTAAAGAAAAAATAATTAACATTATTATCTTTTTATCTACTTGTATAAGAAAAAATAGTATTTATTATGTAGAAAATGATATGATATGATGATGAATGAATGCTTTTACACACACAGGTGTGGGTGTTATATATATATATATAGATATGTGTGTGTGCGCGCGCGCGCATACACAAACTCCTCCCACAGCGCAATATATACATTCCCCACATCCATGTTTTAACTTAATTTAGACAAGATAGTATAATATTGTTTCGTGTTACGTCGTGGGTTCAGTCAAAGATTTTTAAAATTTTTAAAAATAATTAGATATTATTAATATTTTAATATTTTAAATTACTAAATAGCCTCTAATATTATCTGAATATTACAAAAAAAAAAAATCATATTGCAGAGATGAAAACGCCATCGCAAACCTGACCTGGATTTTTTTATTCCAGTGTTAATTTTATAATTTTATTGTATACAAAACATGAAAATAACCGAAAAAACCCTCTTCAAGGATATTGATGTTATTTTACTGTGCAAATAAAATAAAAAATAAAAAATAGCCCCAAAACAAAAGGATTTTTTTCTTGCTTGCAAGTACAATAATGTAGTTTTACTGTGTAGAAAAAAAAAACTACTAAATTACATCCAATCAATTTAAAAATGA
>Ga0307515_10008351_pt1 | contig 20204 bp, 4 predicted proteins | sample 17_EM_MG_FD_194513 | JGI IMG/M metagenome (GOLD analysis project Ga0307515, IMG submission 194513) | Populus trichocarpa ectomycorrhiza microbial communities from riparian zone in the Pacific Northwest, United States - 17_EM | ecosystem: Host-associated > Plants > Roots > Unclassified | place... | reverse complement strand
TAAATGCTAACACTTGATTCTAAATGCCGCATTTGGCAGCTAAATGCTAGGAAATGCTAGAAATGCTAGAAAATGCTAAAATGGCAGAAAAGTAAAATTAAATGCTGGTAAATTTTTTCCTGACGTAGTTAATCTAAAAGGGAGTACCTTATATTTATACGTTCTGTAATAGGTCTAAAATATAATAAAATCTTTAAACCTAGGGTCTATCCTAATTTAGTAAAAGGCCTAGCGGATATTAAGCTTTATAAAGACCTTAGCTCTACTTATTTAGGCTAAAGTTTTATTAAGTAGGGGTAGCAGATAGCAGTTCTTATAGGTTATATTATTTAGCTTATAGTAGTTAATATAGAAGTAGAGTCCTCTATTTAGCTTTTTAATAAAAAGAATAGGTAAGGTAAAAGGGGCTTAGCTAGGCTTAATAAAGCCCTTATTTAGGTTATTAATAAGATACTACTTTATAGCTTATAATTTAGTAATAAACTGCTTATAGAGGGGGCTAAAGCTAAGGGTATTTTCCTTACCCTACTTAATCTCAATTTTGTAGTTATATAGTTAGTAAGGTAAAAGTATATTAAATACTGCTTTAGAGAATATATCCTTAAATTTTTAGTGTTAATAGGGCAGCTTTTATTCTACTAGTTCCTTATCTATAAGCTCGCTTTTTTGTCTACTAAGCTTATTTCCCTTTTCCTTAATTATTTAATTAATTTTATATAAGCTTATTATAAAGGTGGCGGTATTAGGCTAAACTAAGTTCTAGTAGAATCTTACGGCACTAATATAACAGATATTAACTGGTGGGAGGTCCGCTGGTTTCCTTACAGCTATTTTTTAGACCGTATTTTATAGTTTAGGGTTTATAATCTTTCTTAGCTCCTATTCTATTTTCCGCAGATTATCCCTCTAATTTATTAGTTTAGTGTAACGTCTAACGTCCTTTACTATTCTTTATAGCTATATAGGGTTTAAGCTCTCTATAGGGGGCTTTTTTAGGTTACTACTAACTTCCTAAATCTTTAATACAGGTGGCGTAATATAGGTGGTCTAGGGGCGACGTAGTATACAGATCCGTTGCGTATTAAGCTATATATCTTTCTTAAAGGCCTAGTCCCTACGCATAGCATTAGCCTAGTAAATAGTATTAATCTAGGGCTATATAAGGTTTTCTATTATAATACTAATTTCTTTTATAAAGGAAGGGGTTAGGGGTAAAGTTTTAGGCTAGATAAGCCGTTTACTCTATATATTAAGCTATAAGCCTAAATAGGCTAGCTATTTTTACTTTAAGATTATATTATAGCTACCTAGGTCTATAATAAGGAAGGAAATATTATACTACCTTTATCTATTAATACGGAGGTAAATCCACAAAATAGTTATAATAGGTGGCCCTATCTACCCGTTATACCTATAAATAGGAACTAGTTTAGGCAGTTCTTTAATAGATATATTTAGAAAGTTAGCCAGCTTTACGGTATACTAGGTGTCTATTAAGGTAAAGGTATTTGCTCTAAAGTTAGCTAAAGCAGAGGTTAAAACTTAGTATTTATTACGGAATAAAGTATAAGGGATAGTGTAGCTTCTTTTACTAACTAGCCGACCTAGATTAATATCTAATATATTAATCCCTTTTAACCCTAAAGAGGAGTCTTCCTCTAGGGTTCCTCTCTTTCTAACTTTACGCTATTCTTTTAGATTAACAGAACCTTGTCCGCTTTTACGCCTATTAGGTAATCCTTTATATAGTAACCTTTTTAACCATAGGAGAAGCAAGCTCCTTAATTATTAAGGGCCTATATATAGGGGTTGCTATATATAGGCCGAGCATTTATTAGACCTATAGTAGGACTAGCCGTACGGCTAGCTGCTAAATTAGCGGCGGGCTATACAGGCGGTACTATAGGGGTTGCCGATTATACTAGGGCGTTATAGGCTATTCTTATATTACTTATAGTCTAATTTAAAGGGTTTCTAGCTTTATACCATTTGGCGTATACCTTAATTTAGTAAAGGCCTTAGTTAATAGCCAAGCACTAGTCTATAAGTTCCTTTAGCGTCTATATAGTAATAAAAACTAATAGTACGGCTTACTATAGGTCTAGGGTAAGCTTATTAAATAGGTCTAGTATTAGATTTTCCTAGGGAATTTAAGCCTAGCTAGCTAGGTGCAGAAAGCGAGTCTAAAAGGCTAAAAAGGTCTTTATCGTTTTTATATTTAGGCTTTTATAATTAAGTTAGGTGTTTTATATTTTAAAAGGGTCCTTATAAATAGAAGACAGGTAGGCAATTATCTCTTCTTTAAAAAGGAAGGGATTTACTAAGTTCTATGCATACTGAGGGCGTAGGTACGTCTATACGTCCCTACTAGTACGGCTAAAGATATAGGCCATTTTAGCCTAAGTAGTAGGGAAATAGTCCGTATTAACTTCGAGCTTATTCTATAATTAAAGCTTCTAATTATTAAATATAGGGTTAGTTCTATCTATAAGTAATAGAGGGTCCGCAACCTTTACGGACTACAATAATACTAATACTATATATTAAGCTAGAGCCTTAAGGACCATAGTAAGTCTCTAGGTATTTAATAACTCTTTGCTAGGTATAGGGGGTTCTCTAGCTTTAAGTAGCTCTTAAAGTTATTTAATTTTAGCATTAGCTGCTATAAGCTCTACCTAGGAGTTTAAGTTAGTTGCTATTTTACCGTTAGAGGTATTTAAAGGTCCTACAGCTACTTTGCCAGCCGCTATAGTTCTTAGTATAGTGATATAGTTATTAGGGTAACTTTTAGTAGGATTCTATAGGAGTTTTAGTCCGTGTATATTCTATAGGTCTTATTATTCTTTTCTATTATTCTAGTTCTATTTTATTCTTTAAGTTCTAGTAATAATCTTTAGGTCTATTTCTATATTCTATTCTTATTTATAGTCCGTAAATATTTTTAAATTCCTTCTTAAGAAGAAGAGGTAGTTAAGCTTTAAATAATATTAGCGACTTAGTTAATTAAGGCACGAGTACAGCAAAAGGGTCACGTAAGCCTATATAATTGGATTGTCTGTAAATAAGGATCTAAAGCTAGAGAAAGGAAAGGAGATAAAGGGTAGCGCCGCTTAACGTTATATATAATCCTTTAGTTATATAACGGCAACTATCTAGAACTATATAAAACTGTTTACGACTATCTATAACTATCTATAACTATCCGCCATAATCTACTAATATCTATTAGCTACAATCCACTAGTTTCTATTAGTGCTATAATAGTTAGGTTCTTATAATCCGTTTTAACTATAAATAGTTTCTCTGCGCCTTATAAAAATGCTCTTTATTTCTTACGTGCTATAACTATACCTAATAACTCCTTATTATAGACGTTATAGTTTAGCTCTAGTAGTGTTATCTTTCTACTATAATATAATACTAGATACTATACATCCTTATACTTTTATAGTAAGCATGCTCCTAGTATATAGTCTAATATATTTATTTTCACAACTATATCTAGTCCTGGTTAGTAGATTTTAAGGATTAGCTTTTAAGTAAATAGCTCCTTAAGTTCTTTAAATAACTTCTTTTACTTATCTCCCTATACCTATAGTTCTTCTTTCTTTATAAGCCTAGTAAACGGTTTAATGTTCTTTAACTATTATACTATAAACCTTCTATAGTAGTTGCAAACCCCTAAAAATAACCTTAACTGCGTTATATTCTCTAGGTCTTACCAACTTACTATAGCTTTAATCTTCTTTAGATCTATATTAATATAACCTAGTTTAATAATAAATCTAATAAAATTGGTCTTCCTTATAAAGAACTCGTATTTCTTAATTACTACTAGCATCTGCTCTTTTTATAGTCTCTTTAAGACCTATTTAACGTGTTCTCCGTATTCTTCCTTAGTTATTAAGTAGATAATAATATTGTTAAGGTACGCTATAATAAATTCATTAAGGTATTCTCCTAACACGCTATTAATTCTCTTTTAAAACGTTATAGGTGTATTTATTAACCTAAATTATATTATTAATAGCTTATATAGTCCTTCTTTTAATCTAAAGGCTGCCTTTTATTTATTGCCTTCCTTAATCCTAATCTAATAGTATGCCTATCTTAGATCTATCTTTATAAAGATTTACACGTTACCTATCTAATCCTAGATTTCGCTAATTGAGGGTAAAAGATACCTATCCTTCTAAGTAATACTATTTAACTATTTATAGTTAATGCATAACCTAAGTTTTCCGTTTTTCTTTAGTACGAATAGTACTAGATAACCTACTAATAACTATAATAGTCTAATATATCCCTTTTATAAGTTCTCTTAGATAAACTCTTTAAGTACTCTTAACTCCTCTTAAGTAAGCTTATAGGTTAGAAAGAACCTTAAACTTATTCCTAGTTTTAACTCTATTTTATAGTCCTATGCTATATAATCTACTAGCTTTTTACTTTCTAGGCTCTATAGTTTCTTACTATACTTATAGTATCTCTTTAGTATATAACTTAAGCTTTACTTAGTCTTTTTATATATCGCTCCAACTTAGTACTATACTAACTTAGTTTACTATTATATTTTATATTATTAAGTATCTCTAATATTAACCTGTCCTATAATCCAATTAATTCTTAGATTATATTCCTATAATTAAGGCATCCTTAATACTACCTTATCCCGTCCTAATAGTAGGATATTAAAAGATATCTTAATTTATCTCCCTTTAATATATTATGTTATAATATTCAATTACGCTATTACGGCTCCCGTTAGGGTCCATGCAGCGGGTCTATATAGGTATATATATATATATATATATAAGAGGGGAACCGTACCGCTAGGGCCGGATAAAACCTCTCCTTCTCTTATTATACGGCCTATATGGCTTATTATGCGGCCTATATAGCCTCTCTTTTAATTAGTAACTGCTAAGCACAAGTAGACGTCTCTTTAAGGCGCTATAGAAAAGCCATCTTAATGCGTACTCCTAGGTCTATCTAGTGGGGTATATAGCTAGGGCCTAGGTTCCGTTCCTAGCTGCTCTAGTTATCTAAGTAGGGCGTAAGCCAATAGCCTATAAGGCTAGTAGTAGTATAGAAGGTTCCGTTATTTATATCTACATTAATATACGCAGCTCTATACCTTGCTAAGTTTTATTAAGTTTTATTAGGATATTAACCTCTACTAAATTCTACTAGGTTACTAAATTCTATTAAATTCTACTAGGTTGCTAAAGTTCTACTAACTTCTATTAGGTTATTAGATTCTACTAGGTTGCCAAGATTTTACTAAATTTTATTAGGTTACTAAAACTCTGCCAAATTCTATTAAGTTACTAAAACTCTACTAAATTCTATTAGGTTGCTAAAATTCTACTAACTTTTATTAGGTTGCCAAATTCTACCAAATTCTGCTAGGTTAATAAGTTCTACTAAATTCTACTAGGTTATTAGAGTTCTGCTAACTTCTACTAGGTTACTATCTACAAAATTCTACTATATTCTACTATCCCTGCAGTATTTATCCTCCGCCTCTTAAAGCACTTCTTAGCCTTTTCTCTTTACCCTAGCTAGCTCTCTAGCAAATAAAAGGTATAGTAAGAGGTTTGTCTATATAAACTAGTCCGTAACTACCTTAGCAGCCTTTAGCTTAGTTAGGAGCTCTTTATATAAGGATATTCTAGTATAGTAATATATTTCTACCCGGCTAGTAGCGTATTTAGGGTAGAACACCACTACGTGCATTATTAATTATTGGCTATAGCCGTATAGGTAGGCTAGGGTTAGGTACCCTAGTACTTTTTAGTAGTAGAGGTATCTATTAAGCCCTATATACTTAGTTCTAAGTAGCGTATTAATTATACTCTCTACCTTTATAAGCCTTACGTGGCGTTTAAAGACTTTTTTATTCTATAGCTCGGCCTAGGCCGTTATATAGTGGGTAAGCGTACTCTAGTACTTTTCCTATTCCCTTTTCTACCGCTCCTTAAACGCCTCTTATACCCCAGCCCTTCTACTTCTCTTATACTGCGCTTTAGATAAGTCTATTAGCCGTATATCTATCCCTAAGATAGCGGCCGTCATCCTCTTAAGCTTATCCCGTCTAGTGGGCTGTATTAGTAGCTTTATTCTAGGCCGGAGTTAGTAGGCTATTATAGCCTATATAGTGTTGCACTCCCTCTTAATATACTCTCTTACCGGTCCTTTCTGCGTCCTTTCCATATAGGCTATAGCCAGCTCTTTAAGGTGCGTCTAAAGCGGCGGAAACCCCGTCTTATACTCTAGTACTACTATTAGCGTTAATTTATACGCCCCCACAATAGTGCGGAGGTATAGGTTTTATACTACACCCAGCTAGCATAGCTTGGTTTTGCTTATCTCCTTAGGCTTTGTCTACTCTAGTAGCGAGTACTAGATACTATATCTATATAAGATTGCCGGCCGGACTACGGCGGAGTATATTATCCGCGCCTTCTAGAAGGAGGCGCCCTATATAGAGGCCGTCAGCCAGGTTAGTGCGGCTATTTAGGTAATTACCTTCGTCTTAATAATATTAACGTACGGTCCCCATTTAAGCTTTAAGTTAACTTATACCCCTAATATATATAGGTTACTAACTAGGCCTTCCGTGAAGCTATATATATTAGCTATAACCTTTATATTAAACTTCTTATAGCTCCTTATAAAATAGATAAGGTGGTACTTTTTAGGGGTAAATACTACCCTATACCGGCGTGCCCACGCCGTATATACCTTATGCGCCCTTTCTATAGTTCTGCAGTTTTCCTCTATAGTCTTACTATATATTAGTATATTAAAGTTATCAACAAATCCAAATACCGTAGTAGTTCCCCCTTATAGCTCTAGTAGGAGTGTATAGGCAAAAAAGAGGAATAGGATTGGCGACAGCGCTAAGCCTTAGGGTATACCGGTGTTCGTTTATATTATTTATACTATATATCCTCCAATTAAAAGCCTCATTATTCAATTCTTAAGGAAGGACTTTATAAACTATACTATCCAGTAGGGCACGGCTTAGGCCTTTATATTATAGATTATTCTTTCATAAAAGACTTAGTCAAAAGCCCTAGAAATATTAAGGCTAAATAATAAGGCTACTAAGTTTAGGTTACTTCTCTACACCGTATATACCTATTAGGTTAGTAGCTCTAGTACTATCTATGTTAAGTACCCCGGCCTTACTCCTATCTAACTAGCTAGTAGCATACCCATCTTCTTCGCAATTTTAGACAGTTAGCTAGCTACTATTCTCTTAAGTAGCTTCCCAATAGTGTTAAGTAGCGTGATTGGCTGGTAGGCCTTTGCCATAGTATAGGATGGCTTCTATAGTTTCTAAAGGACTACTATAATAGAGTCTTTAAACGGTTTTAGGTAATGTCTAATTGCTATATAGCTACTAAAGAGTTTAGCCAGCACTAGGGCTAGCTACTCTCCGCACATCTTAAGGAATTAATTAGTAATCTTCTTTAGACCTAGGGCCTTATTAGGGGCAAGCCCCTTTAGGGCCGTAATAATATTCTCCTCCTTAACTACTTCCTTTACTATTCGCGGCTTTAGGTATACAAACCCTAATATATTACTAAGGTCCGCCTTTACCGGCAGCGGGAAGAACTACTCTATAAGGATAGTGGCCTTCTCCTTATTATTATAGTATAGGGTCTCCTCTCCTAGTCTGCTAATAGGAGGAAACTATAGTAGGGCCTTTGGCTTCCCGTCCGCTATACGCGCCTATTTTACCATCCTCTATATCCCTTTAGGGTTATTTATTAGCTTTTTAACAGTCCTCCTCTATAGCTTATTAGCCTCTTATTAGATTACCCTTTTCTTCTTATTCTATGCGACTCTATAGTTAATCTAGTTAGGCACTAACTAAGAGACCTTCTATACCTAGAAGGCCTATCGGGTTTCCTTTACTACTTCTATATATTCCTCTAACCATACTTTAGAGGCTTACAGTAAGGGCCGCACATTAGGTACTGTTTTTACTATAGTGTTCTTAATTACTTAGTATATAGCCTCCGCTAGTACGTCTAGTTTATCTCTTATATCGCACGGAAGTCTATATAGGGGCTAAAGTCGGCCCTTTAGCTCGCTCTGCACTACCTTCTAATTAGCCTTCTTTTATAGCGGTCTTTTAGGTAAGGGGGGCCCCTTTAGCGTCTCTATATCCACCTCTATAATAATAGGAAAGTAGTTAGACTCTATATACCAGCGGTTTTATCTTTAACTCTATAGTAGCCTATTAGTAATCTAGGGGGAGGTAAACACTAGGTCTAGCGTACTCCTTAATATGCCCTTTACCCACATCTCTATACCCACCTTAGTGGCTAGGCTTAGGCTAGCTGCCTCTATAGCGCGGATAAGGTCGTCCGCCGCGTTATCCGCGTATATTACTATTACACCCCCCTAAAAGGGGTGGTGTAGATTAAAATCACCTAACAGTATATATTCTCCTTTGGCCCTTAGCAGCTCCGGTAGTATATAGATACTGCTATTCGTTTATTAGGGGTTATAAATATTATAAATTTGGATAGTCCTCTTATAGCCCTCTAGCTTAATTATATATACGTCCGCTAAGTGGTATATAGCCGCCTATTTGTTTATATTAATAGCCTTATTTATATAAAAGCAGACCCTTATATTGCCTACTCCCGCGTATACTAGGTGGTAGGATTTTATAGTATATATCGTATTTCCTTAGTCCCTCTGCTATAGCTTTTAGATGGCTAATATATCTAGCTAGGGGTCCGCCTGCTCTACCTCTTATAGGAAGTAGAGTAGTACGCCATTCCTACTATTGTTGGTGTTATACTGTATAATTATAAGTGTTTTCTGGTATCCTAATATAAGAGGTTTATGCTAGCCTCTAAGTTAGCTAAGTCGGTGCCCTTTAGCGTCCGTTTGCTTCCTTATGACGCAGTTTTAGAGCCTCTAGATGCCTCTCTCTAGATCTAGGCTTCTGCTTCTACCTCTATATAAAACTCCATATTTAGTAGAGGCTCCTAGGTTGCTAAGATTTAAATTAGGGCGTGTATACTACTATATAGTGCTGTTTAGAGTGTTAATTGGAGGGTTCTCTGGCCTATTTCCTTTCTGGAATAATTAAAAGTCTGCGGCTGGCCGACCTTCTGGGGGGCTTCTTCTGCCTATATAGAGCTCTCTTACGTAACTATCTCCTTTAGCTTCCTTTTCTTAGCTCGTTATAAGACCTCCTTAGTAGTAATCTCGTACTATAATTGTGATTACTGTCCGCTTATAAGTGCCTTATAGGTGCCTGCGTAGTATATTGGCGTATAGGCCCTAATTGCTGCAGCCTTCTCCTACTGTGTCCGCTTAACACTGCACGCCCCGTTCCATGCCTCGTGGTCTACTTTATAGTTAATACACTTTTTAAGTAGGTCTCCTATACATTCGCTAGTATTATATTACCCAGCGCAGCGTCCGTATCTAGCTTCTCTCCTGCAACTCTTAGCTATATAGTTAAAGCCTTGGCATTTAAAGCACTGCGTTACTAGAAATGTTATCTTATGCCTTGTAACTAAGTAGTGGTCTCCTCCTAGGAAGTATCTCCCTTTAATAGTTATCTAAATAGGTCCTATTTTAAAATTAATAATCCTTTCTCTATAGGCTATCAGATCTCCTAAAATTATAACTAATAAATAAGGTTGCTCCTTCTATCTATAAGGTAATTCTATTTTTTTAACTGCTACTAGTAAAATATAGTTTCGCATTACTTTACTATCTATTAGTGCTTTAAACTACTAATCTTGCTAATTAACTTATAAATTTAGGTGTTATCCTTAAATTCCTTTAAGGGTTTAAGGCTTTACTACTAGCTCCCTTTAGTCCCGTAGGCCTCTACTTTTCCTAACTATTAGCTACTTAATTCTATTATACTTAGCTTACTTTTTAGCTAATACCTAGTTCGCTTTTTATCCTCTATATACTATAAATATATATTCTCTAGGCATTCCCACTACTATTATCCGTCTAATTATTCTTTTATAAGAAATCTTTCTAATTAAAGTATTAAATCTCCTAGCTTTTAAACTTCTGTTAGATGCTAGCCGTATATATACTTAGCATTTCTATACTATTGCTTATTTAGCGCCTAATATATCCTTATAGGGTACTTCTAATTCTTTTCTTTTAGATTTTTATATATTTTATATATATCGTCTACGTATATAATCTATAACAGCGTATAGTATACTAGGTGCTTTAGGTTAACTCTTAGCTTATCTTTATCCTTAAGTTTAAACCTTTACTATATTGATCTAAACGTTATAACTTTATTTATAGGTACTAAGATATATCTCTTACTTCTTTAATCCTCTAATCGTTCCTCTAGATCCTTTAATATTATAATTAAGGCTCCTTTAATATAAGTTATAGCCTTTTCTATAATTAGGTGGTCTTAAATAACTCGTTTATCTAACTATATATAGAAATCTTCCTACTTATCGTTGTGCCTTTACCTATACTACTTTTGGTATAGTTACTAAAGTATATACAGCTTATCCGTAAGGAAGTATCTTCTTATTACTATATTATAATAGCCCTTTATATATTATTTTTTAAATCTAGTAAAGATTCCTAAATCCTCTTTATTTTCCAGTTTAGTAAGCTACTTAGCTCTTAATATGCCTACCCTAGGCCTATTAGTAATTCTTTATATAGGTGCTCTGTCTCTTATATAACCTAGTATACTAGATCTCTTATCTAGTTTCTATTCTTACTATGCGATAATTCTTCGTCTAAATTCTTCTATGGTTTCTTTTAGTTTATATCTTATAAGTAGATCCTTGAAGTCTTCTTACTTCTTAATTATAGTATTAACATTTTAATCCTATTGCTAAGCCTTACTTACAATTTCTTTAATAGTCCTTATTTTATTGCTAAAATCTTAGTCCTATAAGATTCTTAATTCTAAGCTTACTTCTATCTTAAGCTTAACTCTAGCCTTAGTCTATTTAGGCTTCTATAATGTTCTTATCTTATTTTAAAAGTCTTAAATTTTACTTATCTTGTCTTAAAAATCTTATACTTTTAGGAAACTTCGTCCTAAGCTTATTTATATATCACTAAACTAAGCCGTTGCTTTGCTCTATTGGTTATTATCTATTATAGGTCCTTAAGCTTGCCTTATCTTATTTTAAGAATCTTAGTCGTCTTATATCTCGTCCTAAAAGTCTTAAGCTTATAGCTTTTTGCCTTTATTAAGTACTAAAGTAGTTTACTATCCTACTTCTCTTGCGTTTTATAAAGCGATAGACATTATATCTAGTAGGGTCTTAATCCCTACTAATATTCCCTGTTTTGTAGTGGAATTATTCTCTACCTCTTATATAATATCTTTAAGGTCTATATACTCTTAGTAAGCTACCTTTATTACCTTATTATTATAGAATGTTTTACCTATATTAAATTTATTATCCTTAATGTCCGATCTATAAACTAGTTTATTAGTTCCTCTAAACTTTAATAATTTTGGCTTCTATAGCCAATAGCTTACGCCGTACTTAGCGTCCTTATAAATTTGGTATACGTTATTATAATAAAACGTAAAACTTTTAATTAAATATTTTTTTATTCCTTATAGTATATTATTGTCCCTTTATATATATATGTCGTCTACTAGTCTTATTCCCTTTACTATATAGTAACTCTAACTACTTCTATAGTCTTTAACGTAATAACCCTATTTTCTATAATTTATATAAGCTCCTTTTTTAAACTATTTTTCTTACTATAGAGTCTGCCTAAATGTCTTCTACTACTAAGATCCCTAGTTCAGCCTCTACTCCTTAAACCCTTAATTACTTAATCCTTATCCTCTAGGTTTTTATAATCTCTTATTCTATTTCTTAGATTCTTTAGTACTACTTAGGTCTATTAGCTCTACGCCATACTATAGTTTTTAACTTTAACTTTATTATTATGTGCTTTACGCCTTATATAACTATAAAACTCTATTTTAACCCTTCTTAGTCTGCTCTCTTTAGTAGATCCTATTTCTAATTTTAATTACTTAATTAATTAAATCTTTAAAAGTATCCGCATCTTCTATTAGGATAGGCTAATTACATCCTAGACTTTTACCTTAAGTCCTTATTTATACTATACTATAAGCGCCTTATTATTCTATTTAACCTATATTACTAATATTTAAAACTAAGTTATATATTTAATTGCTAAAGTCCTTTATACTAGGTTTTAAAGCTTTCTTTCTACCGTAGTAGTTGCCTTTAGGTCTTTAAATATCTATATTAATTATTCTGCGAACCCGTTTTAACTTAAGAATATATACTATACCTCCTAGTTAGTGGTTATTATGCTGTGCTCCTATACCTCCATAAGGTAAGATTTAAACTACTTAAGTACCCTTCCTATTAAGAATAATCCTACGTAAGCGACTTGATCTATAAGCGTTCCTAGCTTTACCCCTTTCTATATAACCTTAAAGTGCATTTATATAAGGAATCCCTTAAGCTTTAACTTCTCCCCTAAAAATCGCTTAATTAAGGGTAACTTAACCTTAGCTACTCTAATTCTATTAATTCTTTCTTTAAGTATCCTATTATTATCTGTTAATTAATTAACTATTTCTTATAGCTGTCTAACAGTAACTAGTTGCGAGTTAGTATCTGCTATACTAATGTTATTACCTAATCCTAAGGTAGTCGCCGCTATAGACGCCGTCGTAGCTACTACTTTTAGTGGCATATTATTTAACTTCTTTTACTATAACCTTAGTAGTAAATATATAATAAAGCCTTATAGCAGGAACTACGGTGGACTTATTAATAGGCTGGGTATATAGGTATAGAATAGTTAATAACGTAAATATAATTGGTGGAGTGGTTGCTTAACAAATCAACTCTAATTATATTCTAAGATTTACTATAAAGAAGAGAAACTATCTATAGAGACTAGGTGTCCTTAAATATATAATTCCCCTTTATAGTAAAGGGTTTAGTAGTTTAGTACGTTAGTATGTTGGTATATCGCGTTCCTATGTTCCTACGTTCCTACGTTCCGAACTTATAACGTAACTATCTATATAACTCGGCTACCCCTCGTCCTATAGCTTAATCGGTTCTAGCGCCTCCTATATTATCTTAACTAACCTGTTTATATCTATCCTTAGTAGTCGCACTACTGTTAATATAAGGTCCGTAATAGTAGAGCCTTTAGTAGAGCTCTATATAAAGCCTTTAGTAAAGCTCTGTGTAAAGCCCTATATAAAGCCCTATATAGAGCCCCTAGTTAGCTTTAAGTAAAGCTTTAGTAGCTAAGGAAATTAATTATAGAGTCTGGCTTTAAGCTAAAATTATTATAGATTAGTAAACTTTTAGTTAAATATAGTACGGGCTAAAACTAAGTTAGAGGCTCTACTAAAGGCTCTGCTAGAAGCTTTGCTAAAAGCTCTATATAAAGCTCTACTAAAGCTCTACACGGAGCTCCATTAAAGCCCTATATCTTCTATAACATCTACTATAATACCTTTCCCCTTGTCTTTTTTTATATACCTAGGTCTTAGTATATACCTAATAGAAGTTAATTATTTATAGGTAATTCTTTTAGAACATTTAGGCATTTATAGGTGTATACTTTTTTATATACCCACTCCATAACTAGGTAGGGAGTAAGGTAGTATTACCTATACCTACCTAACCCGTTATAGGCCCTATACTTTACTAACGCGTTAATACATTAACTACTACTATAGTTAATTACTAGGAATCCTCTACTTATATATAGTTTAACCTAGATTTAATATATAATATAAAGATACTATTAGACCTTTAATAACGTTAAATTATATAAGAGTTACGCCGCCTCTAGATACTAATACAACTCTTTAGTATATAGGAAATGGCAGCAAAATAGGTATACTCTTACTAAGTTTAAGGAAGGAGAATATAAAGGTATTATGGTCTAGATAAATACTAGTAAAGGGTAGTAGAAATGGCATACTAGTATTACATCTTAAGAGTTAGGGTGTAGTAGATTCTACGGTCCAGTAAATATAAGTAAAAGGTAGTAGAAAGGGCATCCTTATATTACGTCTAAAGAATCGGAACGTAGTAGACTTAATAGTGCGGTAAAGGGTAGCTAAGGGCAGCTAGGGGCAGTAGGAAGGGCATCCTAATATTGCATCTAAAGAGTTAGGGTGTAGTAGATTCTATAGTACAGTAAAAGACAGTAAAGAGTAGTGGAAAGAGCATCCTGGTATTACGTCTAAAGAAGTAAAATCTAGTAGATTCTACAGTATAGTAAAGAGTGGTAGAGAATAGTAAAAAGGGCATCCCCGTGTTATATCTAAAGAGGTAAAATCTAGTAAATTCTATAATGCGGTAGAGGATAATAGAGGGTAGTAGAAAGAGCATCCCAGTATTACGTCTAAAGAAGTAAAATCTAGCAAATTCTATAGTGTAGTAGAGGATAGTAAAGGGTAATAGAAAGAGCATCCCAGTATTATATCTAAAGAAGTTAAAAGATAGCAGATTCTACGGTACGGTAAAGGGTAGTAGAAAATAGTAGAAAGGGCATCCCTATATTACGTCTAAAGAGGTAAAATATAGTAGATTTTATAATACGGTAAAGGACAGTAAAGGGTAGTAGAAAGAGCATCCCTATATTATATTTAAAGAAGTAAAATATAGTAAATTCTATAGTGTAGTAGAGGGTAGTAAAGGGTAATAAAAAGAGTATCCCTATATTATATCTAAAGAAGTAAAATATAGTAGATTCTACGCTATAGTGGAAAGGAGTAGAGAATAGTAGAAAGGGCATCCCTATATTACGTCTAAAGAGGTAAAGTATAGTAGATTCTATAGTATAGTAGATAGTAGTAGGGAGTAATAAAAAGCGCACTATCCCCTTATATCCAAAAATATAGAATATAGTAGATTCTATAGTGTGGTAGATACTAATAAAAAGTAATAAAAAGTAGATTTTTTTTTACCTTTAGGGATATAAAATATAGTAGATTTTATAGTATAGTAGATACTAATAAAGAGTAATAAAAAGTAGATTATTCTTTTATCTTTAGGGATATAGAATATAGTAGATTTTATAATACGGTAGATACTAATAAAGAGTAATAAAAAGTAGATTATTCTTTTACCTTTAAGGATATAGAATATAGTAGATTCTATAATATAGTAGATACTAATAAAGAGTAATAAAAAGTAGATTATTCTTTTACCTTTAGGGATATAGAATATAGTAGATCTATAATACGGTAAATATTAATTGCTACTATAGTAACTTACCTTAGTAATTATTAACGGTGCGGATATATAAATATCTTTATCTTAGCTTATACGGATATCTTTATCTTAGCGTATACGGATATTATAATATTAATTATGCCTATTAAATATAAGGTAGAGACTTAATTCCTACTTACATAGTAGTAAAGAGGTAAAAGCTACTATTTTATTACTCTAAACCTGTAATAATAGTTAACCTATAGTAATAGCTAACCCGCAGCAATAGCTAACCAGTATTTACTTAAATTCTATATCTAGCAACCTAGCGTTACGTATAAGTGCTATAATACTACGCCTTATAAACGCAAGCTTATTCTTTATCTTACTTAACTGGCAATCTATAGCCTAAATATCTTTTACTATTTTAGTTACCTATTTATAAACTATATTAATGTATACAGAAACAGTAATTGCTAAATATACCCTAATATTTTCCGTGCTAGTAGAAATAGTAGAAATACTAGAAGTAGCACTAGGCGTACTAGGAATTAGTAAAAGAGTAGGAGGAGGAGTAGCAGCAGAACGGATACCCCTATAGCTATGTATATTACTATAAGTAAAAGTTTTAGAGAAAGGGGAGGTCTTTAGAGGGAAAATAGTGCGGGTATAAAGCTATATGGATATTAGCAATATCCGTATTATTAAGATGTAGATATTATACCTTCTTAGTAGGCGTTTTAGCTAGACTACTAGTAGAAGCTAATTGCATATATTTTTTACGCTAAGGTATAACCGGCTTTAGCCTTAGCAAACTATCCTATATGCGTATTAGCTGATAGAATAATAGTATACTATTAGTATATACCTTTTCGCATAACCTATTACTTAAGCGATATTTTAAGCACGTACCTCTAAAATATAGCCTAAATTTCTGCTTATAAACGTCATATTTATCCCTTCCAACGGTAGCGTCCTACGAGAATTGGACCGTGCGCGAACACTAGAATTAGAAGTACGCGTATGGTCACAGAGCCTTGATCCTATCGATTCTATTAGCTAGCTCTTATTGATAACCGTAGGACGAATTGTACCGTTGGAAGGGATAGTCTTACTTTATGTATAAAGTATATAGCGGATTACACAATATACTAGAGCTACCTTTAATATTTTAGACGTGGGTATATATCTGCTGGCGAGTTTCCTTTATATTCTCCTAAGTACTAGCTTTTAAGGTATACTATTTATTTACTAACAGCACTTAAATAGGAAGGCGCTTGTTTGTGTTAATATCTAATATTATAGCTTAGGCCGTCTGCGTACTATAAAGCTTATAAGGGCTATAAAGATTATAAGAGGATAGAGGAGGGCTTTTAGGAAAGTCGGCGTTATTAAGATTATTCTTTTTATTATTATCTAAATTTTCTAATATTTCTATTAGGCTACTATAAAAGGTAAATTAGTAGACAAGATAGTAAAAGAGTATAGTTAATATATACGATTTAAAGGCTATTTTATACTAAACATTTCACGCAGTAATTCTATTAGCCTACCTCTTAAGAGAAGTAGAAGTATAATAAGGATTAAACTTTTTAAAAATAGCAGGCGATAAAGAAATAAGTGGCTTAAAGGCAGGCGGTAAAGAGGTAAGTAGTAAAAAAGTAGGCGGTAAAGAGGCTAGCAGTAAAGAGGTAAGCGGATTTCTAGCGGATTTTGTAATAACCTTATTATAGTACTCTACTAGATCTAATAGAGAGTGCTTTAGTACGTATTTCCTAAAATTATATTAGCTATAAGCATAATTTAGTATTAGAAAGCTTACTCTCTAGATAAAGATTCTAAAGGATTAGTAAAAGAAAGAGCGTCCTTAAAAGCGTCTTTAATTATTTTATCGTTAATATTGCGCGTATTAAGTTTCTTAACTAAATAGCTGTTAGACGTATTTAGAGGTATAAAAGAAGGCATTATAGATAGTAGATAAAATAATAATAATAAAGTTTATAGTGCGATACTGTAAGGTAGAAGGTACGGAGGTTAATTAAAGGTAAATATCCACGCTATAGATTTTATTAAATTAGCTTACTAATAAATAATTACTGCTATAGTGACTTACCTTAGTAAATATTAACTACCTTATATATGCTTATTTGTAACGCGCAAATCCTTTATAGTTAAATTACTACTAATTAAAATAAGTGGATGCCGTTTAGTTAACTTACAAAGTAACATTAATATAGAATTACTGCTTAATTAAGGTGCTGGAGAAGGGTTATAAGCGGATTTCTTACTTTTAAAGTACACAGATATGTCTTTTTATTTTCTCTTGCTATAAGGGGGATTTAATATTAGCTAAGAGGCTTAAGGTATAGTAGTCTAAGAAGAATAAATAATATCTAGTTAAGAGGATTATAAGACACTTAAACTAAATGGCTAATATAATATAGGTTCTACGGATTTTAGGAGCTTTAGGTATAAACCTTAGTATTTTTTTTAAAATAAAAATCTAATAAACTATTTAAATGTATATATAGAGATTAATACTTAATACCTAAATATTAATTAGAGCTCTGCCCGAGTCTTAGTTAAGTTAATAAATAAGTAGAACGCTAAGGAATATTAAATAACCTGCTAAAGCTGCGTTATATCTAAAACTAAGGGCGGAGATTAAGCATTAGGCTGCAGGTTTTAAGCTATACTCAGTTTAAAGAGCGGAGATTAAATATTAGACTGTAAATTCTAAGCTGCACCTAATTTAAAAGGTGGGGATTAAGTATTAGCCTATAAACCCTAAGCCTTAGAGTTTCCTAGGAGCGGAGATCTAGTATTATAACTTAAATCCTAAGCCTTAGGATTTTCTAGGAGCGGAGATCTAATACTATGTTATAAATTCTAAATTTCCGGATTTCCTATTTACTTAGAAACTGGTGCTACAGTATAGATTTTAAACATTAGAATTTTTTATAATTAGAGATCTAGTGCTATATTATAAATATTAAACCTTAGGCTTATTTAAAAGTTAAGACTTAGTATTACACTATAAGCTTTAATACTTAGACTGCCCTAAGGATTTAGATCCAATACCGCACTATAAGCTTTAATATCTGGATTACTCTAAGGGTTAAGACTTAATGCTTCGCTGTAAGCTTTAATATCTAAATTACTCTAAGGGCTAAGACCTAATACTATACTATAAGCTCTAATATCCGGATTATTCTAAGGGTTAAGATGCGGAGCTACCTTATAAGCTATAATACCTAGCCTACTATAAGGCAGTATTGCTAGGGTATATGGTAGGGAGCAGGTAAGCCGAGCATAAGTTATATAGGGAGTCGATAGAAGAGGACGATATGGTAATGAGGGTAGGTAATAGCCTAAGTACAGAGAGACGAACCGATGGGGGAGGAAGGAGGCTGCAAGCCCGAGGAGCTTATAAGGGGTGGCCAAGGCCTAGCCGAAGGCTAACCTTGGCAGCCCCTAAGAGCTCCCGGGATGTAGCCGAGTAAGGGACTAAAAGTACCCTTATACCTACCCTAAAGACTAGTTTCTAATACTATAGTATAGACTTAGATATCCGGGAGCTATAGGGAGTTAATATCTATTATTATAGTATAGACCCTAATATCTAAGAGGCTGATACTTAATACCTAATAACTAATACTAATTATTACCCTAGGGCTGTTGATACCTAGCCTAACTTTAGGATTTTAGATATCTGCCCTATATTAAAAACTAAACCTAATTATCGCGTTGCTAGGACTAATATCCGTTATAGGGTGTTAGTATACTTAGCTTAGAGGTGTTCTACTAACTAGAGTTTAAGTTAGCTAGCTACGCGTTCCTGCTAAACACAGGCTAAGAAGGTAATGGTATTAGCAGCCCTATATGCAGGTTTTCGGCGAATATTAATTAAAGTAGCTAGGCTACTTATATTTATAGACGTTAAGCTGCCAATACTATACGCCTCTTTACTACCCTAGACTATAGTAATATCTACTTTATACTATCTTTTAATTTTCTTACTAACGCTAATAGCTGGCTTTTTACCTAATTTACCTTTTCTACCTCCGCTTAAATAAAGGCAATAAACTTATCTATATTATTACTAAGCTAATTATAATTCTAATTAGGTAAGTTTTTTTTAAGCGCCTTATAGCTAGTTATATACTAGGTGTAGCTATAAAGGGCGGCAATTTACTTATTAAATATAATGTAGCTTAAGGTTAGATTCTAAACAGCGTATTAATATTTCTTCTCTATCTAGTTATAGAACTAGTTTTTTATGCTTACGGTAAAGGCCTTTTAGTATATTTTCCTTAGAATCCCCTCTATATACGACTTACGGATATTAAGCTCTTTAAAAGCCTATAAAGTAGGATTATAGTTAGAGTAATAACCCTAACTACTAGTAGACGGAGACTGTTTCTTATAGTTCTCTAATATAATCTTTTATAAGTAGCTCTTTTCCTTATTTATAAAGGCATATATATAATAGGAGAGAGCTGCTCTTTTCTTAGCTTTAGTCTTTAGGCGCCACGCTAGCTTCTTTAGTAGAATATCTATAGGTAAAACTACGGATATTCCACCTAGACTAAGCTCTTACCCTATATTAGATATAGATAGATTAAAATTAGCATTACTATATATAGACACTCTTAAAGATATATTACTAGCAAAATTAGCAGCCCTATTCTCTTATAGCACCTATTACTTAACATAATATTCGCGGCTAAGTTAACTTAGCTAAGATCGGAAGGCTCTACTAGTATAACCGCGATTTTTGGCTAGCCTAGTAATATCCTTACGTAGACCTTTATACTAATCCTTAATTAGAAATATTGCCTTACCTATTTAACCACTACTATAAGCACCGCGTCTAAGTTATTGCTATATTATATTAATAGACTTATCTTTATATATATAATACTGCGTAATATAGTTAATATTAGGAATATTAGTGCTATAGGCAAGCGC
>Ga0307515_10008350_pt1 | contig 20207 bp, 20 predicted proteins | sample 17_EM_MG_FD_194513 | JGI IMG/M metagenome (GOLD analysis project Ga0307515, IMG submission 194513) | Populus trichocarpa ectomycorrhiza microbial communities from riparian zone in the Pacific Northwest, United States - 17_EM | ecosystem: Host-associated > Plants > Roots > Unclassified | place... | reverse complement strand
CTCCCGCCCCCGTCCCGCGCCCGGGGGGGGGGGGCGGGCCCCCCAGGAGAGGTGTGTCTCTGGTAGAGCAGTAGTTGATGTTTTGGAAATCAGGGAGCACAGGTATTGTTGCGATAGAGCATCCACAGTTGCTCAAGACTTTGGATTTTTAAAACACTGGAAGAAATTCGATAAAAGTATAAAACCACATAACGACCGTATCGCCTACGCAACAACCAAGGAAAACCATGGCCCGATTCTTGCCCTTCAGCACAATCCCCTATAAGAAATTCACTTAAATAAACCCACAATAACCCGATTAACAGGCGCCAGATCCGTCTAACAAAACTACCTATGAGAAATAGGAATCAACTTCGTCCCAATCATCCATACGACGAAATTTGTTTTCACGGTAGACTGCCACCCCTATCTTTCATCACTGGCGAGAATGCCATCGGCTGTATCAGTTTCGGGCGACCGGTTTCCATGGGAGCAGATATTGGAGTTGGCACGGTCGAACGGAGAGCCAGAAGAATCCAGTTGTTCCCGCGTCAATGATACCGACATCATAACAATCGTGCAACCGGCACATTTGACGTGCCCGCACTCGCTGTAGGTGCAGGTGTCGTCATCGTCTCGAGAAATCATCCACGAGTTGCTAATAACACGCAAATATCAACACTGCAGCTTTAAAACTTCACGAACCGGCTGTTATCATGCTTACCCGCATTGGCAGCACAGCCATCGCTTGACCATCTTTCGATTCGATTCGGTTCGGGTTGGGTTCCTGATTGGGTTTGTGATTCGTGGGTGATAGGCAAAGCTTGATAGCTGTTGTTTAGTTGTGCAGGGACAGGAAAATCTATGGAATAAAAAGAATTCCTGTTAGCCCTCTCGATCAAGAATGGCTGTGGTGTAGGACAGACGAAACGTCATAGAACATGCTGCAAAAGCAACCGAAAATAAACCAGTTTAACCGGATCACCTACAGATGTTGTTGTCGCTCGAAGTTAAACAAGAATTCTGTAGATAACGTGGCTCTCTTTAACCGCGGTAACCTACGTAACTTTCCGTTAGCTTTATGCCCAGTCTGTTATCGCCCTCTGCTCTCTGTAGTTGATAAGCAGATGCCACATAATAGATGACAATACTTAATGGACTTCTCAATATCAGGTCCAACCTCCAGAACAGGGATTATGATCGACGATGCGGATGGTTAGACTGCGTACGAAGGGTTTAAAAATATTTTGACGGATGGGAAGACTTAGGAATTGGTTAGAGGGATGCAAAACCTGAGGGCAGGGCTTTTATAAGGGTCAGTTGATTATGCCGGCGTCCTCCCTTCTAACCGTAGGTCATTTTCACGGAATAGCTGAAACATGAAACATCGCTGTTCGGATCCCATCGCATCTTCCAGCGCTGCTTTTACTTTCCTGCAGCAGGAATAGCAATGAGTTGTCTTACCCATAATCCATTTACGGGAGGTATAGAAGGGGGGGGCAGCCCGTTCGACAGAAACTGCCAACAAACAACTTTCTCTACAGGGGTTTCCCCGCTGGGTAACGTATTACTTGCTACAATACACGAGAATATATCGAATTCAGTATCTCCACGTTGACAGGCAGCATAATAAGGCTCCGAACCTACGAGAGAAAGAGGGCTGTGCTGCTTGCTTGCTTGCCTCCACGTACCTGTACATCCTGCAGTACAGCAATTGAGGGCTGGTCAAACAGGATTTCTCAATCCGCCGCCTCATTCAGTTTAAGTGTTGGGATTTTGTTACCGCGGTGGTGTCACTTCTATGCGAGGGTGGGGAAAGATGACAAAATGGCTCTGGACTCGTGATGACGAAACCGCACAGGAGCCCGTGTCCTCAGGTAGCGTAAAGTACAGGTACCTACTCTACAATCGCCAGATCGACCCATATGATATAAGTACAATTGCGGTGAACAGAAAAAACGGTGTATTATGTTGCAAGCTCGGCACTTCTGCATATGCATGCGAGATCGGTGGGATTTTACTGGTCAAATGCATGGGAATAGGTGAGGATATAACCGTCGTCTTTGTCAAATACTACTGATTACTGATTGATTAAAAGGAAGCCAGCTGGTTTCTGGAAGACAAATATCAAGGAGCCCCGCAAGCTCCGGAAAGGCGACAGCGAATAATCGTACCAAGGAGTTCTATATCCAGGGTGCAACGAGCGCTTATTTGATGAATTCCTATCGCAGTTGGTCTCTTGCCCCTTCTGGTAAGGCTTATTTTCTGCTTCTTGGTGAAAGGGGAGCTGAAACGAGCTCGATACGGGATTCTCCACCTCTGCAAACGATGGAGATACAGGACTCATCGTCGTCTACCTCTCCATATACACATACCTTTTCGTCGTCATGCCCCTCTATTCTCGCCACCCGGTTCCCACTTGATTCTGTGTACTGGCAGTAGATGGTAGGACGGAATATATGGATATAGTGTACGCATACCCCATACCATGGAAAAAAGCTTGCTGTTAACGTCGCAGCAACTGCCAAGATCGCTGGACATCCCTCCGATCTCGCTAATCTCGATATTGCTGTAGCTCTCAGTCTAGGTCTCCGCTGGAAATTGTTGGTGCCATGTTTGCATATAGATGTGCTAACTATCGTCAAGGAACGTTCACCGCCATTGCCAACTCCGGCGACGATTTTCTCACCCGCAAGCATGACCTGCACTTTGTGGTTACTGAGCGTCCTCGCAAAAGCAACACGTCAGAAGGGGGCCTGCAACCCCTGCCCAGCGAGACATGGTTGATCAACGTTTTGTCTGAGATTGTGGCTCTGGAGCTGTACAGGAGTTCAGGTACTGATAGTGTTATATGGCGACGCGTTACTTGGTATAAAATTGCTGACCGACCTTAGGACACGAGTATCCATTTCCACCGCCAATGACACTAAGCTACAGAGACTTGCCCTCTGGACCGGGAAATCCATGCCACCTTCACCCAGCATAGTGCGTATAACACTTCACTATTCGCTACCCAGTTCCTCAACACCAGGTCTCCTCCGGCTTCGCGCAGAAGTCCCGTAAGCACATTCGAACAGGGCATCGAAGGACCGAGTATAATTTTGGGGCGACAGCAAACGAGCCTCGACCTCATGGATCGGAACTCTATGCAGTTTCAACGTCACCTATGATTATGCTACTTCCGTGTTCCGTCATCCGCTGGCTGTAGCTGACCACCTACACACCCATTGCATTGAAAGTCTGATAAAATACCCCCACAATCTCGATGCTTGGAGTGATGGAATTACGTCTGATAGCGACTTGGCTGCTGGAAGATCGAGAGTCTTGAGTCATACCTGCCATCGCGAATACCAATTGGCCTGGTAAGGAAAGAGCAGGTACTCATAAGCGGACAGGCCGGCAAGAACGCGGCTTGACCGGACTGATCTATAGACGTCTCCGGGCCGCTTAGGAACATCAAGAAAGGGACATGCTAGCTAAATAATGTGATATCCGCAAAAGCTATCCGTATCCAGAGACTATGGAGATACCATATAGGGTATACGATGGATGGGTATTTAATTGGGGATATTTTTGTTTGTATGTTGTGTAAGCAGTAGTTTCATGGTTAGTTTAGCTTTCTGTAGAAATACATCTACCACTGCTCTACCTGGAGTGAACGGATGCAGCAAAAGCGGCGTTGATGAGTTCCGGCAAGCCGGTGGAAGGGTACGCTAGTATAGTGGTCCTGACAGCCACAAAATTCTTCCCGGGATGTGGGGAGTACGCCTCGCGATCGCGAGTTTCAGGACAGACAAAGCTTATTGACAGCTACTCTATTTGGTCCCGGTATCCAGGTACCGGTGATCTCCCTGCAGGATGATTTCGTTTGATAAGGGAGGGGAAAGGCAGAAAACACAGGGAATCGGAAACGCCACTTCTTCCACAAACAATCTTCGGGAAAAGTTGTCGGTCGTTTCAAGACCGAAGAGCATATCCATCAGCAAGCGGTCAGCAGATCATAATATGACTTGCCGCTGGCTTCAACCCTACGGCGCATTGTCTGTCTGTATCTTAACTCCGTATCACAGTACGTAGGTATAAACCCGGCATTAAGACAAAAGACACGCGTTGAGGGTAATAGAATGAATGGCTGTGGATGTACCACAGGCACATATATCCATACCGATTACTCTTACCGTATAACGTGGTGCCGACTATTGATGTTCTACTGGATGGCACAAAACCAGAGACCTTGAGTGGAGTATAGTAAAATCGTGGGTTCATATTGCCGGTTAAACATTAAAACCCTCTAAGCCGTCTTCTCTCCTGATGCTGGGACCATACAGCTAAGTAGCCTACCCCACTCCGGATATCTTGGTCTACTAACCTGGAAATTGTCTTTCCTCTTGTTGCCCCGACCTATATCGACGACATTCCGGATAAATACAATTTCTTCCCTCTCTATTTCTACCGCTATCTGTTTCCAACTGGCCGCGACCTGCATATGTCCGATGTCACGCTTCCAACTCGTTGCTTTTGCAATACATGCAGGTTGGATAAGTTCCGGCTTCTACAGCAATGCCATCCGGTCTCAAGGCATCAACGTCAAGCCATGCAAGCTCCACGCACTGACTAAAATAACGAACTGGAACGGGTTGTAACGGATAATTTGCATTGGTATCTCGAATCCCATGAGCAATCTAGCGGCGCTGAAACCAGACGAAAGGGAGCCGTGCAAGGTACTCAATCATCATCTATGTACCCTACGGTGAGCTGGAGCCAAATAATACGGCATGCACGGTGATGAGGCATCGAGGCTGCGCACAGGTGGATGAGGTCAGGGTGCAGTGCGTACTGTGATGATATTTCGAACAGAAGCAGTACCTCATGTGAGCGGTATACATACGTACGATCACAGCCATCATGATCACCTGGATCTCGTGAGGCTTTTGCGCATAAGATATCCTATGTGCTTTTCCCCAAGTTCTGCCAAATTCGATGGTGGGGGCTATATATGTTGGTTGTCCATGCGAGCTTTTGATTATAATTTCCTGTGTCCTGCATGCATGCAGGAGCAAGACGTTGCTTTTGTCCTGCAACAGGGCAATAGCAGGCTTCCAGCTTTCCCAACCCGCTCAAAATACCCGGCCCATAAAATGAGCTATAAGACCCACTAAAAATACGGCTTTCCTTACGCATACCCAGGTCTTGAAAGCCTGCGGGTCACGTAGAATCACTCGGCAGCGAAATCCTTTCTTATTTGTTGAATTGAAATATCACCGGGGACATGCAGCAGTCTCAGTTCAAGGCCCCAATTAGATTCAGATACCAGGGGGAATAGACGCGATCTAGTACTTGATATCTATATAATATTATGCATTTCATCCACCGATCGCACATGGTTACGCTATGATAGATGCGGATTCAATGAATGAGGACTTTTTTCTATAGCAGTAATTATAACTTGGAAGACTCGAATAAAACGGAGTTTCTGGATCCGGTGTTTTATTCCCCCACACAAACGCCCAACAAGGGCTCATTCACTGCTGTATCACAATTCACGACGTAAAAATTATCCTTAGTCCACATCTCGCATCACGTGCCATTGGACATACGCGTAAATTGCCTTATCCGTCTCAGAATTGTTTTTTTCTAGGATGGCGAGATCAAACGTTGCAGGTCCTGGAAGAAGAAATAGACGACACAACCCAGGGATTCGTGCCGCTTTATAGTGAGCTGCCTCGTGTTATAGCGGCACAATCCCCCCGCGACCTCAAGAGATTGCAAGGAGTTGAGGCAGTTCATGGAACGAGCGCGCGTTTGGGTCCGCCAGAGCGACCTAGGGGTACATGCTCTACTCACAACTCACTCGCTTGATTGTTATTCCTGGAGGTTTCATTTTGCGAAACCGTTTCTATGTAACACCGTCACAGCTGTAGAGATACCTCAAATTTGACGAAGTTGAAATTCTGGAGTCTGGACTGAGCCCCGAACAGAGAGAGTGGTGTGACTTGCCCCTCGTACCCCGGCCCTTGGATCTCACGTGATTGTATACTAACCGAAATGGTGAGTCTGATCCAAATTGGGATCATGAAAAAAGTGAGGTGAAAGGGCCTGGAGACATGACTCCACCAAAAATTCAAATCACTTCCAGAGAGCTGAGCTTGTAGGGGGTATTAATTTATATCTACCTGAGTCAATGCCGAGTTTTGTTTAAAATTTTCAACCACATGTGCACTCACTGCAGCCTTAATCTGAAGCTGATCTAGGCTTAATCCGGACTGTCATCAGCTGCTCCCAGCTGCTCCTGTACACTCTTCTTACCTTTGCACATGTAGTTTCATCTGGCTTGCTTAGAGCCCCATACAAACTCTATTTCCCCCACTCTAAACTCTTCTTTCCATCCAAATCCAGTACAAACCTATAGTCTTGAGATCTTCACCAGGTTGATGAGATGCTGATCCAGTTGACCTGTGGACTTTTGTGTGAAGCAAAGTCTCCAGGTTATCTCAGACCCGGGTGTTCCGGACGGCTCTGACGGCTCTGACGGAACCTCGTACCCTCTGACAGAGAATTACATGCTTCCCATCGCCCTGGCGACAGGTGGCGTTGCATACTTACCTCCTTTACTTTGCGCCGGGAATGTGGTGACGTATACGCACCATCAAAACGACACGTGTGGTACACTCTTCGCAGGGGCTGCAGTTATTCTGCAGCCGTTTATACAATGCCTGGCAATGTTTATGCCTTGCTTCTGCTGAGTGCCACATTTTACCTCTCCGCTATTGCTATATATTGGATGCTGCCTTCTCCCCATATATGTTTATCGTGCAGATGTTGTTACTTATTACAATACAGTCTTCACTTCAGATACATCGCTTGCCATTGCATTTGTTTCGCCATTATTGTATATTACAGGTCTGAAATATACTGTCTAATCTTTACACTCTCTAGTACTATGCCCTCAGTCCTCCACATTCTGCGTTGATGCATCATCAGCTTGCGATGCTTCTTCCTCCTCATCCGCACGCACATTGGCACCTTTGTCACCATCATATCAGTCGACATCACCGGTTCCCAGGTCAAACCTACTATGCCCAGAGTCCTCCACATTCTGCGTTGATCCATTATCAGCTTGCGATCCTTCATTCTCCTCATCCGCATCCGTATCGTCGCCATCGTCGCCCTCATACTGGTCAACATCACTGGTTCCCAGCTCAAAGCTCTCGAGTTCAGTCGCGGCCCATCATCAGTGGCTGGGAGTATTAGCAATGGTTCCGGGTTACCCGGAAAACAGGGGTAACCACCGGGTTGGGGGACGGGTTCGAACCGGACCCCGGTTCCATTTTACAGTTAGTACAACTTTGGCTCCAATTAAGTATTCGAATTCTCATCGTATCGCAACATGATCTATACATGAAATGTGCAGATTGATGCCCCATTTCATCCCCCATTCTCAGATTCGCGATCGGATCAATATTCATTGAGTCGCTCTGAAATTGAGCCAAATATCACACCGAAATGACCGGGTTTCCATTGCGACTCAATGACTATTGATCTGATTGCAAATCGGAGAATGGCAGATGAAGAAGGGCAGAAAACTGTATATTTCACGTATAGATTATGTTGCGATACGATGAGAACTCCAATACTTGTTTGGAGCAAGAATTGTTGACTTTTGAGGCGCGGGTTTTGTGTGGAAACCCGTTGCAACGGTGCGGATCCGGGTTGGAACTGGACCCGCAACCGAACTGGGAATTTGGAGCCGTTGCTAACACTACCGGCTGGGGGTGGGGCTGGCATCGCTTTCATTACCTTCAGCATCATATTCCCCGCTGCCCCCTGGCATCCCGAAATGCAATTCGTCATCCGTGCAATTGTTGTCTATCGGGATGTTTGGGTCTGTGCTTCCGATCTCAGGCTCCTCAAGCGCCACTTTGGAGGTCAAATAGTCAAGAAAAATAGCATTTTCAACATGCACTGCTTCTGTGCTGATGACCACAACAGGCGTTGGATTCTCCGCCTGATGGATCTGATGCTTGACTGTAGCAAGAGTGTTTCTATAAACCCTCTGTTGGTAGCTCTCTGGTAGTGTGTTCCAGGTATTCATCCAGAGTGTATACGTGTGTGCAACGACAGACGAGGTTAACAACTTGCAATCCATTGCAGCGCAGCAGGATGCGTTCTTACTACCGCCATTCTTGTAGTTGAAGTAGTTCGAGCGATCAGGTCTGTCCTCTTTCAGCTTTGACTTGGAAGCTTTCAGATGAACACCTTTGTTCTTTTGCCACACCAGGAGAGCATGGCGCAACATGGTGCAGATAAACATGATCAGTGGCCACGGTATATGACCATCCTTGTCATCAATCATGGAATAATAAAATCCATCCGCATACTTGCCGCAGTTAATGGCCCGATGATAAAATTTGATGTAGATAAACTGCGGGATTGCTTCCGCCAGGAAGTGAAGTGGACGCTGGCTATTCGTTAGCAGCTTTTGACTCTCTCTGCATTGGATTTGGGCCGCGTACACCATCTTCCACATGCTCTGCTACAGGAAAAAGATACTTATTGTCTGCCAGAAGGGAATCAATAAATTCCAAATGCTCTCCATCGGATTCAAAGCAGTAGAGATCATAATGCTCTGCTGAGGTGTCCCTTGCTTATTCAATAAAATGGAATTTAACCTTATCGACTTGTGCTTGAACCTAGTACCGGCTTGAGCGTGTAATATCCAACATTGGCCGTTGCTTCAGCATACCTCTTTCAAGATCTTTTTTGTGCGTGCCTCAAATGCTATGGACCAAATGTTGTTTTGCTGCATAGTGGTGTTCCAGTACATCTCTATTATCTGCCAGTGTGGGGCTTCAGCTAATGCTTTTGCAACGCATCGCATTGCACAACTTACCATCTCCAAGTCACTTGCACTCAAAAACAGCCGTCTGTTCCACATGTAGAGCTCCAGGAGTCTGCCCGTTGCAAATATAAGACGCATTATATCTGAGTGACCAAATTGATCGATGCCATGACTGCCGGAGACCATTGATCAAGGTGTAGACACTGCCTGTGGTTGCAATTGCCAAGCCTCTGTCTCTGATTCCTTTCTCATCAGCAATGACCCTAGTTTCCGTCAGAAACACCCGGGTGTTCCGGACGGCTCTGACGGCTCTGACGGAACCTCATACCCTCTGACGGACAATTACACGCTACACGTCGCCCAGGCGACGGATCGCGTTGCACACGTACCTCCTGTACTTTTTGGTGACGTATACGCACCATCAGAACGACACCTGTGTTACACTCTTCGCAGTGGCTGCAGTTATGCTGAAGCCGTTTACACAACGCCTGGCTCCTTTGGGAATGCTGCTGGTGCGCCTGGAAATCATAGCTACTACTTATCGTTCAATGATTTTCAAAACTTATGCATTCAGTTTGTATTCTCCTCTATGTATCTATGTATCTATATAGCTACCTATCTACACACGGTATATCTGGACTGGCAGCACGCGGTGATTGTCAGCAATTCGAAGTGCGCCTGAAGATGACGATTGAGTGAACGTCCACCTCCATTACCTCTGTATCTCCATACACCCGCCGTCGCCCATTAACGATGTACTTGAAGGATTTGATCGTGCGAGTTGAGAGATGCACTTGGAGGCCGTAATTGAGCGAGTTTGGAGATACACTTGGAGGCTGTGATAGAGTGAGTTTGGAGATGCACTTGGAGGCCATGACCGAGCGAGTTTGGAGATGCACTTGGAGGCCGAGATTGAGTGAACTCAGAGATGCACTTGGAAGCCAGGATTGAGTGAACTCAGAGATGCACTTGGAGGCCATGATCGTGCGAACTTGGATGCCATAATCGAGCGAGTGTGGAGATACACTTGGAGGCTGTGATTGAGCGAGTTTGGAGATGCACTTGGAGGCCGTAATTGAGCGAGTTTGGAGATACACTTGGAGCCTGTCATCGAGCGAGTTTGGAGATGCACTTGGAGGCCATGATCGAGTGAGATTGGAAGAGAACTTGGAGGGGATTGATGGACGGCGCGCCCAGTGCTGAGACTCTATTCATTAGTTAGTTAACTCGCAACCGTGGTAATGTGACAAGGTGACTTTACTTTTCAGCTCTCACAGAGAGCTGGCTGATGGCGGTCGATCGTGTAGGGAGGCACGCCGGAAGCTAAAGCGATGTTCAGGGGTCAACTCGTAATCATGGGAATGAAGGGAAGACAAACAATCTTGGGTGGATGCTGTACTCGGTGTCAACTCATGATCATGCCATGGAGAGATAGAGAGGGATGACTTAACTTTGTGTTCTGCGATGTTAGGGGTCGTCCCCGACAGCGATAATGATACTTGTTTCTAAGAAAAGCATACATATCTACGATATGCATAACACCTATGCATGGGGAAACCAAGTATCAGCTACATGCTCTTTAGCGGGAGTTCATGTTGGTCGCGCGGAGTGTGGGTACTCCGTTCACACCTGGATACTCTGCGGGACATGTGTTGTAACGACACACGGCAGTTGATAGTCAAGGGCTATTAAGTTAACTCTTCTCCCCTACCTGTAACGGGATAGGATCCGGAGAGGCACGTTACGGTCTTGAGAAAAGTCTCGACCTAAGCCTGACGTAACTGAGGGATTATATGACGTAGGCAATTGTGCCTAAAGCGATCGCCACTCGTTAGTTCGATGGTCTGGATCGCAATGTAATTCTCGTATCGGATACGAGCTTACGCGTCATTAATCTACGTTGGCATAGTATCGGTTGGTCGCCGACTAAATCTATGACGCAATTAAATCGCTCATTACTTGAGGGATTTAAAAGGCGATAAGCATTATCAACTTGGTTGGTAGATGTTCCAACTACCGAATCGTACGATTGCAAAAGATGTCTGAGAAAGGAAAGATAAGCTGATATCGCGCAACGGATGGCCTGATTGTTATCGGGAGCGTAATGCTTTGAAACCACGTCGCAGCGACACAATTACCTGAGGGTGTTGTGGTAATTATTGTCAGGCGCTAAGGGGCGTGGCCGAGATAACACTATCACACTTGAGAGAGAGAGCGACGGCTATAAAGAGCCAAGGTCGGTCGAAGGATTGAAAGGACAAGCAGCGAACAGATTAGCTTTCAGAACACCGAAGACGATCTTAAAATATTATTAAGAATTCTATCTATACTTAAGAAATAGCTTTCACTATTTCTTCCCTACTTAGCCTTCGTGATTATCCGTTATATGCCTGGACACAGGTATACACCCGCCGAATACGCACTGATTCAAGTTGTCGAGACTTTCGGCAATCTTCTATACACTTTGCAAGAGCACAATTTAATCCACACGTACCGAGTGGTTTTTCGTTTCGTGCAACTCGAGAATATCGACTACCTGGTGCTACGGTATCTGAACACCGGGTTACTACCATTCGAGGAGTTTTCCACGGACGAGTCGTGGAATTACGAGGAGTAGTTTACGTCTACGGAGGAGACGGATTGTGGTATCGGTTTAGAACGGGAGTTCTCGTTGTACAGGAACGAGAAGTTGAGTCTTAGGATAAGACGAGGAAAGAAAGAGATATTTAGATAGGCGGCTGTACTTAGTTCAATAAAGTATTGTATTGTTTATTGGGACTAAGAACCCCCGTAACATGCGATGATGGTTGAGACGTGGATGAGAAAGAGAGAGATGGGGGATGAAGATGAGAATGATGTGGAGGATACGAGCGGATATGAGAAAGCAGGGGTACGACTTGCCTGATTGGGTTGGGAAGACCTCATATCGGTGTTATTACACGCCGGATTGGGACTTGTACCTGCTGTATCGGGGTTGGTAAATTGACTCGCACACGAAATTCTCTTAAGTCCCAGCTTCTCATGATGATTTGTCCCATCTCCTCTACCATCACCTAAGAACATGAAGTTAAGTCATCCCTCTCCATCTCTCCATGCCATGATCAAGATTCAACCTGGCTTGAGGAGCGTAGGATGAGGGTGAGAAGATATGATACTACCCGGCCGCGAGGATCCACGCAATTGCGTAGATCCACGAAATCGTAGCAAGCGCGAGTGAGATCAAAAGATGGGAAAGATAGAGTGAGCATTTCGTATAGATCTACAGAGCAAGAAGAAACGGTGAAACGGCGATTGGAGGGTGATATGCAACGCGACCCGTGGTTTTGACGCCAGGTGCGCAGTAATCCGCCACCGGGGTGTCTCTGACGGCTCTGACGGAGCGCGTCCACTCTGATGGAGCCATCCCAGCCAGACGGAAATGTTTTTTGCTGATGCTGTAGCTCGCGTTTGCAGTGGATTAGTAATGGTCACGCGGGCTTCTGGATTGGGGATGGGGGTAGGCAGGTTTTCAAGACCGCTGAGAGGAGTGGGAGTGCTAGCCATGCCGGATCTGGGGCTGGATACAACGTGATGTGTTGAGTCTGTCTCTGAGGTTCCCCTGGGTGCTGGTGTGCTATGACTGCTTGTACCCAGTGTGGCGGTTGGGGTAATTATCGACCGTGGCTGTGTAGCTACCGGGGTGGAAGCCACGCGTTGAGTAATATCTGCAACACAAGAATTGTTCAGTGAAGATGAGGGGGTGGAGTTCTGACCTTGGATTGTAGAGGCTACAGAACTCCCTCCTTGAGAGGAATCCCTCTTGCCAGCCAGTATGAAAATGTGGCTCTTAGTAGGGGGAAGTTGAGAATTCCCTGCAGGCCCGTGCATTTGTTGATTCTGACGATGAGCAAGACGTCGAACATTTCATACGACTGGAGTCATGTCAGGGTGAGGGCTTTGGGAACCCATAGTCAAATATAGATGTTTGACGTTAAGAATGTAGGAACAATTCTCTCACCATGCATATGTAATGGCAGGTGAGGTAGACTCCTATCTGGGCGACCAGGGAGGGATTCAACAAATAAGGGAGGAGCAGTGTACACTGCGCTAAGTTCTAAACTGTGACAATACTTGGGGATGAGATCCCTTGAAAAGCATTCAATTATGGGGTTAACTGCCATCTGATTAAACTCAGATTAAACTCAGCATTGATATTCACTGTTACAGCAACGTCTGAAGGTCTATTTGCACTGCTTGAAAGGTGTTTATGCCTGCTTGGCGCGATTATCATAGTATTGCACTCGTTCTTAGCACAATACTTCCAACCATCGAATGTGTATATCTTTATCTTCCCGGTGGAAATCCTCCTTTTGCAGAGCTAAAAGCATCGCAAATCGAACAATGACATATTCTCTATCCTGTGACATCAGTTGTATGTGCTTTTTCCACTGATAGGCGTGTTGGTAGCTGTGTTGGATGGTTGCACAGTTGGGACAACCTGAGAACTACTCAGTTTGCTGTGAGATGCATGAGGTCTGAGTGGTAAAAGTGGTGTGTGATGCAAAAGCAACGCCCAGCATTGTAAACTTTCCTCACTGCGAGTACTGAATCTCGTCCTGAGGCTTGTCAGTTATGTGGTACCTGCACCGGGAAGAATGACCTTACGCGATGCGTAACTCATAGAGAAGCTGTTTGTGGGCCGGTAATCCACAGCATATTTGACGTGTGGCATTATGAAGTCCTATGTACTTGCATGTGGACGCGGACAGTATTATATCAAATGTACATGATGAGTCTAGTGTTAGCAACGGTTCCAGTTTTGGACCTGGCCGGTTTTATAGGTCTGCGTGGCAACAGCCTTACCTCATCAAAAATCGACGATTTTTCAAGCGAACCATCACATTAAGGCAACAAATATTGATCAGTGAGTTCAGTGTTTGGTGAGTAAAATGTGTAGCTCCGCATGGCGCATCTTTTGGCCATTTCAGATTTTCGATATCTTCAAATCTCAACAAGTGGTAGCCCAAAAATCTCGTTTTATGGCCGAAAATGGGAATAATTTCAAAGCAGCTTGCTGAGTTTTGAAGATATCAAAAATCGGAGACCACCAAAAGATGCGCCGTCCGAAGTTGCATATTTCATATACCAAACACTAAATTATGTAATGAATTTTCATTGACTTAATTGAGGGAACCGTTCAGCACCAACCCAGACCGAACCGGCTGGGGCCGGGTTTTGTTGGAACCGCTATATTAGAAACGGTCCGAAAATGGAACCGTTGCTAACACTAATGATGACTAGAAATTGCGGTAGATTCTTTGAGATGTGGGAGAGCCAGAGGCCTGATGCCAGGGGCCAGTTCTTCTTGACGTGTAATGCTATGGAATGTGGGAGAGCCAGATGAAGGATGCCTCTGGTCAAGTATTGTGTACATATTGAGCTATGGATTGCGGGAGTGCCAGGACTGATGCCTCTGGTCAAGTATTTTCTACATATTAAGCTATGGATTGCGGGAGAGCCAGGACTGATGCCTCTGGTCAAGTATTTCCTACATATTGAGCTATGGATCATGGGTGAGTCAGAGGCATGATACCTCTAGCAGGATTTACACATATCGAGCAGAAACGCGGGAGGGTCGGAGATATAGGACACCTGATGCCCTGTCGATACCGTAACTTCCCCTACTCTTCATCATCGTCCTCCTCCTCCTCCTCCTCCTCCTCCTCCTCCTCCTCTTGTTCGTTCTCTCTGTCCTCATCAACAACACTGGCATTTCAGTTCCTGCTGTACTCCTCTGGCCTAGAATCGTCATCATCAGTCTGCATGTCTCCTTCAGCTTCCGGTGGTTTGGGCCAGCAACGATTGAACATGACTAGGTCGATTGTATCATTGACATAGTAGTATCTGGTACCAGGGATGTGAATCAGGGGTGTGGCCGCCCATATGCACTTGATATTAACTACAACAAGGTCGGCCTGGTTTTGACTGAAAACTTCGTCGGAGACTCAAAGCAGCCCATTGGAAGGCAGACAAATGCTTGGGGTATCAAGCTGGAGCTCCCGCAAAAGAACAATGCATCTCTTCCATTGGCCATCCTGTAGCCATAGAATCCTCACAAGTTGTGCAAGTTGTAAGTCCTCTACATCACCTTTCAGAGGCTCATCTGCCCGGAACTACACAAAGTCGTTCCGAGGCTCAGCATTGCGAAAGGTTTGGTCATCTGTGCAGCGCGACTTATGGGCAGTGGAATCACGACTGCCGAAGCACTGGAAGTTGGCCACTGGAACGTCAAGATGGTTGAATTGGGTGGCATGCATCCCGCTAAAGCCCCTCCTATCAGCAGTGGGTATATCAAGGTCGTATCTATAGTATCGATATATGCATCCTACAAGTGGAAAGTTGTACATTGCAAGACGCTCGTTCTTGACAAAGAAGCCCTTTCGGCTGGGGGATCGCAGCCCACGGACTTGAATATTTCCCTCATCCTCGCGGAAGCTGACGGGTGAATCCTCCAGTATCGGCACTTGCTTACGGTTGCATTTGTTGACAACAATTTGATCCTTCGGTCGATATAACTGAAGTGCCTCCTCGATCTTGGGGGTCCAGTGGCCTTCCTTAGCCAGCTGCCGCAGGTGAAGGCACTTGATCCGCAAGACATTGATGCGCAAGTAGTCATAGAGAATCTGCCGTTCGGACCGAAAGTTGCGATTTGACCGGTGATAACGGCCCATACACCTCTTTGGATGGTTCATTTCTTGCGCTTCGGTGCTGTCTTTGACTAAGTGCCCAAAGCACTTACTTGATTCCTCATAATGCAGCATGAGGTGAATTTTGACGAAGTCGAAGCTAGTACATTCATGTACTGTGGATAGTGTTAGCAACTGTTCCAACCCGCTAGAACGGTTCCGGGTTAGGGTTGGTACTGGAACCGAACCGTTGCAACGGTTTTACCACATGAAAACCCCGGACCGTTGCATTTGGGCCGGGTTCCACCTCAAAACCCGGCCATTGGAAGCCCAGATTTTTCGCTCCAATTAAGTATTTGAGTTCTGATCGTATCGTGAAATGATCAATATGTGGATTGTGCAGTTTTAGGCTCTCTTTCACCTCCCGCTTTCAGATATGCGATACAACCAATATTTGCTGGGTCACTATCGAAAACCCGCGAATTTCGCTTGATATTGGCCCTTATTTCACAGCCACTCAAAGAAAATCAGTCAGATCGCAAAGCTGAAAGCGGGAAGTGAATGAGCGCCTAAAACTGCACAATCTACGTATTGATCATGTCATGATACGATCAGAACTCAAATACTTGATTGGAGCCAAAGCTGCAGGAACCGGAAAGTTGAAACAGTGGTCTGGTTCCAACCTGGTCAAATGCCCACAGTTGTATGTCCGGTCTGGGTAACAACCCGCCAATACATGAGCAGTTCAGGTTTTTGGCTGGGTTTTGAACCAGACCGAACCGAACTGCTGATCAAAACGCGGGCTGCTGGCGGGTTATCTGGACCCGTTGCTAACACTAACTGTGGAATTGTTGGCTTCCTGTAGGCGCTGTTTGTCCACTGCCATTCGGTGTTCCTTTTGGGCGCGAGACAGAGCTTCTCCACGTTCAGCTCTTTCTTCATCCTCAATTGGATGTTTGCCCTTGAGTTGTATCTTTAGGTTCTTCATGCGTGGATGGGCGATGGTGTCTGTGGCCTTTGACGTCCAGTAGGCGGTAAAAACGTCCTTAGTTGCATGGAATTCCTCCAAACAGTCTGCTAGATAGTTTAGAGTCTCGGTTGTGTGGGTTCGGTATTGAACCACAAGACTCCAGTAGACCAGTGACTGAACACATGTCAATGCTCTCCCGAAGACCACAAGGTGCCTGGGCAGTGGGTCATGCAATGCTTCTACCAACGCTGGGTAGATGATTGGACTGAAATTTCGCATCTCTGTACCACTACACTGTGAAATTTGTTGGTAGGCTTTGCCAGAGTGATAGAAATTGGGATATGGAGGAATGCCAGCCCAGATCTGATCAGATACCGTGGCATTCCCCTGGCATTGTAGGAAGCCCTCGATCCAGGACATATGGTGATCGAACATTCCCATGTATCACGTATATGTTATGCAGCATATACGGCTGGTGGAGGTTGTAGGCTTTGATATGCGGAAGATCCCAAAAGATACACCGGACTGGCCTCGCACTGACGGACTCCAACCAGTCCTCGATGATCACTATAGCCGGACAGTCACTATCAGTTTTGGCATTCTGGTACTCCCAATGGTTCTGCTAGAAGACTGCTGATTGTCACGAGCAGGATTCCAAACCGGTGGAAGAATAAGTGACCCCGGTTCTTCCTTCGGAGTCTGACACTTCGGGCAAGCAAACCACTTGAAGCCCCAAAGGTTGGCATGCTCTGTGTTATCTGCTAGCCAGGACGCGAGAATTGCCCAGCAATGGCGCATTTCACCGTCAGAACCATGCCACAGAGAACCTGAATTGATGTCTCCTCTGTTGGGAACATATTGCGTGACCGGCTCCAGCACTATTTTTGGGATATCACACAGCACCTGCTGGTGAATATCCCTCTGGGCTTGGTCATCGGATGTGGAATTCCGTTGGAATTTGGGCCACACCGGGAGGAAGACAAGCACAATGTGCACGATGTAGTCATATTTGTTCCGGATAGAGGAATGCACATCAGCAACAACTCTAGTTTCCTTCAGAAACACCTGAGTGTTCCGAACGGCTCTGATGGCTCTGACGCAACCTTGTACTCACTGACGTAGAATTACATGCTTCCCATCGCCCAGGTGATGTGTCGCGTTGCATTGCATCAGCAAAATGTATTTTAGTCACTGGAAGCCTCCAGGAGTCTGAGAGGATGTGGAGTGTAAACTTAGATGCGTCAATTTCAGGAGAGTATCAGACCCGAGGAGGGCATTCCTGCCAGCCTTCAGAGTAACTGGGAGCGCCGACGACAAACCTGGGAGCACCTGGGAGCGCTGGCAACCTGTCTGGGAGCACCTCGAATCACAGTAGAGCAGTCTGGGAAAAACAACATCTTCTTTGGGAACGCTGCTGGTGCGCCTGGAAATCATAGCTACTACCAATCATTCAACGATTTTTAAAACTCATGTATTCAGTTTGTATTCTCATCTAGGTATCTATGTATCTATATAGCTACCCATCTACAAACTGTATATCTGGACTGGCTGCAGGAGGTGCTTGAGCACAATTCGAGGTGCACCTGAAAATGATGATCGAGTGAAACCAGAGATATACTCAAAGGCTGTGATCGAGCGACTTTGGAGATGCACTTGGAGGCGGTAATCGAGCGTATTTGGAGATACACTTGGAGGCCGTGATCAAGTGAACTTAGAGATGCATTCCGTGAGCTTGATCGAGCGAGTTGGGTGATGCACTTGTGGAGGCTGTAATCGAGCGAGTTTGGAGATACACTTGGAGGCCGTGATTGAGCGAGTTTGGAGATATGCACTTGGAGGCCATGATCGTGCAAACTTTCAGGCTGTAATCGACCGAGTTTGGAGATGCACTTGGAGGCCCCGATTGTGCAAACTTGCAGGCTGTAATCGAGCGAGTCTGGAGATACACTTGGAGGCCGTGATTGAGCAAGTTTGGAGATGCACTTGGAGGCCGTGATTGAGCAAGTTTGGAGATACACTTGGAGGCCGTGATATAGTGAGATTGGCCGAGTACTTGGAGGTGGTCGATGGACGGCGCGCTGGGACTCAATTCATCAGTTAGTTAACTCGCAACTGTGGGAATGTGACAAGGTGACTTTACCTTTGAAGCTCTTATAAAGAACTGGCTGGTGGTGGTCGATCAGTACGGAGGTACGCCGGAAGCTGAAGCTACATTCAGGGGTCAACTCAACATTGTGAGAATGAAGGGATGACAGACAATCTTAGGTGTATGCTGTACTCGGTGTATGCTGTACTCGGTGTATGCTGTACTCGGTGTATGCTGTACTCGGTGTATGCTGTACTCGGTGTATGCTGTACTCGGTGTATGCTGTACTCGGTGTATGCTGTACTCGGTGTATGTTGCACTCAATTTCGACTCATGATGATGGCATGGAGAGATAGAGAGGCGGATGACTTAACTGTACGTTCTTGTGATGATGGTAGAGTTGTGGACGAGAAAGAGAGAGATGGGGGATGAAGATGAGAACGATATGGAGGATACGAGCCGCTATGAGATATCAGGAGTATGACTTGCCTGATTGGGTTTAGAAGACCTGGTATCGGTGATAGTACCCGCCAGATCAGGACTCGTACTTGCCGCATTGGGGATGGTTAATTGACTCGCACACAAAATGCTTTAGGTCCCAGTTTCTCATTATGATTTCCCCCATCTCCTCTGATCTCTCTCCGTCTTGGGCTTAACTCTACCATCACCTAAGAACACAAAGTTAAGTCATCCCTCTCTATCTCTCCATGCCATAATCATGAGTTAACACCAAGTACAGCATACACCAAGTACAGCACCTGTTACGGGGGTATTAAGCCACGTTTCAATAAAACACTTTATTAACTTAAATACAGCCGCCTAATAAAAACTTCTTTTTCTTTCCTCGTCTTATCCTAAGACTCAACCTCTTGTCCTTATACAAGAGCTCCCTCTAAAAACAATCCCCGTTTTCCGTTTGATCGTGTATAAGGCTCGTATCGATATGTTCCTCTGAAGGTAACAGCCCCTCGTTTACGAACCGACAAACGTCGTACGTGATGCCAAGTATCTCGGCCGAGTGTAAGGTCCAGTATTGACCAGAAGTATTCCTGGTTTCCTCGTAAAAGAGAAACAGTTCTCCTAACTGTTGGACGAGATGATCGTGTGCCGTGCGTCTCTTCAATTGTCTCAAGGTAAACATATAGTAGGAATTCACTAGTTGGGAGTAGTGAAGTAATGATGAAGTTTTGTATGTAGAAATCTTAATAATATTTTAAGGTGTTCTTCGCTGGTAATTGTCTGACTGTGGATTGCTGCTAGAGCTTGTTCTTCTCATTGTCGGGGAGACAATGCGAGTCTTTTATAGTCTTTTCGCTGGCTCAAGTTTGGCCGCTACTTCCATAACTATGACGACTGAGTTGCTTGATAGCTTATCTCGGAATGCCGTCCCGAGACTCACCACGAGTTCCCTTTAGGTTATCGTGTGCATGCGTGATTTTCCTTATCACTGCATGATATCAAACGCGTCATGCGTCAACTCGTACTTCAACTTAGACATCTTGCTTATCGTATGTTCAGTAGTTGGAACGCTGACGTCAACTTGACTGATCAGCGCTTTATCGCATCATATTAATATCGCGTGGATATTAATGCCTCACCATACCAATTTGGCTATTCGGCAATGCGTCAGAGATTTATGTCGGCGACCAACCGATACTCTGCCAACGT
>Ga0307515_10008349_pt1 | contig 20207 bp, 14 predicted proteins | sample 17_EM_MG_FD_194513 | JGI IMG/M metagenome (GOLD analysis project Ga0307515, IMG submission 194513) | Populus trichocarpa ectomycorrhiza microbial communities from riparian zone in the Pacific Northwest, United States - 17_EM | ecosystem: Host-associated > Plants > Roots > Unclassified | place... | reverse complement strand
CCAGCGTCAGGCCGCGCTTCTGCGCGTAGCCCGCGGCCTTGCGCTTGGCCTCGTCGTGCTTGTGCGCCGCGGCCTGGACCTCGCCGGCGCTCTGCTTGTGGGCGCGGTCGAGCCGGGCCCGATCAGCGGCGTGCTCGGCCAGCGCGCGATCGAGCCCGGCGATCGCCTCGCCGAGCGCCTCGTGCTGCGCGAATCGGCCGTCGAGCTCGGGCCACGCGGCGACCTCGGGCGCCAGCGCCGCGTGCGCCGCGAGCCAGGCCGCGTCGCCGGCCGCGTCGCCCGTGATCGAGGCGCCTGGCCGCGCCGCCCGCTCGACGATCCCCGCCGCGATCCGCGCCGCGCGCACGGGCCCGTGCACCGCGGCGATCCGCGCCCGGCGATCGGCGATGCCCTCGAGCCGGCGCGCCGCCTCGGCCGCCGCCGCCTCGGCCGCCGCCAGCTCGGCGATGGCCGCCGCGACCCGGCGATCGAGCCGCTCGACCTCGTCCCACGCCGGCCGCAGCTGCTCGGCCCGCCGCCGCAGCGCGAGCTCGGCCCGATCAGCCTCGGCGGCGACCAGCGCCGCGCGCGCCGCCTCGTGCTCCGCCCCGGCCTGGGCGAGCTCGCGCTCGCGCCGCGCCGACTCGGCCAGCCAGCGCGCGACCTGCTCGGCCCGGGCGTGGCGCCGCCGCGCGACCGCGGTCGCCGCGGTCGCCGCCGCCAGCTCGCCCTGCAGCGCGAGCGCGGCGGCCTCGTCGAGCACCGCGATCGCCAGCGCCGCCGCGCGGCCGTCGCGCAGCCGCTGCTCGGCCAGCGCCGCCTTGACGTGGGCCGCGACCGACAGCCGCGAGTAGATCTGGGTGCCGGTCATGCGCTCGAGCAGCTCGCTGCGGTCCTTGCCGTCGGCGCGCAGGAACGCCGCGAACTCACCCTGGGCGAGCAGCGCCGAGCGCCGGAACTGATCGAACGACAGCCCGAGCCGGGCGTGGATCGCCTTGAGCGTCTCGGTCTTGGTGCCGCCGAACCGCTCGCCGCCGGCGATCGCGGTGAGCGTCAGCTGCTGGTCCTGCATCGTCCCGTCGCTCTGGCCGCGCGCCCGCCGCACCGACCACCGCGCGCGGTACTGCCGCGCATCGCCGGACTCGAAGTCGACCTCGGCCCAGCCCTGCGCCGCGCCGCGCCGGAGCAAGGTGCGGACGTCCTGGGCGCCGAGCAGCGCGCGGTCATCGTCGCCGCGCCCGACCTTGACCGTGCTGTGGTTGGTCAGCCGCGGCGTGCGATCGAACAGCGCGACGCACAGCGCGTCGAGCAGCGTGCTCTTGCCCGAGCCGGTGTTGCCCACGATGGCGAACACGCCGGTCGTGCCGAGCGGCCCGTGCGCCAGGTCGATCTCGAACTCGCCGGCCAGGCTCGCCAGGTTGCAGCCGCGGATCGCCAGGATCTTCACGACGCCATGTCCTCGCGATCGCCCTGGACCTCCGCGAGCAGCCGATCGAACCCGGCGAGGACGTCGGGGCCTGGCGGCTCGGCGTGATCGCGCGCCCACAGCCGGGCGAACACCTCGCGCGGATCGAGCTCGGCGAGCCGCTGGAGCACCACCCGGTCGCCCAGCGCCTCGCCGTCGCCGGTCAGCTCGACCCCGAGCCGCACCAGCCTGGGCCGCTTGCCGTCGAGCGCGGCCTCGACCGCCGCGCGCAGCTTGGGCTCGGGCCGCTCCAGCGCGACCACGACCTCGAGGTACGGCCGCGCCGGATCGCCCGGCACCAGCTGCGGCAGCCGCGCGAGCTCGGCGAGCACGTCGGCCAGCGGCGCGGCGCCGCGCCGCGGCACCCGCACGATGTCGATCACCCGCGGCACCGCCAGCGCCCGGAGCTCGCGGACCCGCCCGCCCGCGAGCTCGACCGCGACGATCTGGTTCCTGTAGTCCGCCTCGTCGAGCGACAGCGGCAGCGGCGCGCCGGCGTAGCGGATCGCATCCCGGCCGACCCGCTGCGCGCGGTGGATGTGGCCGAGCGCGACGTAGTCGATGTCGTCGGGGAACAGCCGCAGCGGCGCCGACTCCTGGCCGCCGATCGACACCCGCCGCTCGCTCAGGTACTGGGTATCGGCCCCGGCCACGTACAGATGTCCGGTCACGATCAGCGCCTGATCGGCGCGCCGCCGCGCCCGCGCACCGGCGATGACCTCGCCGTAGACGACGTCCAGGGCGTCGCCGGTCTCCGCGGCGTCGCCCGGCAGATCGACCGGCCGCAGGAACGGCACCGCCGCGATCAGCCCACGCCCGCCCGCGACCGGGATCAGGATCCGGTCCAGATCCAGGCTGCCGTCGACGAGCCGCGGCAGCCCGCCGACGACGTGGACGCCGAGCTCGCGCAGCACCGACGAGGCCGCGCCGAGCCGCGCCGGCGAGTCGTGGTTGCCCGCGATCGCGACGACGTCCATCGCGGGCCGGGCGCGCCGCACCGCGGCCAGGAACTCGAACCACATCCGCTCCGCGCTGGCCGGCGGGGTCGCGCTGTCGAACACATCGCCGGTGATCACCAGCGCGTCGGCCGCCTCGCGCACGCAGGTATCGAGCAGCCACGCCAGGAACGCGGCGTGCTCGTACTCGCGCGTGACCTCGCCCCGGAGCGTGTGCCCGAGGTGCCAGTCCGAGGTGTGCAACAGCCGCATCGCCCGCGCATCCTGGCAGGGCGGTCTGACAGATCGATCCGCGGCGATTCCGCGTACCTACCGCTGCTTTTTAATCAGTCAAATCTGCTTGCTTGAGTCTATTTTGGCGATATAAACAATCGAAATTGACAGATTACGGCAACACGCTCCAGGACACGCTGCGCGCGATCGGTGCGCGTGCGAGACAGCTCCGGCTGATGCGCAAATGGCGCCAGGTCGAGCTCGCCGAGCGCGCGGGCGTCGGCGTCGCGACGATCCACCGCTTCGAGAAGACCGGCGTGTCGTCGATCGAGAACGTCCTGCGCATCGCCGTGGCGCTGAGCGCGGAGTCGGCGTTCGACAAGCTGTTCGAGGCTCCGGCGTATGCCTCGCTCGACGAAGCGCTCGCGCGCCCCGCGGCGACGGCGCGACAGCGCGCCCCGAGGCAGGCCCCGAGGCGGGCCCCGAGGCAGCGATGAAGCTCCCGCCCATCGAGCAGCTCGCGGTGTTCCTCGAGCTCGAGTCCGGGCACCGGACGAGGATCGGCCGCCTCGCGCTCACCGCGCGCCGGCTGCTGTTCGAGTACGACGCCAGCTTCCTCGGCTCGGGGCTCGAGCTCTCGCCGTTCCGGATGCCGCTCCGGCCCGGTGTCGTCGTCGGCGACCCCGCCGCCCTCGACGGGCTGATGGGCGTGTTCGACGACAGCCTGCCCGACGGCTGGGGCAGGTTGCTGATCGATCGCCGGGCGGCCGAGCTCGGGATCTCCGGCGGTGCGCTCACGCCGCTCGATCGCCTCACGCTGGTCGGCGCGCGATCGATGGGCGCGCTGGTCTACGAACCCGAGGTCGCGCTCGACGAACCCACGATCCTCCAGCTGTCGCAGCTCGCGCAGGACGCGGAGGCGGTGATCGAGGGCGTGACCGGCACCGACCTCGAGCGGCTGATCGCGGTGGGCGGCTCGCCCAAGGGCGCCCGGCCCAAGGTGCTCGTCCAGCTCGCCTCCGACGGCACCATCCTGTCCGGTGCGCGGACCATCCGGCCCGGGTTCACCGCGTGGCTGGTCAAGTTCCCCGCGCGCGAGGACGATCGCCACAGCGGGGCGCTGGAGCATGCCTACTTCCTGATGGCGAAGGCGGCGGGGATCGACGTTCCCCGGACCCAGGTGCTCGACAGGACCACGCGGAACCCCGGCTACTTCGCGATCGAGCGCTTCGATCGCGCCGGTACAAGGCGGATCCACATGCACACGCTCGGCGGGCTGCTGCAGCTGCCTCACGGCTACCCGGCGCTGGACTACAGCGACCTGCTGAAGGTCACGCGCAAGCTCACCCGCAACGAGGCCGCGGTGACCGAGATGTTCCGCCGCGCGTGCTTCAACGTCCTCGCCCACAACCGCGACGATCACAGCCGCAACTTCGCGTTCCTCATGGACGAGCACGGAACCTGGCGCCCCAGCCCGGCCTACGACCTGACCTTCTCGTCGGGACCCGGCGGCGAGCACACCATGCTGATCGCGGGCGAGGGCCGCGCCCCGGGCCGCGAGCACCTCGCGACGCTCGCCGAGCGCGTCGATCTCAGGCGCGGCGCCGGCGTGCTCGACGAGGTACGCGCCGCGATCGATCGCTTCGCCGTCCACGCCGACCGGGCCGGGGTCCCGGCGAAGCTGCGCGACAAGGTCGCCCGCGCGCTCGGGGTCGCGAGTCGCCCGGCCCCCCGCGCGCGCAAGCCCGCCCGCGCCGCTGCACGGCGCCGGTGACGCGCGAGCCCCGCGTCAGTCGCCCTTGCCCTGGACCTCGCGGAGGAACGCCTCCTCGCTGGCGCTCAGCGGGCGGCCCTTGAGCCGCTCGAGCTCGTCGCGCGACAGCCCGCCGAGCTTCTGGCGATGCCGCGCCATCGCGATGTGGGCCCGCGCGATCGACGCGATCGCGTCCTCGTAGCCCTCGAAGTGGACCGGCATCCGCTCGGGGTGCGCGCGGAGCAACTCGGTGATCCGGAGCTCGTGGCGCTTGACGATCTCGTCGAGCGTGGTCGACAGCGGCAGCCGCTCGATCCGCGCCTCGGGCGGCGGCTCGAGCCGATCGACCCCGTGGGTGTTGCTGGTCACCAGGAACGTGCCCTGGATCTCGGTGACCAGCTCGATGACGCGCAGGTGGCGGGGGTAGAGCTGGACCAGCTGGAGCATCGACAGCACGATGCCGCGCGGGTGGAGGTGGTAGACGCTGGCCCGGATCATGCTGCCGGCATCGACGAACAGCCGCAGGAACGTCCGGTTCTGCGGGTAGATCCGGGTCAGGGTCAGGTCCTCGATGTCGGCGATCCAGCGATACGACTTGCGCTCGAACGCCGCCCGGGCCCGGTCGTAGAACTCGAGGTCGGCCTCGGGGAACGCCGCCGGGGACACCCGGGCCAGCTCGTGAGGCTCGCCGTAGACCGCGTCGAGCCGAGCGCGCAGCGCGGCGCCGCCGAAGCCGCGCGGACGGCGCATGCCGAGCGCGACCGCGACGACGAGCCACAGGCCCATCATGAGGAAGAACACTTCCACGGCGGTCATTGTGCCACGCGGCGGGTAGCCTGGCTGCGGCCGGCCGCCCGATCAGCGGGCGATCAGCGCGCGACCTCGGCGATCACCCGGTCGCGCAGCAGGCGCTTCAGCACCGGCCGCATCGCCGCGAGCTCCTCGTCCGCGAACGTCCGCTGCTCGGGCGGCGGCACGGCGCGCTCGGTCTTGTTCATGATCGAGATCGCGTACGTCGAGTGCGGCAGGCCGAACACGTGGCCGAGCTCGTGGGCGAGCACCCGCTCGGGCGCCACGGTCGACAGGATCACGTACTTCCGGTCGCTGCCGCGGAGGTGCCACGCCACGCCGCGGATGATCTCGCCCGGCCGGTCGACGTCGTCGAGCTTGCCGGTGACGAACACGTGGATCACCTTGCCGGTGAGCCGGCCGGCCGCCACCGCGTCGCGTTCTTCGCGGGTCGCGATGTGCGCCGCGGCCGCCGGCAGCGCGTCGGCTCCGACCACCTGGAACCCGACGCCGAGCGGCGCGAAGTGGCGGTTGGCCGCGGCGAGCTGGACCGCGAGCCAGGCCGGCGTCGCGATCAGGCCGTCGTCGGCCACCGCGATGTGGAGCTGAAGGCCGACGCAGTGGGCGCGCTCGGCGTCGCACGCGGGCAGCGCCCCGGTCACGGCCGCGAGCTCGGCGCCGACATCACCGCGGGCCGGGCGGCTCACCGCCGCGAGCCCCGACAGCGCGATCACGAGCACGGCGGCGCGGCCCACGGCCGGGAGTCTAGCCGATCAGGCGCAGCGCCTCGAGCGTCACCGCGCCGAGCACGAACGCGAGCCGCGCGCAGATCGGCGCGATCGCGCCGCGGCCCGCGACGTACATCCAGCCAAGCCCCGCGCCGAACAGCCCCGCTCCGATCCGCGCCGCCAGGTCGCCCGGCGTGACCACGGCCTCGGCGATCGCGCCCACGACCACCGGCAGGATCGGCGGCCCCGGCGACAGCTCGAGCATCCGCTCGACGATCCAGCCGCGCAGCGCCAGCTCCCAGGCGACCGCCAGGGCGATCTCGACCAGCGCGACCAGCACCAGCTGCGTGGCGCTGCCGCGCACGATCGGAAACGCCGACCACTCGACCGCGCGGCCGCTCAGCAGCTCGACGAACGGCCCGCCGGCGACCAGCGCGATCGCCAGCGCGGCCAGCCCCGCCCCGGCACCGACCGCCGCGGAGAACCCGCCGGCCCCGAGCACCTCGCTCCAGGCCCGGCCGCGGATCCAGCGCGACAGGCTCGCCACCGCCAGCAGCGGCGCCGCGACCGGCACGGCGTCGGGCAGCGGCGCGATGGCCAGCGCCAGCACGGCGGCGACCTCGAACGGCACGAGGCCGCGGAGCTCGCGGGGCGGTCTTGGTTCCGGCATCGACCCACCCACGATAGCAAGCTCTCGCGACACCACACGCGCCGCCCGCCTTGGGTCGAGGTTCGCCCGAGAATTCGCGATCTCTGCCGCCGCGCGATGCGATGTGCACGCAACAGATCGCCGCGTCATGCTGTCGCGACGACATGAAGAAATGCCCGGCCGCGATCGCAGCCCTGGTTGTCTGTCACGCGACTCTCCACGCCAACCTCGCTGCGGCCGAGCCGTCGGCCGACGAACTCGCCGAGCGACGCACCGAGCTCGAGGCCAAGCTCCGCGGCCAGGGCTTCACCGTGGTGGTCGAGCCGCCGTTCGTGGTGATCGGCGACGAGTCGCCGGCCACGGTCAAGCACCACGCCACCGGCATCCTGCGCTGGTCGATCCACCTGCTCGAGGCCGAGTACTTCAAGGCGCGGCCGAACAAGCTGATCGAGATCTGGCTGTTCCGGAACGAGAAGACCTACAAGAAGGGCGCCAAGAAGTTCTTCGGCGACGACCCCGACACGCCGTACGGCTACTACTCGTCGGAGCACGACGCGATGGTGATGAACATCGGCCCCGGCGCCGGCACCTTGGTCCACGAGGTCGTGCACCCCTACGTCGAGGCCAACTTCCCGGCCGCGCCGGCGTGGTTCAACGAGGGGCTGGCGTCGCTGTACGAGCGGCCGAGCGAGAAGAAGGGCCACATCGTGGGTCTTCCCAACTGGCGGCTGCCCAACCTCAAGCGCCAGATCGGCGACAAGACGCTGCCCGAGCTGACCAGGATGCTCGGCACCAGCCGCGACGAGTTCTACAACGCCGCGTTCGATGCCTACGCCTACGCGCGCTACCTGATGCTGTACCTGCAGGAGCAGGGCAAGCTGACCGAGTTCTATCAGAAGTTCTCCACCGACAAGGCCGACCCGACCGGCCGTGCCGCGCTCGAGGCCGTGCTCGGTGAGAAGCTCGAGACCTTCGAGCCGAAGTGGCGCAAGTGGGCCGCGGAGCTCAAGGGCGACAACCGCTGAGCTGATCGGTTCGCGCCGCCGGCGAGCGCAGATCTTGCCACCGGTTGTATCGGCCCGCCGTTCACACCACCGGCTGGACGCCCGGCGGCGCGGTGTCGTCGAGGATCTCGAACGCGGCGCGCGACGAGCGCAGCACGGTGGTGGTGTCACCGCGGCGCAGGGTGAGCTCGCAGCGCGCGATCTTGGAGTTGAGGCAGATCTTCGCGCCGCCCGGTGGATTGTCGTAGCGCAGCGCGACGAAGTCGGCGGCGGCGGCGGAGATGTGGAGCGCGAGCTTGCCGGCGGGGCCGGAGGTCTCGATCCGCCAGTCGTAGGGCGCGTAGCGGCCGCGGGCGCGGAGCGCGCGGGGCAGGCCGTTCCATTCCAAGGTCTCGCCGCCGAGCCGGAGCAGGACCGGGCTCATCGGCGGAGTCCAGAACGGCCCGAGCTTGAGCCGCGCGGTCGAGCACTCGAGGAATGCGTCGGGGGCCTCGTCGAACCCGGCGACCTGGCCCCAGGCATAGCGATCGGTGTGCTTGGCGCCCCAGTTGTGGTTCTGGCTGCCGACCCAGTCGGCGATCGCGAGGGTCACGCCGTCGACGGTCAGCGAGCCGGTGAACCGGGCGAGCGGCCGGCCGACCAGCGACTTGGCCCGGGGGATGGGCGCGGCGTAGAGCCGCTCGGGCAGGAGCAGCAGCGGCGGCTGGCCGCCGGCGTAGCGCAGGTCCCAGGCGATGGCGTGGCCGTGCGCGCTGGCCGCGCCGCGCAGCGCGCCGTCGTCGAGCCGGGCGTCGCCGATCGCGACGTCGAGCCGGTCGCGCGCGAACGTGCACGCGGTGATCGGGTGGACCTGCTTGACCGCGACGATGCGCGGGCCGCTGCGATCGAACGCGATCGCCCAGAGCTCGCCGACGGCGGCGTCGGGCCGGTCGCGCGGCGCGAAGATCGTGTAGCGGATCCAGAACGCGCGCTGCCCGGTCGGATCGTTGGCGCGCTGGAACCAGCTCTCGTAGTGGCCCGACGCGCCGGGCTGGTAGCGGGCGGCGTTCCAGTGGTCGCGGGTCGCGGTCGCCATGACCACAGTCTGCGCGAGGTCGGCCGCCGAGGTCAGGTCCGGCGAGGCGATTCGCGCGCCGCGGTCACTGGCCGCGGCCGGCGGGGTGGAAGTGGAACGGGTAGTTGACCTGGACGCCGATCCCGTCGCCCGGCCTGGGGAACGAGATCGTCTTGATGACGCCCGCGACGCAGCTCGCGACGTCGCGATCGAAGCCGGTGCCCGACGCGGTCTGGACCTCGCCGCCGGGGCCGATCAGGAACGTCGCGGTGATCTCGCCCGCGAGCTCGGGATGCGCGAGCAGCTGTTTGTCGTAGCAATAGCCGATCTTGTCGATGTGGCGGCGGATGTAGCGCCGGATGATCGACTTGTCGTAGCCGGCGCCGCGCAGCGTCGGCTCGCCGGCCTGCGGCGGGTCGGGCCGCCGATCGCGCGGGCCGTAGCCGCGGCTGTGCAGGCCGTAGTCGTAGCCGGGGACGCGGGCGAGGCCGCCGATCCGGTAGCCGGTGCTGGTGCCGATGGTGCCGCAGTCGTCGGAGCAGCCGCCGCCGATGCCGAAGCCGCTGCGCCCGCCGCCGAAGTTGCCGCCGCCGCCCTCGCCGTAGGCGCCGTAGAGCGGGCCGTTGAAGCTCTCGCTGTCGAAGCCGCTGGCGAGGTCGAGCTCGGCGCCGAGCACCCTGATCGGGCTCGCGGCCAGCGCGCCGAGGAACCCGGCGGTCCGGGCGCGCTCGATCTCGACCTCGCGCGACGACAGCTGCGGCGTGGGGGCGGTGCGCTCGATCAGGATCCGGCCGCGATTGCTGGTCTCGGGGTTGCCCGATGCGCCCGACGGCAGCGGCATCGGCGCGCTGCCCTGGCCGCCGGCGGTGACGCCCGGGTCCTTGTCGGGCTCGGGCATCGGGTCGATCGTGCCGGGCATCTTGATGCCGACCAGGATCCGCTCCTCGATCGGGAGATCGATGCTGGCGGCGCTGGCGTCGGGCGGGACCAGCTGGAGGATGGCCCAGACGCCGAGGTGCACGGCGAGCGAGCCGGCGAAGTAGGTCATCGCGCGGCTCTCGAGCCCGGCGAGCAGCGGCACGGCATGGCGGCGCGGCCGCGCGACCGACGAGATCAGGAACGTGGTGCGGCCGGCGCGCGCGCGGATCCGCGCCCGGGGCGGGATCGGGACCTCGATCGCGCCTGCGGTCGAGGCGCTCGGGCGCGCCCGGCCGGCGGCAGCGAGCTCGGACAGCGGCAGCGACTTGCCGTCGAGCAGGAGCTCGCCGTCGATCCCCGCGCCGTAGTTGAACACGAAGTCGTCGCCCGACGGCGACGGCGCGATCAGCGGGAATGCGGGCGCCGGAGCGCCGTCGAGGGCGAGCTCGACGCCGGGCGCGGTGCCGATCCGGTAGTACGGGCTGATGCGCTCGCGGCGCATCCGCACGACGCCGAGGCTCAGCCCGACGAGCGCGAGGCCGAAGCCGCCGAACGCGATCCAGTCGACGCCGGGCGGCAGCACGTGCGGACGGAACGCGTACGCCGGCTTGTTCTGGACCCGGGTCCAGGTCTCGAACCGCGCGCGGTTCTCGCCGGCGATGTGCACCGACGCGGTGAACGCGATCGCGGAGGCCGCGAGGCAGACCAGCCCGCCGGCGACGACGCCCCAGGTCGCGGGCGCAACCTTGCCGCTCCGCGGATCGACGCAGTGCTTGACGCCCACCACCGAGTCGCCGAGCATCGCGGCGACCTCCACGGCGCGCGCGCCACCGAGCTCGTCGGCGGACTCGGCGACTGCCTGCGAGAACACCGACAGGCGCTCGAGCGGTACGCCGCGAGCGCTCGGCGACAGCCCGGGTGTGGCGGCCATGCGCGGCCCCACCGCAGCCGGCGTGCTCGCCGGCGGCGCGGCGGTGACGACGAGCAGCGGCGCAGCGGCAGTCGGCGCGCTCGGCGGCACCACCGCAGCGGTCACGTGCGGTGCCACCGCGGCAGACGCGCTCCGGGATGGCTCGAATGCAACCACCGGATGCGGCGCCACCACGGCCGCGACCGCGGATGGTGTGGACGCCGGTGCGTTCGACGACGACGGACGCGGTGTCGTCACGGCCGGCGCGATCGGGGAAGCCGCGGCCGGCTCGCTCGGCGCGAACGTGGTGGCGGTGGAGACCGCGACGAGGCGAGCGGCGACGGTGACCGGGGCGCTCGGCGGCGCGGCGGGCGTGGACTCGATCACGCCGCTGATCGTCACGGCGTCGGTCGCGGTGATGCGCCGGGCGGCCGCGGGGAGCGCCGGCGGCCGCGTCGGGGCGCGCTGGGCGGCCGCGCCGTCCTCGGCGATACCGAGCTCGAGCCGGGTGTCCCCGAGCATGATCACGTCGCCGGCCTCGAGCCGCGCCTTGTTGATCTTCTTGCCGTTGACGAACGTGCCGCGGGTCGAGCCGAGGTCGATCAGACTGACCTCGTGGCCGGTGACCTCGACGATCGCGTGCATCCGGCTGACCGCCTCATCGGCGATCTGCAGGTGCGCCGACGGCACCTTGCCGATCTTGATCACGCTCTGGGTCAGCGTGTCCTCGCGGACCAGGTGACCGTTCTGGAACATGCGAAATGTCAGCGCGAGCTTGGAATGAGACATGGGCGGACCTTCGTCGTGGGCGCAGCTGGCGCCGTCGACCGGCCGCGCCGCGGTGACCCGTACGCACCCGCGCACGAGCACCGCGGCCCGTCGGCCGGTGCGATCGCGTGGCGACGTGCCTTTGCGATCGAAGGTTCCGACAACGGCCCCCGGGCCGGGTTCCCGGATTCATCGGCTCTTGCGGTTGACAGAGCTTGCCGTGCGCGAATCTCCCGGTGCAACCGCCGGCGGCGCCCCGTGTCAGCCCAAGCTCGCCCACCCCTGCACACCGCCTTGGGCCCACCCGCCGGCTATGGACACCTCGTCGCGGACGGAACCAGCGTGCACGTGGCGCTGCAGCACGCCCCGGGCTGGCCGTTCTGCGCCGAGCCGAGATCGCACACCTCACCGCGGACGGAGTTGACCTTGCCGTCGCCGCAGGACGCGGGCGTGCAGTCCTTGTTACAGGCGAGCGACTCCCCGGCGTCGTCGCAAGCCTCGCCGGCGGCGGTGTTGGCAAAGCCGTCGCCGCACACCGGCCTCGTGCAGTCGGCGTTGCATGCGGCCGTCGCGATACCGCTCGAGTCGCACTCCTCGTACGCGGCGTCGACCTTGGCATTGCCGCACGACGCGGCGAATAACAGTCGCGCGGTGAGCGCCTCGCGGCGGGAGTTCGGATAACCCTGACGGAGCAGGATACCTTTTTCGTAGTTGATGGTGGGTGTGACAACACCGTCCACGGCGATGACGTAGGAGTCTCCGGCATGGAACAGCGACGGCGGCATCACCGCGGCGTTGGTGATCGTGTCGAATACGGCGACAATCGGGAGTGTGGCCAAGCTCCCATTGTCGACCAGGTGCATCGCCACCACGAAGTAGTGGTGCACGCCAGTCACGGGCGCCCACTCGACGGTCACTGGATGCGTGCCATCGAACGGGATCGCCGCGGCGCGACTGCCATCGACACCACCGACCTTGATCCCGCGGGGTGCCGCGAACGGTGCTCGGGCGATGATACCCCCCGGTGCGATCGGCTTGACGTCGACCGCGCCTGGGTCCGTGTAGATCACCGTCCGAGGCGTTCCGCGCGCCGCGTAGTGCCACCTCGGAAACCCGATGGTGGTGGCAGACCGCACCCAGTCGGCAGGAAACGGATCGAGATAGCTCGTGATGTCGGACACGACGCCGGACGATGGCAGGCCTCGGAAGATATTGAGCAGCGGCGGCCCCCGAGAGGCCTCTCCCGTGTAGCCGCCGCGAACCATCAGTCTCACCGACACGGGCAGATGCGAGGGATACTCCAGGCCGTCGAGATACGAGCCGGGATCGATCGTGTAGTTCTGGGTCGTGGTCACGGAGGGCGCAGTGAGTGATCCGGTGATCGCCATCGGCTGGCCATCAACCAGGGTCACGGAGGTGGTCGTGAACGCCTCGAGGAGGGTCTGCTGTCCGCCATCGGGGAACTGCCCGACAGTCCGGCGCTGGTGAATCACGTAGAGGTCGTCCAGCCTGGCCGCATCGAGGAGCGGAGTCGCCATGGTCTTCCAATCCACGGAGGTGTCGAACGACGTCGCGCCGACTGCCGGGCTCGAGACGATCTGGGCGCCGGTCGTGAACGAGCCGACGACGATCGAATCACCCCGCTGGATCGGGTTGATCCCCGGGAAGTGCAGCGTCACCGGCGTGGGGCGGGCCGCCCGGGGGCCATCGATCCGGCCGGCGAAGGTCTGACCGAGATCGAGCGAATGCGAGGTCGTCTGGAACAAGCGCGGAAATGTCTGGCCAGGCGAGATGGTCAGGAGGTAGTACGGCCCGGCGGGTACGCTCGGGATCGTGAAGCTGCCGTCCTTGTGGCCGGTGACATCGACGACGCGATATCCGCCGGGGCTGCCGTCCGGGAGATAGGCCTGCAGCACCCAGGTGGACAGGTCCTCGGGCGCCGAGGCCGTCGTGGTCGGCGAGGTGTAGTGCACGTTCATCGCCGTGCCTTGCACATCGCCGGGCGGCATGTTGCCGCTGCCGAGAAACGCGTTGCAGGCCGTCAACGCGATCAGAGCCATCCCCCATGCCAGGCGCATGGCGAGACGCTATCTGATCGCGTCGGGTGCATCCAGGTCCTCGACACAGTCACGCGGCCGAGCAGCGCGCCGTCGCTGCGCAGCGCGCCGGTCCGCCACCAGTCCTCGACAGGGGGTGCTACCGTGTGCGGCTCATGGTGGCCGAGCCGGCAGCTGCGCCCCCGCCGCTCGCGGTGCGCGGGCTCCGCGTCGCCCTGCCCGACGGCCGCGTGCTGATCGACGGGGTCGACCTGACGATCGGCGCCGGCGAGGTGGTGGTGCTGCTCGGCGGCTCGGGCGCCGGCAAGTCGACGTTCGCGCGCGTGCTGTTCGAGCCGGGCGAGCTCGCCGCCGCCGGGTTCGACGTGATCGCGGGCGAGCTCGCGATCGATCGCGATCAGCTCGGGCTGGTCCCGCAGCGCGGCGCGCTGTTCGATCACCTCGATGTCCGCGGCAACCTCGAGCTCGCGCTGCGCCACGCCGCGCCCGGGCCGGCGGCCGCGGGGCCCGGCGGCGACGACAGCGCCGAGGCCTGGCTCGCTCGGGTCGGCCTCGACCCCGCGCTGGCCGAGCCGGGCACGCCGGTCGCCCAGCTGTCGGGCGGCCAGGCCCAGCGAGTCGCGGTGGCCCGCGTGCTGGCGAGCCGGCGCCGGCTGATGTTCCTCGACGAGCCGTCGGTCGGCCTCGATCCGCACCGGGTGCGCGTGCTGGCGCGGCTGATCCGCGACCAGGTCAGGGCGCTCGGCGTATCAGCGATCGTCGTCACCCACGACATCGCGCTCGCGGCCGGCGTCGCCGATCGGCTGTTCCTGCTGTCGCTCGAGCACCGCCGGCTCGAGCAGCTGTTCGCCGACCGCTGGCCGGGCGCGCTGGAGGATCCGGGGCACGACGCCGCCGAGCGCGGCCGCTGGCTGATCGAGCTCGAGGACGCGCTGGTCGGCCACCTCGAGGCTCACGGCGACCGCCTGCCGCCGGCGGGGCCCGTGCCGCCGCGCCGCCGGCTGGCCCGCGCCGCGCGCTGGCTCGAGCCGGTGATCGCGCCGTTCCGGGTCGCCGCGATCGCCGCCGCGCGCGTGCCCGGGCAGCTGCTCGGCCGGCCCCGCGACTTCGCCGTGGTCGCGCGCCGCGTGGTCCTGCAGACGCTGATCCGCCCGCTGGCGTTCTACGCGATCGTCGCGACGCTGATCGGCTACACGGTGCTGCTGGTGATCAGCAAGGTCGGCGGCGCCGGGGTCCGACCCGACGCGCTGCTGCGCCAGATCGGCGGCAGCTACGTGGTCGCGCTCGCGCCGGCGCTGTCGGCGCTGCTGTTCGTCGCGGCCTCGGGCAGCGCGACCAACGCGTGGCTGGGCGCGATGGGGCTGACCCGGCAGACCCTGGCGCTCGATGCGCTCGGCGTCGATCGCCGCGGCTATCTCTGGGCCCCGGCGTGGCTCACGGTCGCGGTGTGCTACCTCGCGGTCGCGGCGGTGTTCGCGCTCGGCATGATCGCCGGCGGCCTCGCGGTGTGCCGCGGCCTCGGCGTCGACCATGCCTGGGAGCTGTTGACCGGCGACCTGATCGATCCGCGGCCCGAGCGCGTGGTGTACGCGGTGCGCGCCGCGTTCCTGGTCTGGATCTACGCCTGGGGCATCGCCAGCGACGTGGTCGCCAAGGGCGGCGCCGCCAAGCCCGAGGCCGACGCGGTGACCCGCGGCATGACCGCGAGCGTGGTCGCGTGCACGCTGTGGGTGGTCGCGTGGGAGCTCACCACCGTGGTCGTGGTGTTCCGCGGATGAAGGCCGCGCTGGGGCTCGCGCTCGCCGTCGCACACGCCGCCGGGTTCGTCGCGCTCGCGGCGCGCTGCCGCGGCACCGAGCTCGCGGTCGGCGTGGCCGGGCCGCCCGCCGCGCCCGCGCCCGCGCTCGAGGCCACGCTGCCCGCGGCGCTGGCCGGCCGGATCGCGGTCGACGACACCGCCGCCGGCCCGGGCCTGCACCGCCGGCGCTGGACGGTGCGCTACCGCGGCGGGGTCGAGCGCTCGGTCGGCGCGGTCCAGCTGGTCGGCCCGTTCCAGGATCCGCGCGCCGCGCACTGCATCGGCCGCGTCGTCGTCGGCCAGGAGCTGCTGGACGACGGCCGCGCCGGGCCGGGCACGATCGCGGCGGCGATGCGGCACGAGCTCGACGCCGCGCTCCGCGGCGACGCCGTGTTCGGCCTCGGCGCGCTGGTGCGGGTCGATCGGCTGGCGCTGCGCTGGGCGCGGCTCGACCACCACCCCGAGGATCGCGCGCTGATCGGCGAGGTGCCCGGCGCGGCACCCGGCGGCTACGTGCGGGCGTCGACCGCGATCGTGTTCGACCGCGCGACGGTGCCGGTGACCGTCGCGCTGGTCCCGGTGCCGGCGGGCCAGCCGCCGTTCCGGATCGCGGTGCGCGCCGAGCTCGCGTTCGACAACCGCGCGCTGCAGTGGCTCAGCGATCGGCTCGGCGGCAACCGGCTCGCGACCCGGCTGGCGCAGCGTCAGATCGACGACGCGATCACCAGCGCGTTCGCGCCGCCGCCGCCGTTCGTGCTGCCCGGAGGACAGACCCTCCGGTTCACCTACTGCGACGAGCCGCCGGACATCACCGAGGCCGGATACGGTGCGCTGCCGTTCGGCATCGCGCTGGGCGCCGCGCGCGATCCGCGGATCCTGCCGCCGCGGCTCGGCCACGGCCCGCGCACCGCGCCGGCGCCGCGCACCCGGCTCGCGCTCGATCTCGACCTCGACGCGCTCAACGCGCTGCTCTACGAGCTGTGGCGCGGCGGCCTGCTCGATCGCCGGCTCGCCGAGGCCGGGCTCGATCGCCGGTTCAACACCGATCCCACGGTCGTGGCGTTCCTGTCGCTGCGACTGTCGGCGCTGCAGCTCACCCTGCCGCCGGTGGTCGCCGCCGCGCCGGGCGGCCTGCGGCTGTCGGCCGAGGCGCGCGTCGCGATCCACGACGGCGCGAGCGTCACCACGGGCCGGGTGTGGGGCGGGCTCGACTTCCAGTTCTCGCCGCGGCGGATCGAGCCGGTCGCGGTCGATCTCGACGAGCTCGAGCTGTCGTGCGAGCGCGGCGCACCGGCCGCAGCGACGGTCCTGGTGCCGTGCTACGGCGATCTCGTCGCCGCGCTGCGCGGCCGCACCGCCGAGTTTCACGGTGCCCTCACGACCAGCTTTGCCCAGCTGGTGTCCGAGATCTTCGTCGGGCGAATCTCTGCGAGCGGGGTCGCCGCCGAGCTGGTGGTCCATCGCGCGACGCCGAGCCTCGCGTCGACGGCGAGCAACGCGACGCTGCACCTCGAGCTCGACGCCGCCGTGGCCGCGCCGCCGTGACCACCCCGCAGGCGCCACCCCGCACGCCCGCGGACGTACCTCGCCCGACAAGTGCGCATATCGTGTGACGATACCGTCGTTTCGAGAGCCGCCACTCGCTGCTAGCGTGGCGGCATGGCTGACCAGAGCGTGCTGAGCGGGGGTACCGTGAGTCCTGGCCGACGGACCGAACGGCCCGCGAGCTCGCCCGGCGAACCGACCCGCCCGGCGCAGGACAGCCTCGAACCCGAGCTCGAGGTCGTCGACGCGGGAGCGGTGCGCAGCAGCGACGGTCAGGGGCGGCGCTACGCCCATACGATGCGGCGCACCGCCACGCCGGCGCTCGGCATCCGGACACCCGAGTCCGCCGAGCAAGGCGAGCCGCGCGACGCCTCCACGATCGCGATGCCCCAGCTCGCGCGATCCGACTCGCGCGACAGCGCGGTCCCCAGGCACGCGACCGACCGGCGCGACAGCGGCGCGACGGCGGTGCCCAAGCTCACGTCGGACCCGTGCGACAGCGCGCCGACCACGGTGATGACCACAGCTGACTCGCTCGCGGCCATCAAGGTGTCGCGCGACGGGATACCGAGCGCCGCGCCCAGGCCCCCCACGGCCGCGCGCGACGGCGCTCCGACACCCAAGGCGTCACGCGACAGCGCCGCCTCCGCCGTCGCCAGGCCCGCCGCCGATCCGCGCGACGCCCCGATCCCGGCCCCAAGGTTCGCCGCCGACGCGCGCGACGGCGCGCCGGCCGGTGCGCCCAGGCCGCGCGATAGCGCCTCGACGGCCATCCCCAGGCTCGGCGCCGACGCGCGCGATGGAGCCCCGGCCGGCGCGCCCAGGCCGCGCGATAGCGCCTCGACGGCCATCCCCAGGCTCGGCGCCGACGCGCGCGATGGGGCCCCGGCCGGCGCGCCAAGGCCGCGCGACAGCGCCTCGACGGCCGTCCCCAGGTTCACCGCCGACGCGCGCGACAGCGCTCCGGTCGCTGCGCCCAGGCCGCGCGATAGCGCCTCGACGGCCGTCCCCAGGTTCGCCGCCGACGTGCGCGACAGCGCTCCGGTCGCCGCGCCCAGGCCGCGCGACAGCGCCTCGTCGGCCGTCCCGAGGTTTGCCGCCGACGCGCGCGACAGCGCTCCGGTCGCCGCGCCCAGGCCGCGCGACAGCGCCTCGTCGGCCGTCCCGAGGTTTGCCGCCGACGCGCGCGACAGCGCTCCGGTCGCCGCGCCCAGACCGCGCGACAGCGCCTCGTCGGCCATTCCCCGGGTCGCCGCCGACGCGCGCGACAGCGCTCCGGTCGCCGCGCCGAAAGCCGCGCGGCCGGCGGGTGCCGCGACCTCCGGCCTCGATGTGCCCCATCCGGTGACCGGCCCGGCGGACTCGACCGCCCTGTATCGCAGACCCGGCACTCGCCCGTCGATGCCCGCCGTGGCAGCCGATCTCGCCCCGGCCGCCGCGGACTCCTCCGCCAGCAAGCCTCGTGCACCGGATCTCGGCGGCGAGGACGCGCCGTCGTGCTTGCCGGCCGTCAACTTCGATGTCTCGAACCCCGAGGGCATGGCGCGGCTGCGCCACGTCGTCGACAGCGGCCTGCGCAACGCGGTCGACATCGCGCGCCAGGGCGTTCCGCACCGCCCGTCGCGCCTGCTGGTGCCGATCGCGATCGGCGCGGTGGTGCTGCTCGTGATGTGGCTGCTCTACTGATCTGATCGCCCAGCCGATCGATCAACACCCGACGCTCGAGCGGACGATTCGCCGCGACAGCGACGGTCGGCCGTGCGTCGATGCACAGCGAGGTGGCCATCACGTGAGACGATGCCGGCGAGCGAGCCCATGCGCTCGCTGACTCGAAGCGCTGCGCCCCCCGGTGCGGCAACGTGACGCTGGGGGTGCCGTGAGGTGCCGCTGCTCGTCGTTCGATCGCGGCGTAGGCTCTCGACGTGGACCGCCAGACCTTTCGGGAGGCGTTGCTCCAGATCATGGAGCGCAAGGCGCACTGGGCGTGGTCGCAGTTCACCTCGGGCAAGGTCCCCAAGGAACGCCTGCACCTCCACTTCGAGCAGGAGTACGCGACCTACGTGCGCGACTTCCCCGTGATGATCGGCTGGGCCTATGTGCAATGCCCGATCCCGGAGGTCCGGCACGAGCTCGCCGAGAACCTCTACGAGGAGGAGACCGGCGGGCTCGTCGCGGGGCGCCCGCACCCCGAGCTGTTCCTCGAGTATCCCCGCGGCCTCGGCATGGCGCTGTCGCGGTTCGAGCGCATCGAGCTCGCCCCCGCCGCGCAGCGATTCCGCGGGCTGCTCGATCACTACACGCAGCGCGCCGGCTGGGCCCAGGCCTGCGCCGTGACCACGCTGTTCCTCGAGGGCACCGAGCACGAGCGCGGCGAGCTCGACGCCACCTCGCCGCGCCGACCCGAGCCGCCGCTCGAGCAGCACCCGCTCGTCGTCCACTACGGCCTGCCGCTCGACGCGCTGGCGCTGACCCGGGCGCATCGCCGCGTCGAGGGCAGCCACCGCGCCGCCGCGTGGCGCATGATCCTCGACCACGTCCCCGACACCGAGCACGCCGGCGTGGTCATCGCGATGGAGGCCACGCTCGCCGGCTGGCTCGCGTATCGCGACGAGGTCGCGGCGCTCTGCGGCCTGCAGCGCTAGATCTGGAATCGACCGTCAGCCATCGACCTTCTATTCCGGTGGTCGTGCGCTATCGTCCCCACGGAGAGTGAACGTGGGGAGCGAACGCGAACAGGACCTGGCGCGAACGGCGACCGCCGCCGCGAGCGCAACCGCGGGCGCGGTGGATCCGGTGGGCGAGACCCTGGGACGCTACCGGCTCGAGCGCGAGCTCGGCGCCGGCGCGATGGGCGTGGTCCACGCCGCGTTCGATCCCGATCTCGAGCGCCGGATCGCGCTCAAGGTCCTGCGCGGCGCGACCGCCACGCTCGAGGCCAAGGACCGGCTGATGCGCGAGGCCCGCGCGATGGCGCGGCTCAACCACCCCAACGTGGTCACGGTGTTCGAGGTCGGCACCGCCGCCGGCCGCGACTTCGTCGCGATGGAGCTGATCCACGGCGAGCCGCTCGCCGAGTGGCTGCGCGCCACCCGGCGGCCCGCCGCCGCGATCCTCGACGCGTTCCTCGCCGCCGGGCGCGGGCTCGCCGCCGCCCACGCCGCCGGCATCGTCCATCGCGACTTCAAGCCGCACAACGTGCTGCGCAGCCGCGACGGCCGGATCGTCGTCACCGACTTCGGCCTGGCCCGCGAGGCCCAGGGCTCGCCGATGCCGGCGCTCGACCAGACCTTGCCGCTCGCCGGGGACCTGCCGCCGAGCGCGCTCGCCGGGATCACCGTGACCGGCTCCTTGCTCGGCACGCCGGCGTACATGGCGCCCGAGCAGTGGCGCGGCGGCGCGGTGACGCCGGCGACCGACCAGTTCGCGTACTGCATTGCGCTGTGGGAGGCGCTCAGCGGCGAGCGTCCGTACGGCGGACCGACGCTCGCCGAGCTGCGCAGCCAGAGCGCCTGTGGGCCGGCGGCGCTCGACGCGTCGCGGATCCCGCGCCGGCTCCGCGGCCTGCTCCGCCGCGGCCTCGATCCCGAGCCGGCCCGGCGCTGGCCGAGCATGGACGCACTG
>Ga0307515_10008348_pt1 | contig 20207 bp, 4 predicted proteins | sample 17_EM_MG_FD_194513 | JGI IMG/M metagenome (GOLD analysis project Ga0307515, IMG submission 194513) | Populus trichocarpa ectomycorrhiza microbial communities from riparian zone in the Pacific Northwest, United States - 17_EM | ecosystem: Host-associated > Plants > Roots > Unclassified | place... | reverse complement strand
TTCGCTGCCCACTATAATCGTTATTATAATACTATATTACGGATATAAAAGATATACTAACATTAAAATCGCAGCTAGAAGGCTTAATCAACGCCTAAGATTATTCGCTCGAAAATAAGAGCATTTAACGGCATTTGTATTCTTTACAATTATAGAGAATATATTGCTGTCCATTTTACTATAATATAGATTTATTCCAGATGTAATATATATATATTACTTATATTAACACTACTTTACAATTTTATGGTTATTATTATACTTTTCTATAACCGCGAAAGTTAGAATCCTAATTATTACGGTTAAGATATGCACCTCTTTAGTTTTGTAAGCAAGTCTTATAAGTAGCGGATTTGTGGCTACAGTTTTGTGTTATTCTAATTGGTAGCTAACATTATTACCACAAATAACACATTCGTGCATCTCAAGCGAACAAGCAATTGCCGATTTTGGCCCTATTCCTTTAAATGCAAGCGGTATGTTGTCGTTAACGAGTTCCCTATTATTAAAACTAAGACAAATCCCTCTAGCGTTTACTTTCTAAGTTGCTGCAGTAAGCTTCTAAAGTTATCTACTTGTTACGGAGCTATTTAAAGTAATAGTAAACTTTTTAACAGGTTCTTCTTTCCTAAAATCTACGTACGGACTTTAGATTAACACTCCCTATTAACTCTAGTCCCTGCTATAAACGTGATTATTAAAGCTCTTAGTGCATCTACAAGTGGGAATCTTTTATAGAAGAAACGTAAGATAAAGCCGAGTATTGGGTTAAAACTCTAGGTTGTTTAGGCTATAGCATATTTAGTATATCTAATAGCCAACTAGCTATAAGCCTTAGCCTTTATAGCTAACTAACTGCGTAAAGTAGGTCGCCTGCTATCCGCTCACTATTACGCTATTAACTAGCTATCCTAATTAGGCAAGTAGTATAGATAGTAGAGCCTTTAGTAGAGCCTCTAACCTAGTTTTAGCGCGTGCTATACCTAACTAAGAGTTTACTAATTTATGATAATTCTAGCTCAAAGCTAGGCTTTATAATTATTTTCCCTAGCTACTAAAGCTTTACTTAAAGGCTTAGTAACGGAGGTTCTACTAGGAGCTTTGCTAGAGAGGCTTTATAAAGCTCTCTTAAAGCTCTATACAGAGCTCTACTAAGACTCCACTTAGAGCTCTGCTAAAACTCCGTATAGAGCTCTATTAAAGCTCTACACGGAGCTCTACTAAAGCTCTATACTAAAGCTCTACACAAAGCTCTACTAAAAGCTTTAACTTACTACCAAATCTTGCCACTAAGGCAGCGAGCTGCTAGCTGGCTGCAGTTTTACAGCTAAGCTCGCTAACTGCTTACGTTATTAGCCTCTTAGTAGCGACGCTAACAGCGACGCTAACTCTTAGATATATTGGGCATATTTAAATATAAGAGTATAATATATTATATAAGAGGCAATAATATAGCAGTTGTTATTTTTGACGTTAGCCTTCGCTACCTACCCCATATATATTTTGCGATCAACAAATAGGAAGTAAAAAATTAAGGACCGTCTAAAAGTTCTATAGAGTGCTTATATATAATAGGGCGCCTTACCTATTATAATCGCGCTATAAGAATCCTTAAAGAAGTAATATATTTATAAAGTGCAGGAAAGCAGAACACCTTATAGGGTAAAGAGCGAGAATCTAACAATAAGCCCCAAAAATAGATTAATTATTTTGCTAGAAAAGGGGACCTAGCCTCCTCTTAATAACCTTATAACATTATTCTTTAAGAATATTAGACCCGATTATATACATAAACGAAAAAACGACTAGGAGCTCTTACTGCACCCGGCCTAAAAAGACTAAAACCAACTAAAAGAACCCTGAGAAACACCCAGAGAAACCCCCTAAGATGTATACATCGCAGGGGAGACACACGTCAAGCGACGGTGGTGCGCACCTGCGCGTAACCGTCAGATCTACGCCTAGCAATAGCCCTCCACAACAAAGATGGGCGGATACCACACTATAAAATGGATATACCTTTATTAGGAAGGTATCTAATAAAATATAAAGCCTATTAGACGCGTCTAGTATACAGAATTACGGGGGAGCAACCGTTAGCTATAATGAACTTACGCAACTAGCAAAATAGCTACGCCAGCCTAGCGAACCCTAGGCGCCCCTTTAGTAAACCCTTAATTAAATCCTCTAACGGCTAAGTAAAATTAAAAATAAATAAAAACCCCCCTTACCGGCGAACCGCACCTAGGCAGCCGTAGCCGCGCTTTTACAGCATAGGGAACCTACCTCCCTTAAGACAATAACCGGGTATATAATTATAATATAACTAAATATAGAAAAAGTAGAGGGGCTTAGGGGATAATTAGAAACAGAAGTTCTTATAAAGATCCGTAAAGAAGTTTATAACGCTATTATAGTCCAATACCTTAGGAGCGAAGATATTAGAGTTACCCTAAAGGATTAATAGGTAAAGGAATAAGCTATAAGAGTAGGGGTTAGGCTAGGAGAACGTATTAGCATAAAAGTACTTTATAAAGATTACTTAGTTAAAGTCCTAGCGGTTCCCATAGGCCTTAGGGTAGAGAAGGGACGTTAGGTGGACAATATAGTAACTATATAGGAGATAGTAAAATAAACGGAACGCCTTATACTAGGCCTCAAGATTACTTAAATTTAATGGCTTTAATAGGAAAATGCCAACTAAGTATATAATAAGAATAATAAGAGAATATAAGGGTTACTAAAGACTCGCTAGGGAGACACCAGACGAACATATAGCTCCCTTATTATTAGTATACACATACTAGGAATGTAAAAACTCCTTATCTAAAAAGGAATAATTATAAACGGTTTTATATATAATATAAGGCTATATAACTATAGACTACGCCTAAAACAATGCTACTATTATATATAATAGGAACACACCTAATCCATATACGCTGTATAGGTGTGCTGCGGCTACTACGCAGGCCCCTACAATATAAGACACTGCTTAAATTAAGACTAAATAAAATGCGTAAACTGCTATAGAAGCATATATAAGGCGTAGGAGAGAGAAAACTACATTAAATATAGGAGACGGAAGGTAAGGGCTTAACAGCTGTGGAAATAACTATATACTAGGTTATATAAATAGAAATAACAGGCGATAAGCTAGGGGGACGTAGGTGTCTTCCTAGCGTTTCCTACCTTTAATACTGGGGGGCTAGGCTAGCCACCCTAAGCCTTAACGGGCCAGAAGCGATGCCGTGTAATATTACTAGACTAATTAGGGATATAAGGGTTATAGGGGATATAAGAGTCACAGGGGACATAAGGAAGAGGACGCCCTATAGAAAGACCTCTATAGATAGCTACAGCAAGCTTAAGACTAGGGTAATTAAGAATTAGACTTAACGCGGAAAATATAATATTTATAGCCGACCTATAAAGGGCATATAGCTAACTAGTAAGATTAGGGGAAGAACCGGAGATAATAACAGACTTAGACTTAGAAGAGCTAATAGGAATATAAAATACGGGAATGGAAAGCTCTATACAAAATAAGTAGTAACCAGGGTGTAGATATAAGAGATAGAAATTCTAAATATTCTAAAAAAAGTAGAAATAGAAGAAGTAAGGAATAAAGGAGAGGCGAAGGACCCTTACTAGGGGTCCGCTACCTATCTATTATATAGTATAATTGCGGTAATATAAACCACCGCTTTGCAAGGCCCCTTCTAGACAGTCTAGACCTAAAGAAATACTATATCCTTGCCTTATAAGAGCCGTACTATAATTTCTATATATAATTAATATACTGCCCCTAAGGATTCTAGCTCCTATATAAACTAAAAGCAGCTATATGCGTATACCCTATAATCAGTAAGGCTATCAGCCTATCCTTATAGTTATAGTAGGTAGTTAACTTAGATATTATAGTAGTAATAATCTAGATATATAGGGGACTGGTATAAATTATTAATGTGTATAACCCTAGCGTTATAAGGGTCCTATAAATAGAGAATATTATATTAGTAATAAGCTTACTAGAAACCAAAGGTATAAAGTCTATCCTATTAGGAGATATAAACCTCTACCACCCGCAGTAGGGGGGTATCTATATCGCTGCTAAGCGATAGGTAGACTATTTACTAAAAGCTATAGATATCTAGGGCCTTAAGCTAGCCACTCCCCTAGGAGTAATTATATAGCAATAAGGCACCGCTAGAAGTATAATTAACCTCACATTTATAGACGAAGGCCTATACTAGAGACTTAAAAGATATAACCCTAAAGAAGAATAGGCACTTGCTTTAGACTATATCCCTATCCAAATATAACTAGACCTAGATATTAAGGCGCAATTAAATAGCAAAAGATACGCAATAAGGAAGCTTAAGATAAACAGTTTCCTTAATATAGTTAAATAACAACTTTAAGACCTAGAAGAAATCCACCCAATTCCAAATAAGCGAGGCTTAGTAGCTACCCCCGAGGAAATTAACTAAAGACTAGAAAGGATCTAAGCAGCAATTAAAAATGGGCTAAAAGAGCACTACCCGATATTAAAACCGGGCCCCTACGCGTGATATATATAGTCCGCACAATATACGGTTCTTATTGCTAGCCAATAATAAGCAAGAAGGAAATATATAGGTAGCTATAACCCTAAAGATAAGAGACGATATAAAGATATAAGAAACTAGTTAAAGAATACCCTAAAAAAAGAAGTAAGGAATAACTGGAGATAGTTTATAAATAATTATACCTCTAACCTAAGCCTCCCCTATAATAAGGGCCTTTAGGCTATAGTAAAATAGGTATATAAAAAAAAGGTAGGGCGCCTAATAGAAGACTTATACCTTCTACCCCTATAAAGAGCAGGGGAGTCATAGGTCACTAACAACAACAATAAGAAGGTAAAGATCTTTACTAAAAGGTTCTTCCCCTAACTAGCTTTAGTAGACCTTAGTAATATTACGGGTGAAACACCGGCGACTTACCTGTAGGTTACAGCGATATAACAATAGAGGAAATAGCTAGAACTATTAGCCGCCTTTTAAATAATACGGTACTAGGACAAATAGGATTCTAAATAAGGCCTTAAAGACTTATGGACCACTTATAGCACCTTAGCTTATAGATATAGCTAGAGCACACTTTACTATAGGCTACTACCCACGACTCGGAAGATCTATAACAACAGTTATCTTATAAAAAGAAGGTAAAGCAGACTACTTAATCCCAGAAAGCTAGTGCCCTATTGCCCTAGAAAATACCCTTAACAAAATCTTAGAAAAGGTAATAGTAGACTATATAGTAGATACGGCGGAGGAACGCGCCCTATTACTATAAAGCTAAATAGGGGCAAAAAAGAACCGCTCAACACTATTAGCACTTACGCTACTTGCCGCTACTATTAAATCTATATAGGCGATGCGAAGGGACTTTATAGTATTAATGCTTAGCCTAGATATTAGTAGCGCCTATAATAACATACCCCATAAGCGCCTCCTATACATCCTTAGGGCAAAGGGCTTCCTAGAATGGATTATTTAATTTATTTAAGGGTTTATAGGCCAGAAAGAAATATTACTGGTCTTTAGTGGATACCAGAGCCCCCCTATTACAGTTATAACAGGAATACTATAAGGGTTACCCCTCTTGCCTATACTCTTCCTCTTCTTTATAAGCAACCTGTTTAGCGCCTTTAAGAAAGGGGCAACCTAGGGAATAGGCTTCGTTAATAATATAAACCCAATTATATACGGGCCAACAGCCGCAGAGAATTATAGAACATTAAAGAAAGCCTATAACACCTGTATAGAATAGGTAAGACGATATAGAGTCTAATTCTCACTAGAGAAATACCAGCTAATCCACTTTATAAGAAAACGTAACCAATCTGCAGATCTCTAGTATATAATTTACATTTAAGGCTTTAGGGGCCAACTAGTTTAAGGCCTAAGGGTATTAGGAGTATAGGTAGATAGTAAGCTCTAGTGGAGCGTATATATATTATAAGCAGCCCATAAGGGCTAAGTATAGTATACCGTAATATCTAGGATTGTTAATTCTATATGGGGTCTATGCTTTTAGAGGTTACGCCTACTATATATAGTAGTTATCTGGCTAACTATAATATATAGATCTAGCATTTGGGCCATAGAAGAAACTAAAAAGGGTCCCCCTAAATTACTCCTTAAACTACTCTAAAAGGTATAAACAGCCTATATCTGGAGTATTATAGGCGGGTATAAGCGAACGGCTATAGCACTGCTTAAAAAGGAAGCTAATATCCCCCCCCTATAATTATATATCGAAGCCGCTATAATATAAAGGGTGTAGAAGGAGCGCAACTTTAACGTTATAAAGTATATTAAGACACGCCTAGAGAAACTATGGAGGGACCCTAGGGTACCCTATAGGAGAACAGCCTAATAACCCCAAAGTAGGGAAAATATATTAGAGAAATAGGTAGAGAAAGTAGAAGAAGAATAGTGCCGTATTAGGGCCTAGGCTTATATAGAGGAGGAAGGAAGACGCGTAAGAGGGTAGTAAAAATAATAGTAAGAGAGAAATAGGAGCCAAAGTAGAGTATAAAAGAATACTAGGAAACTATCTACCGTGATATAGCACTGGTTAGATTAATACTAGAAAGGTATATAGGAGTTAAAGGTATAGAAGCTAAACTAGGTAAGAAGAACCTAAGCTATAGTATAGTTAACGCTATAGGGGGTAAATACCTAAGGGCTCTAAGAAGGCCTAATAAAGGCTGAAAACACAATGGCAATACTCTTAAGAATAGGAATAATAGGACTAAAAGATTGGCTCTACTGGGTAGGTATCCTAGTAGGTAGCCTAAGATGCGAATATGGATGGCCGAGACAGACACTAAAGTACGTAATACTGCTCTGCCCCTTGCGCACTAACTAAGAGGTAATGCTCTTAGTAGCTAGCATAGAAAACTATAATACACTGCTCTTAATATAGAAAGGTCTTAAGGCGGTTACCTAGTGGCTTATTAACTAAAATGTATTAAACTAGTTCTGGGTTGCAAAAGAAATAGTAATAGAAGGTAGAGGGGCGAGTGACAGTAACAGGCGCCCCTTAATGACTTTATAGTAGTAGAGTAAAGTTTGCGATACTAGCGCGTCCGTAGGCTTATTACAGCAGCAGTAGTTCCTAAGGAGGTTAAAAAGTAAGGTAATAGAGCACTATAGGTGACTTATAGGCGAGTCCCTAAAGGCGGGGAGATAGATTACAGGGTTTTCTCAAATGGAGTTTTCTCCCCATATGTAAATAAGGAGTAGTCCGCGTGGGCCTAATAGGGATCCAAATCGGACATTAAGCAATGAATAATAATATATACATAAACGATTCTTAAACTTTATAAAGCTGGATTTTTATATAACTCTAGCCTTGTGGTTTTAAGAGGACCTATACTTTTTAATTTAACTAATTAACCTTTTATACGGCGAACGTCAGATTAAAGGAATATAAATTCTTAAAGGTAGACAACAAGCATTAATATTTACGCGTATAAACGATAGGGATTGACTAAAGCTCTATAAGAATATTAAAACCGCATCTCTATTCCCTAGTATAGCAACTAAAACTAATTTAGAATTTAGAAGGTGTAGTATATATAAGCGATTAATTAAACCTAGTATGTCCATTATAAAAGTAAATTATTAATACTATAACTTACACCCTTCCTACACTGGTAAATGTGTAATATGCACGGGTCCTCTATATAATCCCTACCCTAAACGTAAAGCTTTACGCAATCCTCGTCTTATCTTTAGAACGATATATTATTAATCTAGTTAATACACCTTTTTAGCAAGAACGCACGGTAATAAATAGGATTAGTATCTTAAGAGAACACTAATAGATCTCTAGAATAAGGATGAATTCTTAAAGGTAGTAAAAAGGCACGCTTTATTATTAATGGATTACTTAAAGAAGAGGGAAGGGGAGATAGATATAGAAGAGGAAATGCTAAAAGAAAGTTTAAAGGAAAGCCCGGAGGAAAGCGGAGAGGATAGTCTAGAGAAAAGCCTATAAAACCCCAAGAATAAAGTATAAAGAATAGACAATAAAGTTATAAAGCCTTTAAGCAAGTATAAAATAGTAGAGCTAGAATAGATAGCCCTTTATAATAATAGTGGGCCATTAATATAAGCTATGGAAATTATAACGACCTTCTCACTTTTACTGCTAAGTAGACTCCATACTTTTATAGATACTCCGTACTTCCGTAGGTACTCTACGTTACTATAGGCGCTCTTTCTATTGTTTTAATTTAAATGCTATAGTTAAACTAGTATATATTACGGCATTAGCAGAAAATAGCAGCTACTAATAGTAATGAAGTTTATTCTACCCGGAGGCACTAAGCCTAAAGGGCACTAGTACTATATTACATATTTTTACTCCCTTTAGTCTCGCTATGTTCTTATATAAGTCTATATATATACCTTATTTTACAAGATCTCGTAGGTAATTAGTAGTAAGTAGTCTTAGGGAGGCTATTCCTCTAAGTGTTTAGTGTCCTATTTTTGGTAATTAAAGCGAGATCTGCTAGTAGCACGAGGGTACGTAGTATAGGTTGGGTTGGTTAAAGCGTAAGGGGGGGTTTAACTATAGTAGGCGGGTCATCACTATCTAGGGTTAAATAGCGCCTTACCCCCAAGGTAGAAGGATAAGCTACCTCTTCTTATATCTTCCTACTCCTTCCGGTAGTATTTTCTTACCCTACTATCTTACTCTTACGGTATGCGTCTTTGTATAGTAGCCCGCTATACTACTTCTTTTACCTTCTTAGCTAGTTTAAACTCCCCTTATATTGGGATCTATGCAATAAAAATGCGGTTACTTCTTTACCTTAGTATGCGGGCTATATTGTAGATCTATATAATACTTATTTAGCTAAACTAGTGCTTAGGTTAGAATAGCAGCTACTCCATTATAGTAGACGTTATAATAGACACAGTGCTTATGTAACTCTTACGTGACTAAAGGACTGTATAAAAACCCTACTTTAAGCAGCATTACTATTCTTCTCCTTTCCTTTCTCTAGATTTAGATCTTTATTTATAGATAATCCAATTATACAAGCTTGCATACATCCTTCTTACTATGCTTATAGCTTAATTAACTAAGTCGCTAACTATTATAGTACTAGCAGAACTTGGCAGAGCTTAGCAGAGAGATGCGGTCACATAACTAGATATCTATAATTTACATTATATAATCTATTTAAAATTTAAAATTATAGGTAGGTTATATTAGAGGGATATAGGACAAAATAATAGAGCAATAACTAATACCTAGACATTTAAAGGTAGATAGGCTAGCTTTTAGCACTTAGTGAATATACTTACACTATACATCCTAGAATATTAAGCTTCGTCTAAGCGTTCTGCATAATAACCGTTTAGTTTTTTATCGCATAGAGAGTTTCCGGCCCTTAGGTATAGGCAAAACAAGTAATATAAAAATCCCTACTCTATAAAGTCCCGTTAAACCAAAATTAGAAACCTATTATAGCTGTCTAGCTATTATAAGTTAGCACTATTTAGTTAACCTCTAAGGAGGTAAGGTTATTACAAATAAGGCAAGACCCTCTAGCGCATTTATTAACGCTAAAGGGGAACTATTAGTTGTATATATTGTTTAAGGCAGTATTATAGTCGCCAAGTTGCGGAAGGCCGGGTATAGTACAGCTGTTAATAGGACCCACATCTACAGTAATAATTAGGGCGGCGGTAGCGGAAGGAAGAAGGGAGATAATAGGGAGGATAATAATGGATATATACATGTTGATGTTATAATTTATTCTAATTTCTTAATAAAAGAGAACTTAGAAATTGTTATAAAGTATACTACGGCCGAAGGGAATAGGAGCGCTTAAATACGGAGCTATAGTTAAGGATCTTTAGTTAAGCCAATAAAGTGGTAGTTTTTGCCGTAACAAATTTATGGTATCCAGTGTTACCTACCAAATTCTACCACATTCTACTATTAGCTCGCCTACTACTAGCGCCTTAGCGTTTAGCTCTATATATTTATTTATATCGGTCCTAGCAACCCCTTACAGCATTTATTTAAGCTTTATCTTAGAGGCATTTATTTAAGCCGTTATAAAGATAACTAAAAATATTAAAGAAGTATATATTAGACATATTACCAGCTAATTAAAGTACCCAAATTAGTTTAGATACAGCTTATAAAGAACTACGTCTATAATAGCTTGTATAAATACCTCTAAACCAAAGCTTATAGATTGCTATCTAATAAAGATACTAAGCTAAGGAGAAGAAAAGAGGGTCACTAAGGCTGGTATAAATAAATAAATAGCATAAGTCGCTAAGGCGCTAGTAGTAGGCGAGCTAATAGTAGAAAACAGTATTAGACAATAGCAAACAGTACGGCCGGTAACGTGCCCTAGCACCATCACAGCGTCAATATACATATTATTTAACTCCGTATTATTAGCTATAATTTACTATAGAAGTTTTAAAATATATAGCATTTAGTGGTATATTATAATTAGAAGATAATATAGGTTAATAAAAGCCTAAGCCCCCATCGAATATATAAGAGGAGAGTGTTAGCGACTTAGTTAATTAAGGTATAAGTATAGTAAGGAGGATATATGTAAGCCTAAGATTAAATTGTCTATTAATAAGGATCTAAAGCTAAGAAAAGGGAAAGAAAAGGATAACTAGCGCTGCTAGAAGTTTTATACAATCTTCTAGTTACGTAACTATATCTGTCTCTATAACAATCTGCGGTAATCTTATCTTAGGTGCCTTAGCCGCTTCTTTAAGGAATTTGTGGCGTTATATAGCCCCACTCTCTTACTATAGCCCTACTCTGCTAACTTATGCAAACTCCTAAGCCAATTAGCGGCGCGCTACCCTCTAGCCCTCCTATAACCCCTAAATTCCTCTATAAAGCGTCTAAGGGGTTATAGACGCGTATTTAATATAACTTGTATACTATTTCTAATATATATTAAATTTAAATAGCTATACTAGGGCCAATTTAGCAGCTATTGCTACAGTTCGCGATGTATTTATATTATAAGCTCTCTTACTAATATATTCTAATTAATTAAACTAGCTAACTGACGTATTAGGGGGCGAAGTACAGCCTTAAAGTTTAAAGACGTGTTTTTAAACCCGTATTTACCTAACTACCCCCATTAATACGGTAACCGTACTCTATCACCACAACTTTATTTACTATTAAACTTTATAAGGTACCTCTTATGCCCTATTATAAACAGCTTACCTAATTATACTATACCTAACTGTCGTGCTGTGGGGGCTGCTTTATAGTAGGGGGGAAGCTTTAGGCAGAGGCTTGTATAAAGCTTTATATAGAGCTTTAAGTAGAGCTTCGTGTAGAGCCTTATATAGAGCTATATATAGGCGTGCAGATATATAGTTTGTAGACGTATAAACGTGCAGATATTTATACAGGCGTTTAGTTAATTAATTGTATAGCCGTTTATAGAGCCGTTTATATAAACGATTATAGAGTCCTCCTAGTATATCAGTGCTGCGTATTAGGAGAGATTTAGAGCTCCATATTAAGCTTTAAGTAGAGCTTTAAGTAGAGCCTCGCATAGAGCTTTTAAGCAGAGCTTTTAAGCAGAGCTTTTAAGCAGAGCTTTATTTAGAGCCTTAAGTAAAGCTTTAAGTAGAGCGTCGCGCAGAGCTCTGTATAGAGCCTTAAGTAGAGCTTTAATAGAGCTTTAAGTAGAGCCTCGTGCAGAGCTTTAAGTAGAGGTTTAAGCAGAGCTTTAAGTAGAGCAGAGCTTTAAGTAAAGAGCTTCTCTATATAGACCTTATATTTAGGCTTGTTTTTAAAGGCCTTATAAACGGCTTTGTATAGAGCTTTAAGCAGAGCTTTATATAGGCGTTCGTGCAGGCGTTTATACAGACGTTCATAAAGATATTAGGGGCATAATTAGGCTCTATTACGGATGGATTCTATAGAGTAAAAGGAGGGCTTTTAAATAGAGGTATTGGCGAGTTGAGCGGTAGTATATTAGGGCGCGATATATGGCGTTAAAGGCAAAACAGCAGTCGTCTATTAGCAAGAGTGACACACTCTTACAAAACGCGACTATAATCCCTTAGACCCTCGAAGCGGAATCCACCTCGGCGCTTTGTAATTGGCTACTAAAGCTAGCATAAGCACTAACGCCTGTAGCGTACGTTAGGCTACAGCGCCGGTTACTAATTAGCTTAGGAGTTTATAGGAGGTAAGGTAGATTTTCTTTTTAAGGGTCTAAGTTAACCAAGATAACGGCAATCTTCCTATGCTATAATAAATAGTAAGCTTATAGCAGATTTTAAATTTTAACCTTATTAGAACAAAAGCTTAAATAAAAGGTTATTACTTAGCGTAAAAAATATATCTAATACATAACAAATTGAATTAATTAGCTAAAGTCTATATTTTAAGTAAGAGTTAAGCTATATAGAAAAGGAAAGGGTTTACTTAATGTATAAGCTTCTCTAAAGATACTACAGTAAACTTAGAAACTATATAAAACTCATTATTAAAAGGGAAGTGCGATTTATTCCTTATATTGCGACTTATCTTATTAAACAGTAAAACTCGTATATAAATTAATCTATAAAGAAAAGAGGCTACTTATATATAAGGTAGATTGGAACTAGGATAGGTAATTAAAATAGGGTGATATAAAACTAAAGTAGGGTAATATATAACTGGAATATAGTACATAAAGCTAACTATACTTAATATATCTTTACTATAAGCATCCTTATCTAATAAGTCAGCCACCTTATTAGTATAGGTTAAGAAGAAGAGAAGGAGGATCACAACAACAATAAGAAGAAGAAGAAGAAGAAGAAGCTAAATCCCTTACTATAACTACTTTTCGCGTCAGCCTAAATTAAAGCTCTGGTTACATTAACTAACCTATAGGCCTAGCAATACTAATATTTTTGTCATTATTTCATCGAAATAAAGGAAAGAGCAGAATTTTAATTTTAATTGCAATGGCGGGCAAGGTTATAGCGATTCTTTATTAAAATCACATAGACAAGGCAAGAAATTTTTTTTTAACGAGCTAGTTTGTTAAGGACGTTAGACTTTAAAATATCGGGTCTAGCCTTTATATTACCTCCATAGAGTCTAGCTTCGTAAATTAATCTAAGATACTCTTTCTAACTAATATCGTTAAAGTGGACGTAATCTAAAGAGAAATAATCCTATATGTAATCAATAAGCTTAATTAAGGAGTTATCTTCAATATATGCCCTTTTTAAGATTAACTTCTTTAAAGAAGTTTAAAAAGGCTGTAGAATTTTTTTAATTGTTTTATAGGAAGCGGAGAATCCCTTAATAGTTAGGCTTTCCAATTTTCTTAAATGGAGGCTTGCCATAATATCCAAGACGGTAGTTTAATAGAGTAGCCTATTATTATTAATGCTAATAAAGAACTCTTTAAGGCTTAATAAAAGGGATAGAGGTATCCGAATTTTCTAGATTAGTGCACGTTCTATACTGTCCTTATTAGTAATTCTAAGCTTTATATAATATACAAGACTAAGAAATATTATCCAGTCATTTAGGATATCTAAATCTTATGGATTTAAAATTTTAAACCGGACTTTTATCGACCTATTTTGCCTAGTTAAAGTTTCTTCTACTATACTTGCAAGAATACTAAGTATTAGGGCATTGGTACACCTATTACTTAAGGAGTTAAGATCTTAGTAATATATAATAATTTTAAACCTTAGTAAGACCTAAAGTGCCTTTATAAGGATAGAGTCGAAACAGTTATAAATTTCTTTAAAACTATCTCTATATTAACGCGAAGACGCTCTAATGTAAATAGTATGGATATAAAGGGCGTTTGCATTATTTAATATCTCCTTAATATTATATAGTCCTTTATAAGAAAGTTTAGTTGGCAAAATACGAAAGTATTCCTTATTAAAAGCGTCTATGCCTTTTTTATAAGCGAGATTAGAGGCTTCTAAAAGTTTTCTTGTATACTCCCTACGTAAATAATAGATAAGGGAGTCGAAAAGCTCTTATAGTAGGGAAAGTAAACAGGAAGTCATTATATAGTAGGTTAAAATGGAGAATAAAAGGAAGCTTTATATGGGCTAACAGGAAGCCTTTAAAAAGAGTAGGCGAAGCGAGCTCCCTAAGCTAAAAGTAATAGCATTAACTAATAGGAAGCTGATATACCTTATCTTATAATTACGCTACAACGTAGAAGGACTAGCGCTATACTTATAGACCTTATCCTGGTTCTATGGACTCCTAGACTAATTATATTACACTAAAAGAAATTTCTCCTTAAGGGTCTAAGAGCTTATAGGCGCCCTTTATATAAGAACTTAATAATACAACTTAGTTATAGTGTTAGGCGTAGATAAACTTCCGCTTTACCCGCCTTTATCTTCCGCTAACCCTTATACTATTTTTTTCTATAATTACAATTTTATTTAGGCATCTAATTAGCCTAGGAGTTTATAAGAGTTAAAAATAATACAAATTAGCTGTGCTCTAATTGGTAACAAGTGGTATATATAGAAAAGTAACGCTAGACGCGCCCTAGGGTCTATATATAAGCGACTTAATTGGCCTAGGAGTTTACAGAAGTTTGTAGGAGTTTATAGAAGGTTATAAAACTTAGCTAATAACGATAGTAGTAGGAGGAACGGTTTATAGGTAGTACGAAAATTTAAGTCTAAAATATAGTTAAGGTTTTACACAAATAATCCTTCTGCTTATAATATAAATCCAGTCCTATATAACCTTCTACCCTAAAGAAACAGCGAGATAAACTAGGTGTTTTATCCTAGGGCCCTAACCTAGGTCCCTTATCTCCTATCTCCTATATCTAATAACGTGCTTAACCTAGTATAGAGGAAGACAAAATACTAAATGCCGTACGTTTAGTAAATCTAGGCTAAACGGGTAAAGTAGTATATAAGGTAGGTAGTTAGGGGGCTTATTACAGGTCTCCCACCTATAAGGTATATCATTTAATTACGCGTATATGGCTATATAGTATAGGAGGAAGGGGGTCGCTAAAGGTAGATTGCTGTGGTTTAATAGCTTAAAATTATACGTTAAGAGATATAGTAGCTGTGTTTATAAGTCTCTGCTAGGGCTTACCCTCCCAGCAAGAAATTTTTTTTCCTATCGCCACTACGTCGCAGCGCCCGCGATGCGCTGCCGTACGTATGTCTCTACGTCTGCTTAAATAGTTTGTTAGTAGGATCCTAATAGAATACTAATAGTACTGCTAGGTTCCCGGGCTTTACTGTATAGAGAACCCATTAACTATAGGGAGATATCCGTAACTACAATATCTAAGAGAGCTCTCCGTTTCTTAGTTATCTCTTAGCCTGCTTAATTAATATATATAAGGTAGACAGGCTTATTAATAAGGGAATCTATCTAGTGAGCGCGTTCTAACTTGCGGGGTTCCGGTACATTATTAAAACGCTCTAGGAAGTATCTAATAGTTACTATATAGATATAGCTAGGGTCTATAAGGCGATTTGGTATAAAGGTATAACGGATATAATAATATATTAGGGCCTCTATTAACCTAGAGGCACCTTAGAGTAGTAAAGGCGAATAATAGTAGGGCTAAGGTAGTGCAGGAAGTAGATAATAAAAAGCGTAGTAGGACAGTGGGCCGACTTATAAGGCTAAAGATGTGGATAGTAGGGATAGTAGGGATAAGGAGTATGTAAAGGCAATAGGATTAAGGCTCTATAACTATACGCGTTGCTTTAATTTTAGTATTTATATACCGGCCTTCTTTACAATATGGATTCGGATTTTAAGCGTGTCATAGGCAAGGCTTCTTAGGTTCTTCTTTACGTAATTCCTTTATACAATTTTAGAAGGTAAAATTTGGAAGTAAATTGTTTTTTTTCCCTAGGCATACCGTCACGTGCCTTGTTATTACGTATATAAGACCATATATAGAGTCCAATCCTTATAAATTACAAGGGTAAGTTAGTAAGAAGAGGCGACGGGCCTGCTTTAGGTGGCGGATTGGTATAGTTAAAGCTACGATCCACCATCTATACCTACTAATTAGTATATCACCTCCTAGTATTCTTAGTAGGGGATTATAATCTATAAATATATAAATACGATTACTTAAAGAATCTAATATATTAATAAAAATATATTATAATTTCTTTATAGTTAAGATATAGCTTATAAAAATACATAAAATTCAACTCTTAAAATATTTACTTCTTACTAAAGCGACGCCTATAAGCTCTCAGACGCTCCGTTTTATAATTTTAAAATTTAAGGAGTAGATATAAGCGTGTCCTGCCCTATAACCAAGCATATACTAACATAACTAAGTTTAGTATATTTGGTTAAAATTCTACTATAAAACGTCTAAGTTATAAAATAATCTCCTCTTGCAATTTAACCGCAATTACGTTATAAGACAGAAGTAAGTTGCGAGCGTAAGAAATCTGGGCTTCTTTATATAGTTACTTCTCGTATTAGGCGTTTACATATTTACCCACTCTTAATACGCTCTATTTAACGATGTAATTAGCGTTCCAATGCGACTAGTGGAAAATTTTATTATCTTAAATTCCTAGTAGTGTATCTTTAGCGACCGTATATACGGCTATAATATCTACTAAGGAATACTAGCCTTTGCGCGTGTAATATATAAGCGAAAGAGATGCTTATAAAGTAGTGTAAAAAAGGTTAATTCTTAGATAATATATTAGAGGAGGCTCTAATAAGCTATTTTTAACAACCCCATATATATGCCGTTCCGGAGGGGATTGTAAGAATAATAGTAAATATTAAACGGAATTCAGGTATCTTAGTTACCTAATACTGTCTTAGTTGCCTAATACCTATCTTAGTTACCTATATCCCTCTCCCCCTATATATATAGCCTCTATTTCTTTATAAATTAATCTTTATATAAGTTTTTATTTCTAGACCTTATTTTTAGGTCGACGGTAAGGAAGGCTAGTTTATTAAATTTTAGTCTAGTTTTAACACGTAGTTTGCCTACAAATATATAGTTAGTCTAAAGAGATAGACTATAAGTGCTTCTTCCTAGGATATCCCTCTAAAATAAATATTAATGTTTATATAGTGGTCTCTTAGGTATCATAGTCTTACTAAATTCTAATTCTATTTTGCCATGTACTCTATCCTCTATAAGTAGATCTAGGAATAATTCTAAAATAAATTATAGATAGTAGAGAAATAGTAATACTCTATTATTACGGCTTTGTATTTAAGGCGGAAGCTAGTTTCGCTAGCGACTATATCTTAATAAAAGGGCGAAGAACGGCTTGCTAATTTCAAAAATAATGTTAACACCCGCAATATTTCGTGTCCTTATATTTTTTAGCAACCTCTTAAAAACGGCTATAATGGAAAATAGCGGCCGCGAAAAGTCGTTTTAAGTCTTGCCTAGGTAAGCGCGAGCAGTACATTACAAGAAAAGTCCTATTATGCTTACGCTAACCTAAAATAGGTGCTAGTTATATACATTATTAAGTTCCTACTATTACCTAGAACCACTATTATATAGCTCCCACAACTATAGAATTTATTACTTTATATTTTCTTAAGTATCTTAATTCCGCCAAAGGTCTGTTTAAGTTGGAAATTTTACACCACAACTCCGCGAAAAGTTCTAAGTTACTTTAATTTGGTTCTCCTAGCCAACTAAAACAATTCTTTAGAGTAACTAAAATAGTTCTTGCGTGTAGCTACAGCCGTTTGCTATAATTACTATATATATAGACGGGGCTAAATTCTAGCTATATGCTTAGAGGAAAAGCCGACTTTATAACTGGTTATAAAAGGTTAAGAATTGGCATTCCTTAACTATTGAAGATTAAGATATATATACTCTGATACTATCCGCCTACCCCTTTCTGCCAATCTCCTTAAGCAGTCGCATTAACGCCTTCTTTACTCCTTTTTGCTTACTAATCCTATCCTCTAAAGCTAGCTATCCTTTCTTATAATTTTTTGTATTTGTTTATTACAGAATAGGCGAAAATCGTTATCGATTAGATTAATACAATACGCGATATTATATATTATATTATATTGGTTAATTTTTTCAATAAACCCTATCGCCCTCTCCCCCCCCTTACTAAAATAATATACCCCTAATAGCCCAACTAATATAGCCCTAAATTATATAAATAGGGGCTTATTTTATAGCTTTACTCTAAAACTATAAAATATACCCTTATTTATATAATTTAAAGCTATTGTAGTAGAGTTAATACGGGGTAATAGCTTGTATACGCGACTAGCTTATACGCAGTTTTACTAAAATATATAACGGCGCTATCGTACATTACTTGCCAAATTCTACTATATTGTGCCGACCTATAATTAGCTCGCCCAAAGCTAGCGCCTTAGCGGCTTACCCTATATATTTGTTTACATCGGTCCTAGCAACCCCTTTTCCTTCTCCTTAGCTTAGTATCTTTGTAAAATAGCATTTTACAAGGTTTAGTTTAAAGGTATTTATATAGGCTATTATAAACATACCAAAATATATCTATTTCTACTACCTATAACTTTATAAACTTTTAATAAATTTTTATAAAAATTAAAACATGGCTTATCTAATACTAAAATTATAATTTTATATAAAAAAATATACTAGCGTCTATATATTGCTTAGCAGTATCTATGTTAGCAACGTGTAATGCTAAGACCTCCTTATTACGGACGCTTTAAGTACAATGTTATAACTACTTGGGGAAGAGTCGGAAGAAGCTAGTTGGTTAATTTAGGCACGGTCTAGGATAAAGCCAATAGAACCATATAATAAGGAATAGTAGCCAAGGTCATATGACGTAATCTATATAATCTGTAGAATTTGTATAATCCGTAATAGAGTAAATAGAGCACGCGTATATTACGTATAAGAAGGATTTTATAGGAGTACGGTCGTGTATTTAAGGACCCTTAGTCCCTACCTAGATAGTTCCTTCCTTATAGTAATTCTCAGAATACAATTAGAGTTAATCTATTGGGCAACCACTCTACCAGTTATTATTACGTTGTTAACTTCTATACTTGCATTACCTATATACCTAGCCTAATAATAAGCCTATTGTAGTTCCTGCTATAAGGTTCCGTTACACAATTACTACCTAGTTACGGTATTGAATATAGAAAGTTAAATAACATGCCACTAAAAGCAGCCACTATAACGCTATTAACGGCGGCAATTACTTTAAGGTCAGGTAACACCAGTATAGTAGATACTAACTTATAGCAACCTATAACAGTCAGGCAACTATAAGAGATAGTTAACTAGTTAATAACTAATAATACAGTATTAGAAGAAGGGATTAATGGGATAGGCGCAGTAAAGGTTAAGTTAATATCAATTAAAAGATTCTTAGGGGAGAGATCGAAGCTTAAAGGATTCCTTATATAAATGCACTTTAAAGTAGCTTAGAAAGGAGCTAAGCTGGTAACACCTATAGATTAAATAGCGTACGCAGGATTATTCCTAATAGGAAGAGCACTTAAATAGTTTAAGCCTTACCTTATAGAAATCCAGGTAAACGGAATAATAACTATAAACCTAAAGGTACGGTTTATGTTCTTAAGCTAGAACGGATTTATAAAACGACTTATATAAATATTTAAAGACCTAAAGGCAGTAACTACGGCAGAAAGAAAACTCTAAGACATTATATAATAAACCTTAGCAATTAAGTATACGATGTAGTTTTAGACGCTAGCAATATAAGTTAAGTAGAATAATAGGGCGCTTATAACATAGTATAAGCAGGGACTTAAGGCTAAAGTTTAGGATATAATTATTCTAATAAAAGATGCGGATACCCTACGGGAGTTAATAGATTAAGTAATTAAGATTAATAATTAGATCTACTAGAGGGAATAAACTAAGAAAGGTTAAGATAGAGTTTTATAGTTGTATAAGGCGTAGAGTACGCAATAACTAAAGCTAAGTTAAAAACTATAGTATAGCGCAGAGCTAATGGACCTAAGTAGTACCAAAGAAGCCTATAAAAGATGGAGTAAGAAACTATAGAAACTTAAAGGTTAAGGATCTAGTAATTACGGGACTAAGGAGTAGAGGCTAAACTAGGGATCTTAATAGCAGAAGACGTTTAGGCGGACTCTATAGTAAAGTT
>Ga0307515_10008347_pt1 | contig 20207 bp, 19 predicted proteins | sample 17_EM_MG_FD_194513 | JGI IMG/M metagenome (GOLD analysis project Ga0307515, IMG submission 194513) | Populus trichocarpa ectomycorrhiza microbial communities from riparian zone in the Pacific Northwest, United States - 17_EM | ecosystem: Host-associated > Plants > Roots > Unclassified | place... | reverse complement strand
TCTAACTCTATTATTATTATTGCTAATTATTATCCGCATATTGCTATAATATCTTAATCTAGCTTATAGAGTTAATCTTATTCTTTATCTAACTCTTTAGTTCTCTTAAGTCCGCTTAACTCTAGCTCTTATAGCTAATAGCTTGCGCCGTACTTAGCGTTTTTATAAATTTAGTATATATTATTGTAATAAAATGCAAAACTATTAATTAAACACTCTTTTGTTCCTCATAGTATACTATCGTCCCTCTATATATATATATCGTCTACTAGTCTAGTTCCTTTTATTATATAGTAATTCTAACCATCTTTACAATCCCTAGCAAAGTGACCTTATTTTCTATAATTTATATAAGCTCCGTCTTTAAACTATTAACTTTGCTATAGAGTCCGCCTAAACGTCTTCTGCTATTAAGATCCCTAATTTAGCTATACTCCTTAGTCCTATAATTACTAGATCCTTAACCTTTAGGTTTTTATAGTTTCTTACTCCATCTCTTATAGGTTTCTTTAGTACTACTTAGGTCTATTAGCTCTGCGCTATACCATAGTTTCTAACTTAGCTTTAGTTATTATATACTCTACATCTTATATAACTATAGAACTCTATTCTAGCCTCTCTTAGCCTGTTCTCTTTAGTAGATTTAATTATTAATCTTAATCGCCTAATCCATTAAATCCCTTAGAGTATCCGTATCTTCTATTAAGATAATTACATCCTAGACTTTAGCCTTAAGTCCCTGTTTATACTATGCTATAAGCGCCTTATTATTCCACTTAATTTATATAGCTAGCGTTTAGAACTATATTATATACTTAATTACTAAGGTTTATTACGTAATATCTTAGAGTTTTCTTTCTGCTATAGTTACTGCCTTTAGGTCTCCAAATATTTATATAAGTCGCTCTATAAACCCTTTCTAACTTAAGAACATAAACCGCACCTCTTAATTAGTAGTTATTATTTTATTTGCCTATATTTCTATAAGGTAAGGCTTAAACCACTTAAGTACTCTTCCTAATAGGAATAGTCCTGCATATACTATTCAATCCATAGGTATTAGTAATTTTACTCCTTCCTATATAACCTTAAAGTATATTTATATAAGAAATCCTTTAAGTTTTAGCCTCTCTCCTAAGAATCTCTTAATTAAAGGTAACTTAATCTTTACTACCCCTATCCCGTTAATCCTTTATTTAAGTATTGCATTATTCTCTATTAACTAGTTAACTATCTCTTATAGTTATCTAACCGTTACAGGCTGTTATAAGTTAGTATCTACTATACTAGTATCACCTCCTGACCTTAAAGTAGTTGCCGCCGTTAATAGCGTTATAGTGGCTGCTTTTGGTAGCATATTATTTAACTTATTAAAACCGTAACTAGGTAGTAATTGTATAACGGAACCTTATAGCAGGTACTATAATAGGCTCGTTAATAGGCTAGGTATATAAGTATTATAAGTAAGTTAACAACGTAATAATAACTAGTGGAGTAGTTGCCTAATAGATTAACTCTAATTATATTCTAAGAATTACTATAAGGAAGGAACTATCTAAGTAGGGACTAAGGGTCCTTAAATACATAACCGTACTCCTATAAAATCCTTCTTATATATAATATACGTATTATATATAGGGTACGTAAATTCCTCTTATTCCTTGCGTTTAATACGTAGCACGTTATATAACTTATTTACTATTCCTTATTATATGGCTCTACCGGTTCCATCCTGAACCGTGCTTATATTAACTAACTAGCTTCTTTTAACTCCTCTTTAAGTAGTCGTAATATTATACTTAAAGCGTTTGTAATAGGTAGACTACTTCTTACTAAACAACCCGTTCAAAATAACATAATTTTAAGTATTTGTAGGGCTGTAACACTATATAATATCTCTTAAACTACCCTATAAGATTGTCTTAATAAAGTAATATAACGGAGTGTATCTAATTTATAAAAACAAAAGCTAAAGCTATCTAAATAGTAGGCTTTAGTTATATAGATCCTAAGCTTAGATTAATAAGGATTTCTACCCTAGATTATTAATATATAAAGAATAGCAGACTCTTTACTTGTAGCGCGCGGCTATAATCCTCTACCTTAACTAGTTAGTAAAAACTAGGTATCCTACCCTATTAACAACTAGCCTAAGCTAAAAATAAATTTTTATTTTATTTTTATAATATGCTAAATATAAGGATCCAGATATAATTAACGCGTAGTTTAAGCGCGTTTAAGAGATGCGTTAGTAGTATAGTAATTAAGGGAGGAAACGAGCTAATAGTAATAGCGCGAGAGGCGCTAGAACCGATCGAAATATGGGATAAAGGATAAGCGAGTTATATAAGGACTTACGTACTAAGGAGGATTTCCTAGGCATACGGTTATATATTTAAGGATCCTTAGTCCCTACCGTAGATAGTTCTCCCTTTATAGTAAATCTTAAAATATAACTAGAGATAATCTATTAGGCAACCACTCTACTAGTTTAGATATTATGCCTCGTTCTATCTATATATCTAGCCCATTAACGAGTTAACTGTAGTACCCCTATAAAGCTTCGTTATATATTTACTACTACGGTTACGGTAGACACGACGACAAGATACTACATAAAGCAGTAACGACAACGACGCCGTTAAAGACAACAACCTTAGGATTGGGAGGAGATACCATGTTACGGCTCCGTAACGGATCTAGTCAAGGGGCTCGCTTAAGCCTTGGCATATGTATATAGACGTGTCCTTTTCCACCTTCTGCTCCTCATCTTGATATCCGGGTCCATAGACTACCAATTGTACAGGCTTGCATACGTTCTTTACGGCGCTCGTACCTCGATTGACTGAGTCGCTGTGACATACCAGTATATAGGATAATAACTCTTAGCGGCTTGCTACGGTATAGGTAAAGGAGACAATAGACTAAATAAAAATTAACCAAGTAGTACTTAATAAGAAGCTTAATAACCTAAGGATATAGAAGATTAAGATGCTATCTATTGGAAGGTTTAGCGGTAATAAGATAAAGTTAAAGGGATTTATTATAAGGGAGTTAAGATACTAATACCAACTAATATAGTTAGCTATATAGGAATCTTTTTTTTAGGAAGGGTATTAGAATAGTTTAAACTATATTTTACTAATTTTTAGGAAAATATAATATTAACGACTAACTTAAAAGTGCGATATATATTCTTAAGACTTGCTTAGATATTTAAACTCTAACGCTATAGTAATAGCGGAACGTAAGATACAAGAGTTAGTATAAAAGGGATTAGCGATAAAGTATACTACTTAATTTTAGATACTTATAACCTAAATTAACTAAAATAAACGGGCGTTTATAGTATAGTATTAAAGTAGATTACGATTAAAGGTATAAGACGTACTAGTTCTTATAGAAGATCTAAAGAATATAAGAAAGTTAATTAACTAAGCAGTTAAGGTAGATAATAGGATCTATTAAAGAGAAAAAGCTAAAAAGAGCTAAAATAGACCGCTATGGGCTTATAGATAAGCGCTATGGTAATAGTAGTTAAAACTATAGTATGGCGGACTAGAGCTAATAGACTTAAGCGGTACTAAAGAATATAAAAATTAGAATAAAAAACTATATAAACCTAGAGGCTAAGGATTAAGTAATTAAAGACTAAGGAGTAGGAGCTAAACTAGGGATCTTAGTAGTAGAAGACGTTTAGGCGGACTCTATAGTAAGATAAGTAGTTTAAAGAAGAAGCTTATATAAGTTACGGAAAATAAAGATACTACGCTAGAGACTATAGGAGCGGTTAGAGTAGTAAAGGCACTAATATAGTATCAACTACAAAAAGTAGGTCAGGAAAGGAGGACTCGTGTGTAAGTTGATCTACGAAGAAAAGAGACTATATATACGTGAAATAGGTGGCGAAGGCTGACGTCGACAATGACGACTGTTACGTCATTGCCACCTCGATCGACATATAGTTAGAGACACTGATATAGCGGAAAACGTAAGTATACTACGAGGAATAAGGGAGCATTTAATTAAGCACTTCGCTTTTTATTATAATAACGTATACTACGAGGAATAAGGGAGCATTTAATTAAGCACTTCGCTTTTTATTATAATAACGTATACTAAATTTATAAGGACGCTAAGTACGGCGCGGAGTTATTAGCCATAAGAGCCTAAGTTAAAAGAACTTTAGAGTATATAAGAATGAGATAATAAGTAAGATAGACTCTATTCTGTCTCAAAGAGTTTCGAATTAGAAATATAAAGGATAGCGAACTTACTCTGTCTGAGTTTCATTAGAAAGCCCAATAGCTCTCCATAATCACAAGCATTCAACTCAGGAGTAGCCAATTCTACTCTCCACGTTACGGCTTATCCTCCAAGCCTCACAATTTCACCATGCGTTTCCAGGTTGTCACTGTTACCAGCTTCCTCGCTACCTCAGCTGTTGCCCTCCTCCCTGAAGTAATGGCCGTGAAGTCGCGTGAAACCGATCAGTGTCAGTTCCGCTATCTTCTCCCTCCGCGTTATACTCCCAAATTAACCCGCCACCGCAACCTCCATCGATGCCATCCAGTACGCCACCACGCAAGCCGACTGCAGCATCTGGAGCCACCCCAGCCTGATCAAAGATGCGGGCTGCATCGCCGCTGCCATAATTTCTGAGTGTGTCCCCGGCGTTCTCAAATGTGGCGCCAAGGCCTTAAGTGAGGTATGAATGCTGCACCCCATTTTGAAGCCGCGTTTTTAGTTCAGAGGCTGGCAGAGAGGCGGTAGATATGTCCTTGCGCTAGTTTCTTTCATGGCGCTCAGGATTTCTTGAAGAAACATCATGCTTGCTCCTGAGGGGGTCCCTTGGGTTGGCGGCGGCGAAAGGGAATAGTAGGACAGTGTTGAAATTTCACTTTTCTTCTGGATGCGGAATCATTCTGTGATTGCGTGCTTGTGTTTTTTATGGTTCGGTTATGCTAGGGAAGAAGTATGAGAAAAAAAAAATAGTATGACGGGAGGGAGTTGGTATCCTAGGCTAAAACTAACTCTCTTCTCTCGCGACCAGTGCTAGTTTTGTGTAAGGAACGCTGAACCCGCTTTAGGCTTTAAGGTAACTCCGTACTGTGCCACACGATCAAGTGAGACTTCAATTAGCTGAGGCCTGTAAGCGGAGGGGTCTGATGAAGCGGCGACCTTGCAGAGGCTTGTGTCTGTACTTCCCCACATCAGAAGGATCTCTGGTAAGCTTGATGAATCGGGGGGGAATAATTAGTAGATGTAGCATTCCTATAATGTAGGGAGTTGGTAAGGTAACGTAAACGACGCTAAGAGCATCTTGTACAAAAGAACTGAGTACGGAAATAGTAAATGTGGAAAACCAGATTGAGTAAAAAAGCGTAACCTTGCTGTTACTTGTCGAGAGAGCTAGCAGAGTGGGAAGATATATTAAGAGAGAGTGCATCGCATTAAAAAAGTCTCAGGCTGAAAGATAGAACAAGGCATCCTTTGCTAGTGACGCTATTTGTAGTCTATGAGGGTTAATGGTAATTGTGTTTTTAGTGTCTTCTAGGATGCTATGGAGTTACAAAGATTAATGTGAAGTTGGTGGGAGGAAATGTGGAAGTTCTTGGTCGAGTTTTCGTACTTCACCCACGCTACAAAATCCACCCGAACGCCCAGCGAAAGACCAAAACCGAGTCTTGGCTTAGGTTTCGAACATCAGAGCTGCGAATTTTAGGTTTTGCTTTCTAAATATAATACATTTCTTAGATTCCGTGCGTTCAAGTGTTTCGTAAGATCTGGTATTGTCTAAACTGGCTAAAAGTGAAGCCCAACTCTGGCTGCAAGCAACCCACGAGTAAAACTCTCAAGCTGGGAAAATCTAACCACCAAGTATGGCATGTGTAAACGTGTAACAGTGAGTAAATACCCAAGGCAGAAAGCCCTCATATGTGTAGCGAAGGAACTGAAAAGGAAGGCGTGTCTAAAAGTTCTCCTTACCCCACACGAAGTTGAAACCTGGCTCTGAATACATGTTGCACTTTATGTGCAACACACTTCCAAGTGGCTTCGGCCCACAGAAGAAGACACCTGCTTCGGAGGGTGCGTGGATTTTGCGGATAGACTTGAAGATCATGTCCCAATTCGGGCGGCCAAAATTTGTTGGTGCACGGAGGCCGGTGATAGCATCCTGTTCTGCATTTGCATCGTTGATCATAATGTTGGTTGCATCATCTGCTTTGATTTTGGCGGTGAGGTACTGTTTTAGATAAGTTAGCTTCCTGATTTTGAGGGTAGATTCGCTGAACTGGAACTTACAGTGTGGATCTCGATATGATCTTCAAGATCCTGTGCCTCAATGGCCAAGAGGAGAGACCTGAACCATTCGAAGGAGCCAAAGTCTCTGCAGATCCAGAAAAAGTAGACCTTTCGGAGACGAGTCTTTCCTTGAGGATAGTTCATTCGATACCAGATACTCTTCAGAATGGATGCAAATGGTGTAACGCCGATACCAGCACCGACAAGGACAGCGATCTCGAACTTAAAGACATCCTCAGAAGCACTGCCGAAGGGTCCATCGATGTAGACTCTAGGTAAGACTTTACGCATAGTCTCGACGCTTTCCTCATCTGGATTGGCCTTGATCACCGCGCCTTTCTCTCCTCTTTTCTCAAAGTTGCAGCCAAGAGCTTTGGCGAATGCCTTCGTAAAGTCTCCCACGCAGCGGATATGGACGGAGATGTAGTCCTCCTCAGGAGCGCTGGTGAGAGTGAAGGGGTGATATTGCCAAACGGAGACTTCCGGGCAGCACAGGAATATGTACTGTGAACAAGTTAGCGCTGTTATGTAATACCTGCTCGGGAATAAAAATGCTTACTTGACCAGCCCTGGTCTTAGTGTGCTCTTTCTTGATTTGGACCTCAACAACATTGCTTGGATGTTGGATGACTTTTGAGACGAAAGTCTTATGTCTTCCGCGCACTTCTCGGGCGATTCTCTCGGCTAGATAGAGGAAAGCTCCATACATCCAGAACTCCCAGAATACACCAATTCCGGAACAGAACGGTGCAAAGTCGGGTTTGATCATACAGAAAGCGCCATGAATGGACCAGAAAACAAAGAAAACCACGAAGAGATGGTGGGTGTACCAAAACCGCTCAAAATTTGCTCGTCGGGGTTTCTCAATGGCAGTGACTGCAATCGCCATCAGAGAAAACAACATTATATAGCCACTCCATCCAGGTCCCGTGGCGAAATTAAGAAGAAGAAACCCCTTGAAACCGAGCTTTTGGGCGGCAGCTAACCTGGCGAAATTGTTCCAGTGTGAGATAGTGTGAACCCAAGTAAAGAAAACAATGGACCATGCGGTTAGCTTGTGAAAGGTGATATTCTTGTCGAACTGAATAATCCCATTAAGCGGAGTTCGGCGGAGCATAGAAATCAGGTTCCGGCAAACAGGGAACAATATGAGCGCGATATCGACATGTAGCACCAGAGCTGCCGAGCGTGCAATAGGATACGTAAGTCCAAATATCGAACGAGCTCCAACGGTGCGATCCTGCAAGGTTGCGGATTAATGAGAGATTCGCAATGGATGAATCTCGATTACATACAGTCATGCCGTAGTTCATCATTCCAAAGATGAAAACCATTAAGTGCAGCAACATAAAGACGCCGACAAATCTGGAGAAGTTAGATCGTCTGCGGGGATGTGGCGCTTCAGCTGACTTACAATTTTCGGTATCCTTCGTTAACCATCCTGCATACTGTTTAATGGTGGCCATATGTGGTTTGCTGGCACGACTTACCATCTGTCTACCTTTTCTTTAAGATAAAGTTCTCTTGGAGCTTCATCCGTCATCTCGCCAGACATAAGCATCCGCGTAAGCGGTGGCCATCTCGATCTCTCTCTGCCTGATAGACTGCTTGCTGTAGACATGATTGCCGTGAGAAGCTGATGGCCAAGTTGATGGTGGGTGAAGGTTCCAAATGAGAATCTTTTCGTATTAAATGGTGCCGAGCTTCAGACCTGCTGAAATTGGCCAAAGGAAGGAACTCAAAGGTTCAATGAATGACCAAGTATCTGCAAAAGAGTTAGTAACCGGGGAGAAGCGAAAGACTGTCCATCCATCTAGATGACATACTAACAGTTGTGCCTGCACTGAAGGTAAAGATTGCAGGGAAAGAATCTATGCGCAGCCGGCTAAAGAGTGCCCGGCAGTAAAACCGGAGGCTCACGAAAGGGAAACAATGAACTATAAGCACATATGCACGCAGAGTGGGATGAAGGGGGGCATGTTGGATATCAGATGCGGCGGCATTCTGTGGACGCGTGGCAAAGTCAACACGGGTAGCAACGTCATCCCAAAATCACACTACCACGCCCAGGCTCAGCAGCAAAAAGCTGCGACAGGAGAAATAGACGGACTATGAAGGCGTATCGCACTGCAGTGTGATTGTTTATTAGGTACAGTCTTGCGGACGAATACGGGCAGTCGTGTAGCTGAGAAAGGTATGGCGTAGAGAAACAGCGAGCTCCTGAGACGTTCAGTGCTTGGGGTTTTTCCTTTTTCCATAGAAAAGAGAGGTTGGATTTCTGAAAAGAATTTGGCCAGGGGTAGTGATATGCGTTTGGGCGGTGTCTCAAGCGCCGTCCCGAAACTCGCCTCGCGGTTTCACACTCCGGTCACTGCCTCTCCCCCAACCATCGCCGAAGTCTTGGTCCACTTTTCTCGAACACCCCCTCAGGCTGTAGATAAGCGTCGCCTCCCCATCGTGGCTTGTTTTTAATCAGTTTTGATATGAGCGCCGGACTGTGCCCTGCATTTGATCTGATTGTCCGAATCCTCCAACATGACACGAGTGACACCACTGGACTGTAAACTCCCAAGGCGTCACGCTCAACCCTCTTTAGAGCCGTCCACCTTCGCGCGCCCGGCCCAAGGCCATGCAGAACCGCGGTGAGGGGACTGACTCAGGGACCGGCTGCCACGTAAAAATTGCTTTTGACTTTGGGTTTCAAGCGCCGTGGAGTATTTCTTGCGGCCAATTGTTCACTTAGATTGGAAGAGAAGAGTAGAGAAAAATCTCAGCGCTTCTAATTGTTCTAGATACTTAAGATTTAAGATACTTGGCATTTCTGAGCGACTCTAGCGTCCCCATCCACGAATAGCAATCCGTACGCAAAAAAAGCATTGATTCAGGTCTGCTTTGCTTTCTAACCCCTCCGTGTCTTGACAAACAGTCTCAGCTTGTCGTCACTCGGTCCTTCACTTCTTCCTCTTCAGACACCCCGAGTGTGGGCATTGGAGTTTGCCCCATTATCGACACAGTCGCTATTTCCCATCTAGAGCATGGTGTACCCTCCACTCGCGGATATGGTTTGGCCTGAGATCCATCTTGATTGCGCTTCAGCAAGCCATCCAACGACCAAAGCAATGTCCTCCGTCTTGCCAATCCTATGCTCCACAGGTGTCATAGTTCTCTCCAGTTCTACTAGGTCTTTCGGAATGTTCTCAAGCATATCGGATTCTACCGGTCCTGGCTCGACGACGTTGACTGTGTGACCCGAAGCTCCAATCTCCGCAGCTAAACCTCTCGTCATCCCTTCAAGTGCTGCCTTTGAAGCCGAGTACACTGAGAATTTGGCAAATCCGCATCGTGCCCCAACAGAGGAAATATTAATAACACGTCCAGGAGCGCGCAGATGTGGAATGACGGCTTTCGTCATCAGATAAGCACCGCGCACATTGAGATCGAATACTGATGCAAAATCCTCTGGTGAAACTTCTAGGATAGGCTTAACGAGCTCAACCCCAGCATTATTGACCAATATGTCAATGGAGTTTCCAAAGGCTGATAGCGTCGCCGAGACGACTTTTTCTGGTGCCTCTATCTGGCGGAGATCAGCCTGAACCTTGATGGCTTTGGCCCCATTGCCCATGGAATGAATCTCTGAGATCAACTCATCCGCTGGCTTTCCGCTTCTTGCTGATGTGTACACAATAGTTATCTGAGGTCGTTAATTATTGGCTGTAATGTTACACAGAACGGACTCCGTATTGCTTACATTGGCGCCTCGTTTAGCTAGATCAAGGGCAATACTGGCCCCGATGCCTCGAGAGGCACCGGTCACCACGGCGACTTTCCCAAAAAGAGTTAGATGTTTATTGGTAGGTTGTGAACCCATTTTAGGATGAATTGAACCCTCCGCAGCGTGAGATTTAGTTAGGATGAATATAGCGAGAAGGTGACACAATTAAAGTCCAGCGGTGTGTGCTATTGAACTTTTGGACATCTGAATGTACGGAAGAGTTTTTCATATTTTCAGGTTCTTATATAGTTTTTCTACAGCATACTCTTGACTTTATCGCCGTGGCTACATATCTCCGGCTAAGGTGACTGGGGTGGAAATATCTTGCTAAAATCCGCTTGCCCAGCCTCCAAAATTCAGGGTTGTTGAACAATTGACCAGTGAGGATGCTGCCAACTGCAGAACGCCGCTCTGAATTGGAAACTCTGACGTTCCGTCCTAATCATCAGAAGCACGGTATCAAATTTAGCAATCGCCGCTTTCTTCAAAGCCCTTTAGTGTTCGGATCTTAGGTAATAAAAGTCCGCTAGCTTGGCGAAGGTTCACACCGCTGCCCGGCAAGAAACCTAAAAAACGCATTCCGTGCATCCCAACTCCGGTTCCTACTCTGTTCCGTACAGCAAACCCCGCCCTGACTTAAGACGACAGAGACTGCTGACTTCCTTTTACTGACCGAACTCTAGGCTAGATTGTGTCTCAAGAATTTGCTGTTGTACATCCTGCTATACTCCTTCGCATTTCATCGCTACATACTTTTCGCACACTTCAAATGGGTGGAGTCCAAATTCCAAAGGCGACCGAGAGGAGGTCTTCAAGAGAGTCTCTCACGCAGGAAAGGGGAAAGAAGCGGATCAGTCAGTTCAACACTGTTCAGTCCAACACTGCTTGATAGATTCCGTCCAAGTCTTTCACTTGATCGATATCACCTCGTCCACTGCGCAAGACGAAGACGTTTGAACATAACCGGTTAGAAACTAATTCAATTGATCGCTTACCAGGAACCCAGTCACTGCCACCACCCGACTTACCGAAGCTTGTCGCCGAGCAACATGTTCCTATCCCCTCCAGCGATAAAGATACACAGCGGTTAATCGTCGTCCTTTGCAATGCGACTCTCGAGACATATAAAGCGTCGCACGGCTTAGGTAGGGGGCGTGCGGGAAGAGACGATAAATATAATCTTCTTAACAGCGATGATCATATTGGTGTCATGAGGAAAATGGGTCGAGATATTAGCGAGGCACGGCCGGACATAACGCACCAGGTGCGATCGAAAGGTTTAGAACGCTATGTTAACATACTAATTTTTGTATCCACAGTGCCTTCTGACTCTACTGGACTCTCCAATCAATAAGGCCGGGAAACTTCAGATATACATCCAGACGGCAAAGAATGTGCTGATCGAAGTGAGCCCGACCGTACGGATACCACGAACGTTTAAACGCTTTGCAGGATTAATGGTCCAGCTTCTCCACCGACACCAGATTCGCTCGACATCCTCCCAAGAGAAACTGATCCACGTCATTAAAAACCCAATCACCGACCACCTCCCGCCGAACTGCCGAAAAGTTACATTGAGCTTTGATGCGGAGGTGGTGCGGGTTCGAGACTACGTCAAGAGTTTGAACAACAACGAGAGCATTTGCGTATTTATTGGAGCCATGGCGAAGGGGAACGATGACTTCGCAGATCATCTTAAAGACGACTCGATCAGTATCAGCAATTTCAATTTAAGTGCGAGCGTGGCATGCAGCAAGTTCTGTCATGCTGCCGAGGATGTCTGGGGTATTATATAGGCTGGACCATATGCGCCCTATCCTCTCCAGACACGCTTCACCTTTCGCCACGACTGATTAATATGATCCGGAATCCCTTAGGTAGTTGGAAAGAGGATTGGAATATGGGAGGGATTTTAGACTGCGGGACGCATCGGGCTTGCGATAACAACATCAAAAGCGCGGTGGTCAAGAAGCAGGTTTTGAGGTTACTGTCGACGGTCTCTGTTTTTGCAACCAAAACACCAGGCTTCAACATCCTCAAAAATGTCTTTCTTTACAGAGCAATCAACTTGCTCTGCGGTCTCCTGTATTTCCCGTTCTTTTTTTCTCGGCACCCCAGCACCGGATCTCGGCCACCTCCTTTACCGAGGCGTTCACAAGTGTTCATGTCGAGGGGAGTTGGCTAGCCGAAGATATGTTGTAATGCATATCATCTGGCGGTGGCCAATGCGGCCGTAGTGTCAAAAAAATGTCATGTAGTTTTATGTAGTCACGCCCCCTGGAGGTTTCCAGAGGCGTGTCAGAAGTTTAATGAAGCTAATCGCGAGGGGTTTCTCCAAGCTTGATAAAGAATCGGACGTTGCTGGATTGCTCTCACGGTGACAAGTGGCTGGCGGTGGAGAAAGAGTTTTGCTGTTGAGGGGCGTGCGTCGCTTGCAGGCGAATGAGAGGCGGCGGTGTCAGTGAGGCTTGCTGCACTTAATACACTTCGGGCGGCAATAGATGTACCTCCTTTGTCCCACAGCGGCCGCTGTACAACGGTCGAATACAAGCCGAGCACAAGTTGCGGCGATTTCGGTGAGGCGAAGAGAATATGCAGTTAGGACCCACAAGTGCCCACCTCCCGCAACGGGCCGGCGGTTTGATCCAATCTCATCTTCTTCATCCTCCGTCAATCGCTAGCTGCAGCGGCGTGGACATGTGGCAGCAAAGCATGTGGTCCAGACACGGGTCCTTGAAAGCCAACAAGATCCGCAAGGCAAGCTGGGAAACGCCTGTCCGAGCACGGTATGGGCTGCCCTATTCGGTCCATCGCGGGTGTGACTTTACTCGCCTGTGATAGTAAGACTTTGAGTGAGTTGTTAAAAGCTCCGACAAAGACTCCAGCAATCTTTCTTCTTCTCTCTTTAATACCTTAAACTCGTTTTATTATTTGTTTGCGTGTCTTATAATCCGCAAATTCTTTCTTTTCTTCACAACACCCGCTAAGCCTCCAAAGCCTCCAAAGCCTCCTTCTTTGTCTTCACCGCTATCATTCTCATCCCCCGAATACCATGCCTGTCTCTCATATTGGTCTGACTGTCTCTCACCTTCCTACTTCCTGCTCGTTCTTCCTCGCTGCTCTTCAACCACTGGGATATCGATTTATTGGTCAGCAAGGCAGTCAGATTGGCCTTGGTATCAACGATGCCGATTTCTTCATTTGCCAAGAGACACCTGGGTAAGGAAATCCGATGAGCTCAGAATTGCGCTCAATTGACGTCTTTCCATAGTGTCAAAGCCGGCGCAGCGCACATAGCTTTCTCCGCACCTAGCCGTACTGCTGTCCGGGAATTTTACGCCGCCGCTCTGAACGCGGGCGGACGCCCCAATGGATCTCCCGCTTGCCGCAACGAAGAGAACAAACACTTCAATGCCGCTGTAATGGACTGTGACGGCAACAGCATTGAGGTTGTATATCGGGAAGATGGCCAAGATCAAGATGGCCGCTCAGTTGTTGGGCCAAGCAGAGTATTGACATGGGTTGCAGAGAGCCAGCGCGATGATAGGAGCGTGATAAGCGGAGCTTCACAACGCTCCATGAACCAAAGAGCTCTAACTGCTGCTCCTGCCTCCGTGGCACCTTCTTCTATAGCACCCAGCACCGTGGTGCCTGCTTCCGTGGCTCCTTCACAGAGAGCCCTGTCCGTAGCCTCGAAAGTAACCAGCGTAGTCAGGAGTGTTTCTGACCCAGTTGCTGTTACGCAGGCTACTCAGAGTATTCAGCAGGCTGCGCAGACCATTCAGCAGACCACTACATCCTCCTCCGGCGAGGATACTGCAAAAAAGATTATCGGCACTCTCCTAGGTGCAGCTGCTGGTGCAGCGGTGGCTTATGCCATGTGCAAGGGCGAAGAGGACAGTGTCAAAGCCGAGAAGGAATTCAATGCATTCCAGGCTTCCCAAAAGGGACAACCCAGGCTAGCCCTTCAGGACCCACAGCCGATCTACGAATCCCCGCCAAATCCCATTCACCGCAACATTAGCGACACAGAGTCATATTACAGCACACCAAGACAAGCGTACACCCAGCGCGCCATCGAAGAGGCCCCACTCAACTACCGCTCCCCCGCCTATGCCTCCGTCCCGCCAACCCAGGTCCCGGAACAACAGTACGTGCAGTACTCGCCTGGCAAGAGCCGCGCACCAAGCTCCTTCATCTCCTCCCTCCATCAGTCGGAAGTGATACAAGGCGGCGGAGCAATCCCATCCGAGATTATGCGGGCTGTGGCCCCCTCCGACTACTCACAACGCACCGTCACTAAATCGCAGACCAAGTCCTCGTACACATCAGCCGGAAAGAGCCACAGTCCCAGCAAAGCACCTTCGGTCGCTCCCTCGGCCGGTCCAGCTGGCTCCATTGTCGGCAGTGTGCTCGGCCGCGACTATTCCTCCGAATCGGGCCGCATCATCGACATAGACGCCGAGACCGTCGCCCCCAGTGACAGCATCTCGCAGATCGGGTCCTCACGCCGCACCCACGTCTCCGCAGCGTCTGTCGCGCGCTCGGCGGCCACTAAGCACACGGAGAAGCACAGCGAGGCCAATAGTACTGCCAGCAAGCACACATCAGCTAGCAAGCATTCATCAGCTAGCAAGCACACGTCCGCCAGCAAGCACAGCGAGGCACACAGCTCGGCTAGCAGGCACAGCAAGCACTCGACTTCCTCCAAACACTCGCACAAGTCGTCGCGCACGAGCAGCCGCCACGGCTCTGATGATGACAATGTTGTGCGCCCGTCCGCCATGTCCGAGGTCAGTGATGCCAGCACCGTTAAGCCGACCAAGCGTAAGGACTCGGTTGTTGGTACTGGCGGCACCAATGGGCAGGGCGGCTGGGGCACTGTTGTTAGTCTCCCAGTCCGCGGCATTACGCCTAGCATGGTTGAGGAGAGCACTGGCGCTAAGAAGCGGAGTGTTGTTAGCTATGTTGAGTAGGTGTGGAGCAGTCTTGCCTACCTGCTCTCTTCCATTCCGCTCTTCCCTTATCACCCGAGATGTGTGGGTCTGGGCTTTGAGATAGCAGGCCAGTTGCATTGTGCAAGGGTGGGGTTTCTTAGCTGGTGGCATTCCCTTTTATATTTTTCTTTAAAGAGGATGCGTTGAATGGGTATATAAGGTTGCATCAGGCATCCGGTTTAGGGGCCTGCATATACTGGCGCGGATGTGTTTTTTATCGTTCAAACTGGGCTAGGGCTTCATTGTGTTGCAGCATGGGCTGGGTTTTGCATGGCTTTTCCGTTCTTAGACGCATATATTTACGAATCGAGCCACATTTGCATCTGCTAGTACAATTTTTCCATACAATATCCGGATAACGTGATTCAATTTGGTGCCGCAGTCATATCCCTGTAAATGGCTTTAGATGCTTAAGAAGACTTCATGCTCATTAGTATGCTGAATGCAGAGCGTTTTAGATGCTCGTCCAAAACCTCCATGTTGTAGTAAGGGCTAAACGAATCAATACTGCCGTGTAGGACATTGTCGACGATGCCTGAGGAATCCTTCACCCATTCCCCCACGCGCCTTCTAATCACCAATCCAAAATCCAAAATCACGAACTCCGCAACTGAACTCCTAAACCGGCACCGCTCCCCCTCCCCGCTACACCCTTTCCCCACCATCCTCCTTCTCCCTCTCCCTCTCTCTCTCCCTCTCCTCCCAATCCCCCCTCGTAATCCCCCAAAGCATAATATCCCCCACCACATCACCCCTAACATAATGCTCGCGCATGCACCCCTCAAACCTGTACCCACACCTCTCTAACGCCCTCTCACTCCCCACATTCCCACCGCAAACCCCCGCCCACAACCTCCTGACCCCCGGCCGCTCCCGCATCGCCCAGCCCGTCACCGCGCCCAGCACCTCCGTCATGATGCCGCGCCCCCACCACGCCTCGCCGAGCCAGTACCCGATCTCGGCGGTGTGCGCCTGGACGTCGGCGCCGGGCTTGAGCCCGATGCCGCCGATGACGGTGGCCGGGGCGGAGAGGGGCGTGATGGCGAAGTGGTGGATCGGGGGCGTCTGGTTGAGGGCGATCCAGGCTTCGGCCGAGGCGAGCGTGTAGGGGTGTGGGAAGGCGAGCGTCATGTAGCGCGCGACGGCGGGGTTGTTGGCCGCGGCGGCGGTGGAGGGCGCGTCGGTGGGGCCGTAGGGCCGGATTGTGCATCGGGGGGTTGTGGCGATGGGGGGTGGGAGGGATATTTGGGGCTGGGCGGTTGGTGGTTGGTTTGGTGGTGGAGCTGTGGTGGTGGTGATGGTGGGAGTTGCGGATGCCATTGTGGCGGTTGGGGTTTCTCAAGGCTTTGGAGCTTCGAGGGAAGGGGCTTGTGGAACTGGAGGAGCGGGCAAAGAGGATGCTGGCTTCATATACCATTGTTTTAGTGAGTCATGCAGCTGAACTGCTTGCTTGAGTGGTGAGTAAAGGTGTATGAGCAACAGAGGTTGAGTCAAACCTTAAGAATTTTGGGGAAGCGGCGCCAAGAACCGTAATACTTGAAGAGCCTTCCAATTTCGTGCAGGTCTTGCAGGGCCGGTGAGCATTCCGAGCCCTTGTGGAGTAATCAATCTCTCGTATTTCATATTCAAATTTTCGAACGGATTAGTTTCTGTTTATTGAATAACAGTCTTATTGGTTTTTTATTAATGTTTGAGTCTCATTCTCCGAAGTGACGTTATAGGTATCTAGTTACATCCGCTCGGCGATGGATTGTGTCATGGTGTTGAGGCTTGCGCTAACATTTCGCGGATCGGCCCTAAGCCGACGTTATCCCGTCTATAACGCGCCTCGCGTTTTCTAGAATTCATCACCTCTAATTTCTAATCTTCACCCTCGCGGAATGTCTACTATGAAACATAGGTAGGTGGTTCTAATTGCTTCGAGTGCACCAACTAATTGTATCAACAGAAAGATCATCAAAACATATTCGCGCCAGAGAAACCAATCTATCCACGATGCAGAGCCAGCTGCTAAGCGGAGACGCGTCGATTCAGATACAAAGACAGCCGACCAAGGACATGCAATACATGGGAGTTCTCCCAGGAAGCTAGGATCTGCTACCATCGCGTCTTCCAGCCCTCGAGAGTCGCCGGTGATTTTCTCGGATGATGTACCCACTACCTCCACCCTGTCATCATCCCCTCCACCATCGCAAATAACCCCCCCTCATCCAACTCGAGGTCCAATGTTCTCCTTTCTGAAAAGGAAACAGAGGCCGAAGACGTCAACCGTAGAGCCTCTCTCGGAGGAAAGTTACAATGTCCGGCTTCCACCACCGCCATCGAAGAAGAAAAGGCGCCTTACACAGATGCAGCTTGATCTAGGAGGTGATGTGCGCAAATCTTGCAAAGTGTGCGGAATGGATTATATCCCATCTAATGTGGAGGATGCTGCATTGCACCGGAAGTTCCATGCCATGAACGTTGGAGGAATAGACCTGGGCAAATCTTTCGTGGAAAATGTGAAAAAGAATAAAGTGTGGGCAGGAGGAGACGGGAGTTTCATTGCAGTCGTAGGGAGGAAGGACTCGTTAGCATTTCGGAACCAGGCAACGCAAGTACTGGATGTTGTCAATACGGAACTTGCGGCTGTTACAATGGGGGACAACCAGCTGTGGAGCCAAATTCCTGTCGAGGAACCATCGAATAGGGTCCAACCCGAAAAGGAGGATTCGACCAAGATGGGAAAGAAGGGTTACTCAAACACCGACCGCTTTAAGGTGTACCTCTACATTCAGGGCCTAAAGTGTATAGGGGCCTGCTTAGCGGAGAGAATATTGGAGGCTTATGCAGTGCTGGAGCCGGATGACGCGTCTGGCGGGAATGCGCGGCCCCCTGCTGAGTGGAGTAGTTCTTCTATTTCTGTCAGCAAGGCGGCCGAAGCTGCCATTCTGGGCATATCACGGATTTGGACATCTAACTCGCATCGGAAAAGCGGCATAGCGACGGCTTTGCTGGATTCCGTGACATCGGATTTTCTGTATGGTATGGCAATCCCAAAGGAGATGGTAGCATTCAGTCAACCAACAGAGAGCGGTGGTCAATTGGCGCGGAAGTGGTTTGGGAGGGATAGCGGATGGCATGTTTACGTCGACTGATACATATTGATAATGGAGTTGCTGAAACTATTCGCTGTCATCTGTCAGCTGGCCGTGGGGGAAACAGGTAGAACAACCTCTTGCAGAGAAAACCCCGCCCGCATTCCTGCGATATTAATAGAAGATACTCTAAAGAATTGGGGTAATAGTAAATATCGACACCTTAGCGGCGATCTTTTCCAGTGGTGTTGTGGTGCCAGCGCAGATTCGAGCAAAGGCGGTCAACATTTTAGTGGGGAGCTGGGAGTCGGGGAATTGGGCACTCGAGATCTAATCGGCGACGATCTTTCAACGCCCATCAGCAACACTCCAGCTCTACAACCGTACGTTGCACCCACGCTCCCTCTTCATGTACATAGAACAATGCATCGTTTTTAATCCTCACCATGTCCGGGAACCCCTTCCGCATATCTCTGCAGCAACAACAACAACAACAGCCCGCTATCAATCCGACTTCTACATTCCTAACTCTCGATACAACATCAGGTAGGGCTGACGCTTCAGGGCAGCCCATAGATACTGGTATATATTGCCTTAAACAGCTTTTAATCTGCTAAAGACTCAAGAGTAATGCTATCGCAGTTAGATCGTCACCAAAACCGCTCAAGACAAAGAGAGTTGTCCGCATTGAATCCCCCGCCTCACCCTCTCCGCAACCGGGTTTTCCTGATACAGAGGATGTACTACTGCAGCGTTTGAATCGAGGAGGTCACATAGGCTCCCCACCTCCTGCGTCTCCCACAACATCGTCGGACTCGGCCGAGGAATCCTTGGGTGACCCTTTCAACAAAGATACAGATGGAGAGGGAGATGGAAAGGAAGATGATGAACTCGTCAGGAATACACGAACAAACTCAGCCATGGAAGAAAAGGCATCAGAGTCTACAAGCACCATTGTTCCCGTAAACCCTTTCCAGAAGACTCTCGCGACTATGGAGCCCTCGGTGAAGGTTGCCACGCTACATCGAGAGGCGCTATTTGACCGGCCAACTCCGGAGAGGATGGGATCAGGAACAACAAGAGCTTCACTGGATGTAGACGCCTTCAAGAGGCTTCTCATGACTGGCAATACAAATCCGTCGGGTTCCGGTACGCCGTCATCTCAACCAGTCCTACAGAATTCTATAAGTGGAGCTATCCTCGAAAGCAGTAGTAGCACAGATACGTCGTCAATATCACGGCAGTCGATCTTCGAACCTATACACGAGACCCATACTGAATCTCCCCGAACATCATATGAGACGGCTGGCTCAGACGACGATGAAACTGCCAGCTTGATGACTGAGGGTCGGAAAATCGAGAAGAAAAAACCCCCACCTCCAAAACATCGACATGGGAAATTAGTTGCGTCAAGAACACCGCAAACGGTTTCTTTTGCAGATTTCTCTCCTTCATTCGCTCTTCCCACTCCACAGAATCCATCATCTCCTGGGGCACCGACATCTCCGCAGTTGAACAAAACAAATTCTGACCTAAATAAACCTCTCCCACCTCCGCCGGATGCTTCCTCTCCACCATCAGAACCGCAGGAAAGTCAAAAAGAACCTGTACTACAATCAAGTCCCATCGAATATCCTTCAGGCTCATCTGGCCCTGCGCCTCCACAGAAAAAGATACCTCCCGTCCCTCCATTATCTAGGCGGCACAGCACGCTCCGATCCTCCACAGGGCAGAACCGGTCCCGCAGCAACTCCTCCCTAACAATCTCCTCGCAAATCTCCGACGCCCCCAGCCCAAGCCTGACCAACGAACCAACCCAGCCCCTCCCCCAATCGTACAAATCGCCGCCCCCACTCCCACCAGCCCGCCGCCACGCCTCCAGCACCGTATCCACAAGCAACCACCCCTCAACCACCGACCTCACCCCCGCGCCCCCCTCCTCCTCCTCCCGGCGCTCAACCGTCACATCTCCCCCACCCCCCACCTCGCGCCGCTCGACGCTCTCCTCCCCACCCCCCTCGCCCTCGCCCGACCTCACCCTCGCCCGCACCC
>Ga0307515_10008346_pt1 | contig 20208 bp, 12 predicted proteins | sample 17_EM_MG_FD_194513 | JGI IMG/M metagenome (GOLD analysis project Ga0307515, IMG submission 194513) | Populus trichocarpa ectomycorrhiza microbial communities from riparian zone in the Pacific Northwest, United States - 17_EM | ecosystem: Host-associated > Plants > Roots > Unclassified | place... | reverse complement strand
CAAACAGAGACCAGAGAGATCGACGAAACGAGAGACAGACCGCCCCCGGTCCAAACACCTTTAACCCTGCCCTTGCTCCTCCTGCCCGGGCTCCTCCGCTAGTTTTGGCGGGAACTTCCCGACGTCAGTCGCTGCCAGGAAGTCCATCACCGCTTGATCGCATCCTTCCATGGAGAAAAGCTCAGAGATTTGCACATGCCGGCATCTGCCCGCTTTCCATCCCGTGGCCTTTCCCACCGCCTTCCAGAGCTCTGTCTGCTGGTCTTTCCACCGGCTGCAGTGGCGGAAGAGATGCTCCCGCGTCTGCAGCGTTCTGCTTCCGCACCACCAGCACTTGTCGTCCTCTCGGTGTCCAAACCGCTTTAGGTACGTTCCAACCGGCGCATGCCCGCTCTTCAGTCTGTAGAACCTTGTTGCCAATGATTTCACGCTTGTCATTGGGACGGATCTCTTGCTCCCAGCTTTGCCCTTCAGTCTATATCCGTAGTGTTTGGAGCACTTGTCGGCCTCCCACTTCGCCTTCGTCGCGGTCCTCCCTTCGGAGATCCGCCTCGCTCTATTCGCGGCCGAGGTGTATATTCGCTCGCGTACTGTGTAGCCTCGGTCTTCTCGTGCTTTGTTTGCCTGGCGGTCAGCTACGATCTTGTTATTCCACTGCGGGTTGTTGAAACAACGTTTGCGCAGAATGTCTCTGCAGTATAGGTCCATCTTGCATAGTTTGAGACAGTAGCATGCACGGGTTCGATTTGCATTCGCTACCACAGTATAAAGATAGGATGGTTCATTAGATGAAGCGCGGGTACTGTACTGATCACTATGGTTCGGACGCTGTCCGGTGCTGACAGCAAATATTGCTTTAGGCAACCAAATGCTGACAACTTTGGAAGGCCGGTCACTCTGGTGCTGATTATGAGAATACGGGTATTCGGGGTTCAATGGGCGATGGTGCTCAGACCGTTTGGGCCAGAATGGGGTAGAATACATCAAGTTGAGAATTCCATTTTCTAAGTGTACAAAACCAACTCGTTACACTGACCTTTATAAATTGCAAGTTGGATGCTGACAACTTTTGCAACCTGGACGGCATAAAACTGATGCTGACCGAGACGAAAAAAACGCCGGACGGACACCGCCGTCTGACTGCTGGCGTCTGAACCATAGTGATCGATACAGTAGTAAACGCAACCAGCCGAAGACTCTTTCTCCCATTTTGAATTGTTCGTTCATACAACTTTGACGCAAAATTCCTCTTACCAAAATACTTTAGTTAGCTACAGATAGCTGTAATAAAAGGCAGAGGCCATCAGGTGAGCCTGAAAGCTCTCTTCAGTCTACCCTGCAGGTTACTGGCGCCCCACCACTGGCAGATTCTACTATTCGTCAGATTGAAAAGGCAACAAGCACAATGGAGCTGGCCAACTCCCATCCTCATCGAGTTACTAGAGTAAAACTTTCAACAGAGTGGTGGTAAGCACCAGAAGGCAGGGTTTAAGATCAGGATGGGGAGAATTCAGATCGTCAAAAGTGACTGCCGCGAGTTGACTGTAAGAGTTGGCTGTCCGGAAAGGTTTCGAGCTGGAGCCTACATACGCCTACTGGGATCCCTGGTATATCATGGATTTAAGGGCAAAAGGACGTGCCCTGGAGCGGGTCCACAATGCTAGATTGTTCAGGTACCCCAGGGGTTTAGCAGCTTTAAAAAGAGAAGAGAAATAAATAAATAGTTGATGTATTAACTACAAGATATCCCACCAAGGCAGCTTCCTGGGCATGGTATCCCCGGGAATCTGTGACTACCTACAGGTCTAGGTGTGAATGGCCAAAAGTATCGCAAGCACATTCCATATGCCCTGAAGACGTTGTCTGAAGTGCTGAGCTTGTCCATGGTATGTATCCGCTACCAATCGCTAATTGGGGTCAGTTATTGTAATGATACTTGTCGGTTTGCAATGGGTACTGGGTTTGGAATGCTCAGCCTCAGGCAGATAAACAGGGGGGTATATCTATGAATTGTAGAAAACTTGACTAGAATGATTTGTGCTTGGTACATTCTCGTCGGATTTTCAAGTCTCTGGATACTATATTATATGTGCCGTAAGTTACACATGAAAAGTTTGGTGACTATCAAAGTTGGATGATTATTCAACATGGTCTAATATTATCGGTCTTATCGGAGCTATCTAATCGGAGCTATCTAATTGCTGGCAGGGACTTGAAAATCCGACGAGCTTTATATGTTATCACTCGTTAATAACGGAGAGATCAATGTTGAATACTGGCCGCTCTATTGCCTTACGCAGTGGTTTTTACCAAAAGTAGATGCGGAGGCTCTAATCAAATTTACAATGATACAAATGCCAGCAAAAGAGGTTGAGGGTGCAGGTAGGTTGGACGCTGGCGCACTCACCCTGCCGCCGCCTCACCCTTCTACTGGGGGCTTTACTCTAAGATCTCAGTGTACTTCATATCCTCTGCAGCTATTGCAATAGTATGCCCAGAGAATCCATCAGTCATCACCGTTTTCTACCTAGTACCTACAGATCAGGTGCTTATTTGGCCATATATATCATTTGGTAGTCTCTGAACCTTGGTGTGTGTACCATGTATCGAGAATAATCGTCTAGGATGCTGCGAGGTCGCGAGTTGGCCATATGCGAGCCCATATGCCTTCCGTGATCACCAATTATCACTCGCCCTGGCACACTCTGATTAGTCAATGGTCGCTTTCTGATTAAGCAGGTTCACCAAGTTTTTGGGCATAGTCTTAAGTTCCTTAAGACCATCTGGTAGCGAGAATGACGAATGGTAATAGTAGTACCGGAGTACCTGAAGATATAGCCGAAGATTCTCTGTATATATCTCGAGTCTTTCTCCTTCTCTCTTCTATCAGTACCATGGTATATGCACATAGTTCTCCTCTCCATATCGTATCAACAAAAAACCCAGGATATCTCGCATCGTAAGAAATGCGATCTATCCTATATTCAACACGTGTATCCACCTTATGCTGGCTATCCGCTCAGCTTAGGAGCTCTGCATATGCCTTGATTGATGGGGGGTTGAAATTAAATAGATCCGATTAATAGCAATGCGGTGGTAATTCTAGCAAGTTGCATGTTAGAGACTGGGTCCCTGGCAAATCAAAATTAACGCTCGAGAATTCTCACCCATTGAACTAATTAATAGTGTGATCGACTGTAGATTTACTAGCTGTGGTACAGAGTGAGAGTTCTCACTCAGATTTGCCCAGGGCCCACTGAGGTGAATAGTAAGGGATGTTTGCTTTACGGCGGCTACAACTACTAGAGCCCCGTAGGGAGGCATGCAGCAGATCATCTCGCAACCCCTCATCGGGGATGGGCGGCCAGGAGGTTTGGGCTTCTAATTTTACACTAAGTTGATTTGGCATAAATCTTCAAATGTGCAACAAACTCACTATGATTTCTATAAATCGTATCAGGACAGACGGAAAGATCTTATCTACCTCCGCGGATCCCCCTGATCTCCTTCGAGATATCCCGTGAGCCGAACTTAATACAGGTAATCGGCGAAACAGCTAGAGTCGTGGCTGTAGGTCTGACGGATATCACTGATTTCCTGATTTTGCGTTGCAACGGGGGTTCCTATGTGGATGTTGATAACCGAATCCCATACTGGATAATGATATTCGTCATACTCCTAAATCCGTCATACCTACCATTGCGACTCTACGATGTGTTGCTTATTCATACTGTATTCATTCCAACTAGAGTATGACAGTGCTCGTTGTCCTCTCCGGATGGCCCGGTTAGGCGGGGGAGATCCCCGCTACGACGTGTTAGTGGTCACGTGGGATTTGTCGGAGACCGTCAGTCCAAACCTGGGTCGGGGAAATGGTTCGAACCATACTCTGGTTATTGTGGATGCTTCTCCATACCGTTGGACAGACGGAGTCGGTAGCTTCCCTCTCACTGGTACAATTGATCTGCACAACATTCATGCACTTATGCTCTTCATTTCTTTTCGTCTTTTTCCCCACGTAACAATAATGCCGAGAGACATATACGACGGAGGTAATAATTAGGATCGGATGTCAGTAAAACACCCAAGGAGATCGTGATGAGGATGGATGGGAGCCATAACGACACGAGGGCACCTGATAATTTGTCTACCTAGCCCGGGCTCGTCGGAAACGGAACAGATACGCCATTTACGTCAATTATCCGACAGCAAATAACGCGGGTTAGCTTAAACCAGGTAAGCAAAGGCCCCGGACGCCGAGGTAGATCGAATACCCGGCGATATGTACCATACAGCGCTAGGCTAGACCGTAGTTTCCGGTCGTAGCATAAGACATGGGAGACGGACGTCCATTCTCCGTATTGGTTACTGGTTTCCATCTGACCTCAAGAAACGTGTATTCTACATGGACCCGCCACCATAGACATGGTTCGGTGTTCTATAGATCCCCGAGGTCACTAACTCCATTCGAGTTTGATCCTGCAACTCCCTAATTTCTTATCCGATCATGGATCTACTTATTCTGTGCTACCATAATTCTGGAACATTCTGGGTTCGAGTTGGGATTATCGGGTCAATGCCGGAATGGGTGATAACACATGATCCGGAAGCAACAACTCAGGATTGGACCACTGGTTACCAAGCCCGTAGGGGCACAGTATCTGCTTTCTGGGGTCTGTTTGCTACTTATATTCTACACACTCCGTTCTAGTCTTCATTAACTACCTCTCTTGTTCGACTTGCCCCGCCATCCGGCGATCACTACATTTAAGGAATGATCGACTGTTGATTGTTGCAACTAAATCTGCACAAACTATGCTGTAGTTTGGTACATAGAACAACAAAGGTGTACGTCAGTTGGTATATGTAGGCGTACGTATGCAATGGAACGTCACAATGTCAAAACATGGCGAAATGAAATTAGTGCGCGTCTCTCGGATGTCCTTGAGATGATTAATAAAAACTTGGAGGAGTTCTCGAAGAGTGAGGATTTTGGGTTAATATAATCCTCCATTCAGAATCGAATAGAGCATCCTTTCTGGTTCGCTGCGCTCCTGGAGATCCCGGCCCCTATTTCCGTTTTCTCTGAACGCCGACTAGAGGCCAATAATTAATGCAAGAGCCCAATGTGGCAACGATGGCATGCCTTATTTTCATATCAGGACGGAGACTTCAATGGATTGATATCTTCAACTCGGCGACCTCCTTAGCGCTTGCGGTTTCGGATCTGTTGCACAGCGCTTTAGCTCCTGGCAGCAGTAAACTCCGCACGTCTTTAGGTGTTTAAAATATAAAGAAACATTTGCACTGTTTAAATAAGTTATGAATGTCTTGACATCACGGAAAGGACTCTCATTGCAGAAGGTGAGTTTAAACGTTGACGATGTTGACTGCCCGGTCTCATCGGTTCTCGCTTGACGGGAGACGTGGGGGGGTATGTTATGGCAGATTCACCGGAAAAACCCCTGTCGCCAACCTTTCGCCTGAGCCCGATATGCGTGATGTGACAAAGCGAGCTGTCAAAATACTTAGTCAACGGCATATCCCACCCCCCTCTTTTACGAGATACCTTGGTACTGTGTACTCTATGGACTACCGATGAGTGGTTCAAACTTCAGTCGTTTCATTCATCCACCTACTCCATATTTTGACACGATACTCGGACACGAACAATTGCGGAATACCATCTCAATTGCTTAAATGTATGTTATGTCCTATCGATAATACCTAGTTATAAGAATTCTAGTAGTCTGATACTGACAAGCAAGGTCTCCTACACAAGTATCCAGGGGCAACAATAAATTCTGAGTCCGCGAGTATAAGTCAACATAACACTCTCATTGGCGCGTCCGCTTGCCTTCCAAGAAGCGAAACTCGTCCTACTCAACGACGTATACACCCCCACTACCTCCACAACAAAACACCAAGAAACTGGCAGCACATCCAGAGAATAGCCATGACACGATACTTTCCCCGGACTCCGGGTGGCCTTGCATCGCCGCTCTCAAAGGAGGAAACGCAGACTGGTTTGGATTTAGAGCAGCAGATGCGGAGGTTGGTGGCCGAACAGATGGCGGTGGCAGTAACGAGGGGGGCGAGTCCGAGGGGAGCATATCAGAATGCTCTAAAGGATGCTACTACGAAGACGGAATTGTGGCAAACGGGCGGCATTATCCCATCAGCACCCAACGCGGGTTCGATGGTTGAACAGGCAGTAATGGTTGGGGGACTTCATTCAAATCCTTGCCCACGCGGTGCCGCCCACGTCAGATCCAGCTCGCGGAGCGGGAATAGACGGCGGTCTGTTTCCCTGTCCGAATTGTCTCGGCCTTCAACACACACGACGAAAGACGGGCAAAAATCCAAAAAGCTGACGGAAAAGAAAGTACTGGGAAATGTGCTTGGGATCTATCCAGCCGAGAATAAACTACCGCCAGGGAGAAGCGCAGCCGACGATTTTGCGGCAAACATTGTGAAGGTGTTTCAGTTTGGAAGGAAGGGTAGCGTTGTACAAGAAGGGATGGAATCTTCGGCTTCTAACGTATCCATATCCGGTAGTGATGGTGTTACGGCTGAACTTCCTGCTGTTGTTCGGGAAAAGCGTCGCCAAGTTCGAACTGAACCATTGCGGTCGACATCTCGAGCACACGACCGAGAAAGCCGCAAAGACAACCTAGAGGGCTCTCAAAGGCGTGGAAGTAAGCCTCGGTCCAAGAGCAGGAAGAGGGAGAACAGCAACACAGGTCTACGTCCCGCGCCATCATATGAGCGTGTCTATGCCAATATGCCCTTGCCTACCGTACCTCCTACTTTGCCACCTCCCCTGGCGAGATCCTCGTCGATGGCACTGCCAGTGCCTTCTACCGTACCACCTCCTATAATGAAATTATCGCCGACGGTTCTGCCAGTGCCAGGCGAAGATTATCCTCCCACCGAGAAGTCCCCACCAAAGTCGTTGTCAATGGCAGACAATGACCTCAAAGACCGGATCCGGAGGAAGCGTTCTGGTCGTACATTCTCACCGCAATATGAAATAGATATTGTTGATTGGGCGGAGTCAGTATACGTTTTCCCAGAGACACCAAGTTTACAAACACTCAGTCCCGATCCCGCTGTCGAAGATTTCCCGAAACCGCCCTCACCCCACATTCTGTCACCGAAGTTACCGAAGCTACCGAATCCACCAGCTACAGACGTAGTGAAAAGCACTTCCCTGCAACGGCAGCAAACCCCTTCACTCCGATCTTTGTCTAAATCGACTATTCCGCGGTCACATTCGAGAGCTTCGTCACAATATTCAAAAGCGTCATCTCAATGCTCGAAAGGATCGTCTCAATTAGCAAAGAAGCAGTCGCTCCGTCAATCCCCAGCCTATGAAAGCACGACATCTCTTGACACCTTCGACTACGAGACCATAATTGGGACAATCAGCGACGTTGAATTCGAATCCTATATAACTACCACGCCTTCAGTCGCCATTTCAGATGACATCTCTTTTGCAAGGAATGATATGAAACTGGATTTAAATAACGGGGGTACGGGCCTTTATGGGTTCGACGACGACTTGGAGGACGAGATCTATGACCATTATGTGTCCAGAGACTCGATGCCTGTACAACCAGTGTCTAAATTGGAGTGCGAGATTGACGAGATACTTTCGGAGAGTACGGAGACCAAAGTGGCTTCCGGTAATACCAGCGCCATAGATTTGGACGCCGAGATTGCGGCATACCTAGCGGAAAGGAGGAAGATAGGACGGGAAGCGGAGCAGGGAGTGCAAAAATCGGAGGTGCGAAATTATAAGCCAGATTATAAGCGGGATTACAAGAGGGCTGTCAAGCCTCACCCAGCAGCATACCGGCCGTCTGAGAAGTTGGGAGAGCGGGATTACAAGGGGAAATTCAAGCTTCCTGCGGCAACTTACCGGCCGTCTGATAAGCTGGAGGTTTCCCCGCCGGCATACGCGACGAGTTTTTGATATTCTTGTAGAGACTCCTGGTTTCTGCTTGTAATTCTGGTTTAGGTTGATTCGGGGCGGTATATGCATCTTATGTTAGGGAGATAGGCGTTCTCTAGGAATTTCCTTTGTTAAGTTCCTTTCTTCTGCATTTCTTCTAGGGAGAGATACTTTTGCTTATTGTTCGTTTACTTTCATGTCTCTAATTCAAACACTGGCTTTGTACGCGTATGTATGTTACTCAAACTCGTAAACACTACGCCACTCATTGCTAGCTCTTACGGCTATTGTCGAGGGTATATTCATTCGTTCTAACGGTTTTAACCGTCTCCGGACTGTTAATTCGTAAGGGGGTTGGAGGATTTGCATTTCAGATTTCCATGGAAGCCTTGGAACGATCAAAATGGTATCCCACGGAACATAACTCAACAACCGGTTAACTCTTATTATGAGGCTGTCTGCTTCAATAACTGCCGAACAAACTCCCAAACTTATAGAAAGCGTGACCGGGCTGTTATGGGTCGAACTCATAATTCACAGACATCGAGGTTAGATTTTCTTACGACTTGGCCTTGTCGGGCTGTGCCGAGAACAACCGGGAAAGAAATCTTTGTCGGTGTGCGGATTAATTGTTGAGTTTTGACTCCCAAACCTTCGGCCGCCAACGAGTCAAATAGCGGTTTAACTGCCTGGGAGTCCTTCGTTAGCGGATCTGATAGTGTCCCGATTGTTATCCCTCTTTTATGTATTTTTTTTATTGTGATTCAACGTCCAAGTTCCTCTAAAAGTTAAAAATCTCGTCTAAAGGGGGCTTTGATAACCCGGCTGAATTCATTATATAGTACATATTTTCTTTGAATGTGCCCTTCAAAACCTTATAATTTTTCTGTGTATTGTAGCGTCTTTGCAAGGGTTGACGTTGTGATAAGAAAAATGTACTAGCACATACCTACGGCGGCTATCTGGATGGTTCTCTGCGTTTGTGTTAACTTTAATGCATTTATTGGATCCCACGGACGGCGGAGACGATGTCGTAGAAATCCGTCCAATCCAGAGGCATATGGAACGCCGTACTTAGCCCCTAAAATAAGCCGCACAAACCCGAACCTGGAACACTGAGCGCCCCAGCGAGGCACAAGAGCAATTGCAGGCCTGGGCGCCGAGTCTGCTTATAGAAATCTAACCTATCATATGCACTTCGCCTAATTACTCTATATAACTCCTGTCGCTGGTTGCTTACAGTTCCATGGGAAACGCCTTAGGGTTCTGTTGAACGAATAGAGTTTTATGATTGATTGATTGTAAGTGAAAAGGAGGTACAAACTCACAAGAAGAATAACATGCAAGTATCACGTGCCCCACGTGACCAAGTCAAAAATAGGCACGAAAAGTCTAATTCAAAAGGTTCTGCTACGGCATCGAGTGAGGTTGTGAGAAGGGAATGCATGCGCAGGTGGTTTGGGTTTCAAACAGAAGCCTAGATTAGAATTCGAAGGTTTGACACTGGTACACAAAGAATTCGAAAGACTTCGTTATCCAAGAAAAAAAGCTGCAATCAAACCATCCCCATCAGCCGCCCTCAGGAGGGCTAAGGCCTTCTTCCATAAGCCACGTGACCGTAGGTGCTCTGCATAGTTCATACCACCCTGGTAGGATCGGACTCACCAGTATGGATACGTATGATTAGTTTTATTCCTAACCACTACAAACGCATCACGGCAAATCCTTTCCACCTCCAGAGCGCCAGACAATACGCTTCCAGCCCAGCCTTACTATTCAACAACACTATGGTCCCGATTCTCTTCATTCTCCTATCTTTAGGCCAGGGTCCGAATGGTTGCTTGATGTTAACCACCTCCACATCCACAAACTCAGCGTTCTCCAAGTGCGAAGACGTGACGGGGTCGCGTTAGGATGTCCAATTTGCTTCAACGCTTCACAGAAATAGTCGATCAAGATTTTGAAGCCATTGCCCGCTACCATGGAGTTGTCATCGGAGAAGAGCTCCCACTAACCTGGCTCAGGAAGTGCTTCTAATTTCGAGATAGTGGGTGAGCTAACTCCCAGCTCCATAAGCTCGACGTAACCACCAGGCTTTGTGGTCTTACGTATGACAAGAAAGTCCAGTGACGATTTCTTAGGGCGGGAGTTGATATAAATTAAATATGGATTACCGAAACATCTGACTCATCAGTTTTGGTCAATCGCTAATGGCTTGAGCCTGATTTCTGCTGTGTATGAAGTCATACGATGACTATTCTCAGTGAACCCCAGTTCAGTAGGATGGGTGTATACACACTTCTTCAAAAGTCCAATCCAGCTCAGCATCATCGGCTTGGAACTTACAGTTCGGTGGGATCCATCCTGGCTGAATCGGACTATCCACTATTCCTTTAGAATGTACTGTTTAAGCAAGCCTTGGAATAATAATACACACCTGGGATCCGTACCAAGAACTTCAGCACTCGGATACTCATCCGCAGCATCAATAACATATTCCCGTGCTAGTGCTGACGTCGAGGATGTGCTGGGGATTCTTGGTTGGTGCCATATGAACCTTTCTATCCAATAATTGTAACATGATCTCGTGGTGCAAGTCCAAGCGGTTCTGTTCATTCTGTTTATTCGTCACTTTATTATCAAGGTTATAAAAATATAAAGCTTCCACCAAAATGAACGTTGTCACTGACTTGCACGAAAGGAATAATATATGGTGGATCTATTTCTAGAAGTTAAATATATCAGTCCGTACATCGTCTATTGGCATGAGATTCTTGTCTGTGCTATAGTAAGCGTGAAATCGACGTCCTGTCTAGATCAGTTCGGAATTTGAAGTTTTTCGAAGTACGACATACCATTCTCGAAGATATATTCGTTGATCGAGCTGGTTAGAGAAGCAGAGCTAGTATCGTACCCAGAAGAGTCATAACCGTTATTGTCGTTCTCAAACTGTGCCCGTACGGGTTACTTTACGTTTCCCTCGTGGATAAATTTAGGGTAAAGAACTAACCAGCGTTGGATCAACCTCGATAATCCGTTCCGCCATTGCTGTTTGAAAGGTGCTCTTTCTGGGAAATGTCGGGGGAACTTTCTCTGCTTTTATCTTTGAAATAGCTTTGGGAATTCCTTTTACGTTTTGCAGGTGTATAGTACAGAGTGCAAGCTTCGAAGTCTACATTATGTAACTTTCTCAATTACTCAAGCACATCAACCGCGAACTAATGGTTAACCCTATGGTTCGTCGCCTTGATGTGTGGCGAAAGCCGGTATATAAAATCCGGGGCTCTCATTTGTCGATGCGATATCCCGTAGACGTCTTATTTCGGGGATTTGTGAGGTGCTGGTTAGGGATGCGGGATTGAGGCACGATTGCACTTCACTCTAAGATTTTGTGGTGGGGTGAAATGTAAGTTCCTTTATATCGTGACAAATATCAAACTACACCTTTTCACAGAATCATATTCTTAGTATTTGACGTTACAAATAAGGCAGTAAGTAAAGTAGAAGAAAGTCTCTGAGTTTGATGCATGCTTCGATAATTCGCCATCACGAATGGCACAGTGAACTCATAATCATCTGAATACATGGTCCGGAGTTTTTTCGTAGTGCGTGCAGCTCCCGGCAGTTGCGACATGGTTGGTTTGCGATATGCAGACGGGTACCTCTCTGTTCCCTCTTGATTATGCAATGCCCCCACGCCTTGCAGATGTGCAAACCCTAGCTCACACTGAGACAACATGGGGGAATATATGGGCAAAGTTTTCGAGAGCGGGAATACTGTTGATAGCCTGGATTAATGTTGTGACATACTTTTGGAGCTATTCAGGGCTCATTGAGACATTGGACGTCCCGAAACTATGGATTTCGTCGTTAGTGTCAGTGTTTATAACTTTGATATGCACGGTGCTGTTTCAGAATACCCCGCACTTGTCGTGGGGAAGGCGCATTGACCTATCCATGTATTTTTTGGGATGATAGGGTGTGTGTCTATGTTATATTCCCTTTTAATATTCGTTGCACTGGTATGTATAGTTGGTATTTGTGTAGAGTGGGTATTATCGCGTTTGGTGCCATATGTATATGTGTAGAATGAGGCTATTCTGGGACTGGATAGGCAAAGACCCGAAGGGGAGAGACTGGAGTCCAGCGAAGTGATATGGGAGAGGCGACGAATCGAAAAGATTAATCGAATATAAAGCTAATCAGGATTAGGGTTGCAATAGAGGAGACGAAGTTGACGCTGGTGTAGGAATTTGGAATTGTGGACACATAAGTAGGCTTGACGGCATACCTAGTCTGTCATACGGCTTTTCTTCACTGGTTGGGCAAGCGCCGGCGAAAAAAGCCGTGTGCATCATGTTTCGAGAAATTCAGTTTTAAGCCGCGATTACGTTTGTCAACTCTTCAACACGTTTATACTAAAGTTCTCTTCCTATATTACTCGGGAACAGGCTGCAGAGGGGTAAGGTTTACTCTACTCTAGTATCAGCAAGTGATGATTGGAAGAGTGAAGTGTTGTTGAATTTCTTTCGCTTCATTGCGGGCTCGCTCTTGCTCTCATGCCCAGACTTTTCGCCTCGCAAGCTCCTGCGAAGTTTACACAGAGCGTAGGGGATGGCAGGCGAGATCAGCTCGCTCTCTACCAAGATCGGCAATGGTCTCCTCTGTCCTGCGATAAAGAACCGAACCTAGCTTGGCTGGTAGACTATGGCGCTATAAATGCTAGGCTCTAAGGTTCGAAACCTCAGGCTTGTGCTGTAAACACAGGTGCTAGAAACATAAGGTTCGAAACCTGAATCCCCATTCGTTTGCCCGTATAGACAACTAAAGGTAATTTCCTCCCAGCATCTGTTCTGCTAGAGAGTAGTGTCTAGTTAGTAGCTAATGATAATAAGTATCCAGTTCGTTCACACGTCTGTTAGTACTAATCACTAGTTATCAATCCACTCATTCATTGACTTCCTGTATATATGTGCAATGATTTTGGCTCGGCGAATCGTAAAGATACTCACTCACCCATTCACATTGAATGCGATGTCTCGGGCTGCTCCAACGATACGTACGTACTTTCGCACATCCCCGTATCTGCCCCAAGTGAGCATGGGTAGCGGAGGAAGCTCCGCTGGATGGTGGCAACAGAAATGTCATCGACGTCTGGCCTTCTCCTAGCTTTTAAAAACTCGGGTGCTTCCCTCTTCTGATTCACATCCCACCTTGATTTTCGCCCAAAGCTGCAGTTCTCAAGACCGCGACTTTCCACACACCAAGGATGACAGCAAACGTTTAAACGTTATCGGCATCACCCGTTCCTGATTGCCGGGAAATTCGATATCATCCGGTTATAAGCATTTCCGTCAGTCTTGGGATTCGTTTATACATAATTTATTTCTTAGATGGCCTGGTCGATGTCTAGATGTGTTCGAAGTCTTGGAACCCCGCTATGTTAAGGACGACGAGAGTATCTCCCGAATAAGAAGCAACCTGCGCTATCTGAGATGACGCGGCTCGATTATGCCCAGCCGAAAAGGCGATGTAACTTTACTTCCACTTTTGTAATACTCACCCGTTAACTATTCGCAGGATGAATTTCCCTCGAATTTCCAAAGTTCCCTTCACTGAGAAGCCAAGCTGGAAGCATGTAATTAGTGAGCGAGATTCGCTATTTGCACTGCCGCGCTGGGAACCGGTGATTGCTAATGCACCGGGATCTGCTTTCATGGTTGTAGTGCTTTCGACAGCCAAGAAAATCTTGGGAGACGCCAAATGGAACGTTTGATAGCGAGGATTGCGTGTTCTGCGTTCACTTGCGACGACCTCCCATTGGAGAGCAAGGTTCCGTTGTGCACCCTGAACGCCAAGTTGAGGACAGATGGAGTACGTTTGCGGGGCAAGCTGTGCACTCGTATATAAGTGCGGGGCTCCCAAACGATCAGTTTGTCCGGACACAACTTGCATTTTACGCTCTCAACATGTCGTTTTTCAAGAAACTTACCTCCGACTTCGAGGCCCTGATGGGCGATGAGAAGAAGGAAAAGAAATATAAGCACGGAGACGGCCATGGGGAACGTTCCACTTCAGACTCCTACTACCAAGGATCCCAGAGCCAGTACGCCCAACAGCCTCCCTACCAACAACAACCCCCCTACCAGCCGTATCAGCCACCCAACTACGGCAACCCCGAGTACCAGCAGCAGCAGCAGCACGGATACGGTCAACCTTCCCCGCAGCATGGACATGGAATGCCGCCCCAGGGATACGGCCAACCTTCCCCGCAGCCGCATGCCGATGCTGCTCCTAGTTACGGTCACCAGCAAACGTATTACCCCCCACCGGCGTTTCCGCCACCAGCCGCAGGTAGTGCACCACCTGGATGGGTTGCAAGATTCGACGAAAATTACAAAACCTGGTACTATGTGAACGAAGCCACAAGAATACCGCAATGGGCACATCCCGCCGCTGTTCCTACTTCCTCCGGTCACGGTAAGCATTCCTTTCTTTCACTATTAACCGCTTCTGACATTGTTAGGCGAGCGCGCGCTCGGTGAACATGGCGATCCCTCTCACGGTCCTGCCGCCCATGACTTTGGTGACCACGGCGGCGTCGCTCATGGCTACTACGGTGGTTCCGGCCACGACTCCTACGGCCACGATTCCCATGGTTATGACTCCCGTGGTCACGACTCCCATGGCGGAGAGTATCACGAAGAAAAGAAGGAGAAGAAGAAGGATAAGAGTTCTGGCGCCGGGGGAATGGTTGCTGCTGGAGCAGCTGGTCTGCTGGTCGGTGGAGTTGCCGGTGCTGTTATCGCACATGAAATGAGTATGCTCCGTCCCGTACTAGATGAAGTTTGGATAGTCGCTAATATTGGTGGAATTGCAGCTGAGGACGATGAGACCACGGTGGTATATGTTCAGCAGGCAGCGATAGCTCCTGTGCCTGAAGAGGAGTCCGGGTCGTCAAGTAGTGAAGAAGAGGGGGGCGATGATTAGATAAGCTCGCACGCATTTTTGGGCCGAGATTTGGAGCTGGTGTTTGGTTTTTCTGTTAGTTGTGTTGTCTACTGTATATCAGTCAGACTCGAGCCGCATCATGAATCGTTAAACGTGTTGACACTAAGCGTTTGTTTAACCAAATACAGTTTCTGGTCCGTATTACTCCAGCTTACTCGAGACTGGGTGTAGTGTTGATAAACGAACGGTGATGTATCTGCCCTTCGTCTCCCGCTGGGTGCGAGCAGAAACTCCTGCTCGGATCAGATACTGCAGTTTCCGAGATGCGTGATAAGATGAGATGAGATAAGATGCGATTAGAGTAGATAGTGCGAATGCGCTCTGATCCTGGCCAATTCCTCTCCGCTTGACGATTCCACCGTCGCTTCTGCGCTGTGTTGGCACTGCACGCTGATTCGTCGAGGATGGAAATCCGCTTGTGCCGGACGTTACACAAAATCGTGCTAGGAGATCGGATGCTTAACTCAATCTGTGCTTTTGCATTTTCGTCTGTTATAAACTCTCCTTCTCCCGTCTCTCTCTAAACCCTGCGACATCTACATCACCACCAGTCATGAACATCGTCGCCTCTCTCCTTCTCTTGGCTAGCACTGCGCTTGCAACTCCTACGGCACAAAGAGCTCCTGGGATACAGCATGTCTTGAGCACCTGGAAGGACAGTCCACTTGCTGGGTATCCGACGGATTTCACGAGGGGGATCCTGCCGGTTAGCCCTACAGGCTGAGACAAAATGGAGTGCAACCTAACTGTTGACAAAAGAAACGCGTTCACAGCCATAACGACTACTGGCGCGATGTGCCATTGTATTCCGGTTTGTCGAATCGCGTACTCAGCTCATTGCTAACCCCGAGTAGCTATCTCAGTTGGTGCAATAAGTGTCGAAGCCGACGTTTGGCTCTACAACGATACTCTCTACGTATTACCCCTTCCCCTTGTCCTCGAGCTGACAACAGCTAACGACATAGATTGGCCACGACACCTCTTCTCTCACCGCCAACCGCACTTTCGACAGCCTGTACATCCAACCGCTCGTTAAGCTTTTACAAGCGCAAAATCCGCGCTCCGCCTTTGTGCCGCAGGACACGCGCAATGGTGTCTTTGATGTAGATGTCGGTCAGACCCTTTACTTATGGGTCGACGTCAAAACCTCCGGCACTGCGACTTGGCCGCCGGTTGTGCGCGCACTTGAGCCGCTGCGCGAGCGAGGGTATCTCACAACTCTTACTGCGGATGGGGTCAAGTTTGGGCCAGTGACCGTTATCGGAACGGGCGGTACACCTCTCGAGCTCGTCGCGCCGGTGAAGTCTCGAGACTACTTTTACGATGGACCGTTGCTTTCGTTGGCGGTGCAGAATATCACAAAGGAGATCTCGCCGATTGCATCGACTCAGTTGTCGGCGGCGGTGGGTGAGGTCGGAAGTAAGGGATTGAATAAGACACAAGTTGCGAAGGTGGAGCAGTTGATTGGAGATGCGAAGAAGAGAGGTATCTGGGTGAGGTTTTGGGATCTGCCCGGTTGGCCGATTTCAACTAGGAATACTGTGTGGAAGCAGATAATGGATGCGGATGTCTATTTGGTTAATGCTGATGATTTGCAGGCGGCTGCGGGTTTGAGTGGAACTGGGGCGGAATGGTAGATTTGTACATACTATTGCATTAATTCTGGGTGCTATGAGATATCACAAGAAGAACTTTGGCCATCTGTACGGCCTGCCCCAATAACATGGAATCCTGACGTCAATTTCACCCGCCAACGGATCTCAACCAAACTGATACCGACGGCTTCGCCGGGGATATAGCAAATATCTACTAACGAAAGATAATAGAGTAGATATTTGCCATCATTAATGCCTCCCCTACTCAGGTGCACTGACCATCAGGTGCCTCGACCAAAGCGCGCAACTGATCCAGTCGTGTAATTCTGAGATCATAGACCTTTCCACGGAGGCTACTCACCACATCGTCATTGTCCACAGCACGACTTATATAGCAGAATAATCGAGCCTCCATCAAACTCCCCACAAACAGCAAGCTCTTTAATTTCCTGGATACCAAAAACGACTTTTGACAACCGATTTGACTCCACCCAGACAATGCCGAGTCTTCACGAAGGCATCCTACTAGCCCGTGATAACAGTGCTCTCCGGCACAATCGCCCAATTGCAAAGTTTTTCCCCCTCCCTCTCTCAATTTAACTGGCTAACACTCACCAGCAACAACATCACGACACATGGCTCTGACTTAGACTGGGCCATCTGCGCACTCCACGCGTTTCTCCTTCTGGGTGTTATCGTATGGACTTACATGACGAACCCTCGTCGGCGGGTGTTCCACTACTTCGCGATCTCGATGCTCTCCGTAGCGACGATCTACTACTTCATTATTGCATCCAACCTCGGTGGTGCTGCAGTACCCGTCGAGTTCCGCGGCGGCAACATTCTGAACCGCACTCGACAAGTCTTCTACGCACGCTGGGTCGGATACTTTATTAATTTCGCGCTGATCTGGTTTGCACTACTCCTGATGAGCGGTGTCGGCTGGGCATCGATTCTATTCACTGTCGGGCTTTCCATGCTCTGGGCGACCATGTTCTTAATTGGAATGTTTGTACGCAGCAGCTACAAGTGGGGTTTCTTCGTCATCGCGATAATCCTCTGGGCCTTGATCATCTGGCAGGTCATGGGTATCGCCCGCAGCTACGCAAACACTGTAGATTCAACTACCCACAGAACCTTCACCCTCCTTGCGTTGTGGGAGCTGTTCTTTATGTCCGCCCCCCATCCCCCACCCCCCACCCCCACCCCCACCCCACAATACTAACAACCCCAGGATGCTCTACCCGATCTCTTGGGCCCTCAGCGAAGGCGGCAACCACATCACCAACGACTCAGAACAAATCTTCTATTCCGTCCTCGATGTCCTGAGCCAAGGCGTATTCTCTATCCTCCTCCTTATGCTCTCCCGCAAACTCGACTTTGATATCCTCGGCCTCGCGTTCACTGAATACGGCCGAATCAAGAATCGCATCTCGGAGAAATTCCACGGGAATAATCATAGTGGCACTACGGCGGATACGACGACGGGGTATGGACATGGTGCCGTGGACGGTGGGCATAATCATGCGGCGACACAGGTGCATACAGATCATGCGAGGCCGTGAGGGGGGGAGGGTGAGTGATCAGGAGAGTGAGTGGTTTGTGAGGTGTTGTGGGATGGATGGATAAAAGTGTATGTGCTGAGACGGTGGAGGTAATGGCAGAGGAGAGATAAGTTTGTGTTGTATTTCTCACGCGAAATTGCAAGTTTGAATTTTGTCTTCAGTGAATCGGATGTTAGGGCGCTAGTGTAGATTTAAGCAGTGACTGAAACATTTGATCGATAGGTCTGCACAAGTTCTACCGTGAGAATAGATGCTGCTTCTCCGGGGAGTTTGGGAAAATGCATCATAGTATATCACGCTATTACAGATACGTTCTACCTGTTACTATATGATCTGAGAGGAAGTCGTTGAAACTGAGATCGCCGAATTGACTCATAGGCTACGGACTCACAGTCGTAGACTCATCCACGAGTTTTCACTCGCCATCGCCACCGCCACTGGTATTTGGAATCGTGAGCTCCATGGACTTCCATGGTGTTCCAGGCTCTCATGTATATAGGGACAGAGCTTCTCCTTAGATAGTAGAATAGACTTAGTCCGCTTCACATTCGTAACACTACCCAACCCACCATGTGTCCCATCCACCAAGTAAATCGTGATATGACGATGTTTTGTCGAGTTTCTGACTACACAGTGCCCTCAAATTTGCAGAACATCTTCTCGAGGGGTTCTGAAAATACATATGAAAGCATGAAAAACCTAGAAAATTTTTTGGTGCTGTGGTGGCTGGTGTCGTAGCTAAAGTCATGCTTGAGAGCACGCCGGTGAGCATAGCAGCCCCCTTCCGCCACTGCAGCCGATGGAAAGACCAGCAGAAGACGCTCTGGAAAAAGGTGGGAAAAGCGACGGGATGGAGAGCGGGCAGATGCCGACGCGTGAAAGTCTCTGAGCTGCTCTCCATAGAGAAATGCGACCAAGCGGTGATGGACTTCCTGGCGGCCACTGACGTGGGGAAGTGCCCGCCCAAAATGGACGGAGGAGGAAGAGCCGGCGGGCAACAGACGGAGGAATGAGAGCCGGCGGGCTACGGGCGGAGGAATAACACCCTGCGAACTCTCCTTGATTTCATCTTTCTTTCTTTCCTTGTATTCTATGCTGACCAGCTTGTCAGACGCCTTCTTTCTCTCTATCTTTCTTTCTTTCTTTTTTTCCTTATTGTATCAAAAGGGGACGACGGGCAGCAGGAGGGGAGCTCTGCCATCTAGGCAGCCAGCCCGGAGGCGGAGGGGATCAAGGGACTGTCATACTCTAAGTAGAGTGAATACAGTATGATTAAAACAAAACAAAAGCATAGCAGCCCCCAATAAGGCCCATTTCTAAATAAACTCCAGGAGTTTCCTAGGGATACTAAGTGAGAGTGTCTGGAAAATCTGAGCGAGATCTGACCCCGGATTGTGGTGGTTTTAGTGTTTACTTGGTGGGTAGTATAACCCCCTTGGCCAAGAGGATGGCTTGGCTGGTGGGGTAGAACAGATACTATCGAGTGCACCTCCGTGATTATGAATAATATCTACGAACTGGAGCAACATCACTAGCTGTAAATGCGAGCTCCAGCACCTACTGGCGGTGAGGTTAACACTTGTCCTGCAAATCGTTGTACGAGTATCAGATGTACTTGATAAAAAGAAAATAATGTGTGTAGAGAATAAGATTTTAGAGCAGGGCGTGACTTAACTCTAATCGAACTTAGAAAGAGTGCTGGAGCAGACTCGACTGTGGAGGGGCAGGCTCAATGGGGTTTGAGTTAACTCGGTGAGCTGGGGCCTAAGTATAGGCTTAAGATACCAAATAATTTGTGCTAGAACGCTGCAACCACACCATATCGCGAATAGTCGTTCTGGTTTAAGTGTTACCGTGGAAAGATGATAGCACTGGTACGTTCTATCGCTTGAATATAGACCATTTTAGAGAAAGGACTTTGTCGGAAGATTAAAGTCCGTTCATTTTTTTAGTGACAGAGAAAATACTATCCCTTCACCGGTATTGGGCCCACGAAAGGGCCCACTTTCGCGTACGCTGCGCCTTGTCGCTTATAACAACACAGCCACCCACTTAAACCCCCCCCTAGAATATTATGAAT
>Ga0307515_10008345_pt1 | contig 20208 bp, 17 predicted proteins | sample 17_EM_MG_FD_194513 | JGI IMG/M metagenome (GOLD analysis project Ga0307515, IMG submission 194513) | Populus trichocarpa ectomycorrhiza microbial communities from riparian zone in the Pacific Northwest, United States - 17_EM | ecosystem: Host-associated > Plants > Roots > Unclassified | place... | reverse complement strand
ACGAAACCTCCTCTCTTTTATTTTGTTCAGGGGCCTCTTTTAAAAAATATTGCTTTTTTTGTTAGGTGTTTAATTTTCGGAGTGGTTTTTCTGGTTCATCTATGGTTTTGTTTTTATCTTTTATATAGATAAACTATGTTTTTGAAAATAAAAATATTTATTTTTAAATGATATTCTTAATATGTGTAGCCTTACATGTTATTCTTTTTTTCTTTTTATTTTATTCAGTCAATTTAATGTCTTATTTTTCAAGATTCGATATCTTGATCTACATTTGTCTCTCGGTTTTTCAAGTTTTGTTTTTAAGTGTCATTAATGATTTTTTATTGATTTATTAACGCATATAATTCTTAGTTTATTTGATTACATGTGTGCATAAACTTTTTGATTTGTTATATTTTTTGAACTACCAAACTGCTATGAAAAAACTTGCATAGATGATGTTTTATGAAAAATAAAAATATTTCACCTGCGGCAGAGTGCGAGTCACATAGCTATCGGGTCCGGCTTTCAGCTAGACCTAGATATGTCCAATTTTATTTTTTCGGCTCTTTAGATTTTTTTTGTGTTCTCTTATTTAATTTTTTTTTTTCATACAGTAAAGAGGAAATAAATTGATGAGATTTTTTTATATTATACAAAAGTTAGGTGATGATAATTTTTTTCATTTGAGGTTGGGTTGGTTGAATTTCTTTTCTCTTAGCGTTGAGTTCTGCTGCCACTAGGACCCAATAGAGTTGGGTCCTCTGCCCAGCAGGACCCAATAGCGTTGGGTTACCGCCAGACCCATGACACTTAATATATTCTCTATACTCCATATTTTTTTTACATTTAAAAAAATATTATTGACCCGCTGTGGAGCGCGGGTCAATATGCTAGTATATATATATACAACACGTTAATCTATCATCGTTTACCAAAAGGTGATTTTGTGTTTCCAGCAGGACTCAATAGCGTTGAACCTTTCCTCCATATTTTTTTCACTTCTGTCTCTTTTTTTCTTCAAGATTCTTTTTGTTATAATTAAAATGGTTCAATTTTGAGAGTTTTTTTAGTTGAATTACAGATAATGAAGGTTTCTCATTTAGATTTTTGCTCATGTTGATATTTGTTTCTTTATTTATATATATATATATATATATATATATATATATATATATATATGTGTGTGTGTGTGTGTGTGTGTGTGTGTGTGTGTACACATAAATATTGTATTGCAAAGTAGTGTAATTACATGTTCAATCACAACCATTGATCCCACACCAAGAGTCACATAAAGCATATTATACCACCATCAAATCAGATTACGCTTTAGATGGTGATTAATCATGTCATGCATTGGAATGTAAATGCAAACGAACAAGGAAGAGAAAACACCCCTTTAGACAATTCCAATCACCATTGTATATATTCCATGTAACTATCGTGCTGAGAAAAAGAAATACAGGTGCAAATCACAACCTTGGACCCCCACAATCCACCCTCCAAAGCCTACTGTATCGTATGATTAATGATGCAGGTAAAGCACACACTAGTACGAAGCTTCCTCAAATGTACGGCCCGCCTTAACGACCAGACAAATCGCCCCAAACTAATTAAAAAAAAAAAAAAGAAAAAAACCTCCTTTTCTTTTTCTCCTTATTCTCTCCTTTTCTTACACAACTTTTACCTAAGTACCAAAATTGTCTCTCTCAACGGTAAAAAGACAATTAATCACACCCTGCCACGTGGCAAAAGCGCCCATTGGCATAATAGCACTAGTGTGATTGATGGTGATTTTGATGACCTGACAGGCCTCTATCGAGTGGCGCCAACAGCCAGGGCCGGGACAGAGATTGGCTCCATCTTGATTGATTCTGATGGTATAATGGGAGATGCATAATTTTTGTCACAAAGAAACTGGTTCACAATCATGGTGCTTGGTCCTGCCACAAGTTTGTCCCAAAGATTGTCAACCTCCTTTCCACTCGTTAGGAAAACTGGGGTGGCATCGATTCGGTGCACGTTCCAATTCCATATGCTATGAAGCCGATGGATTTTTTGTAATTGTCGAGAGGCTAGCATACAAGTATTTTCTTTAATTTTATCAATGGCCTCATCAAGAAGCTTTCTACGAGTTTTAGCATCCACAATCGCCTCATTTCGTAAAAAATGATCCAATTCAGGAACCCCAATTGCCCGTTTGATTCCTTGTGAATAATCATCAAATTTATTAGGATCAAACATATCTCTCACCTCATCAATCAAGCCTGCTTCCACCATTCGATCGACCCGCTCTGATACGAATGAATAAAGTATTGGGAGTGACACGTCCACCCAAAGAAAACAACATTCATACCTTAATCGAAATTCAGGATCATCATTTGCTAAAGCCTCGATGTAGGAATTTGATCCACCGGCGATGATCGGTAGCCGATCACGTGTCACGATTGATTCGACAACAAGTGATGCATGGTGCCTGAAGTCATCGGAAGTGAAATTTGCATTAGGGTCTGCTATGCCAAGTAAATGATGAGGCACACCGCGACACTCCTCTTCAGTGACCTTGTTTGTGACTATATCGAGGCCTTTATAAACTTGCATTTTGTCACAATTGACAACCTCGGCTGGGAAACGGGTTGCCAGGTCAATAGCCAGCCTTGATTTGCCTGTGCCAGTCGGTCCAACAACGAACACAACCTTATCTTTTCGACGAAAGAAAGGTTTCATGTTTAGCCCCCCTTGGAAATTCCCACGAGGCTGTACTTGTTTGTAGGCGGTCAAAGAAAGCCTCATGGTCATTGTTGAATTTCCTGAGACGTTGTCGTTGAGAAAATTAAGAAGGAAAAAAAATCCAGTACCGCTCTCTCTATATTTTTACCTGTCAAGATGTGTTGAAATTTTAAGTTAAATCATTTCAACGGAAAAAAAAAAAAAAAAAAAAGAGGAGTAGCAGCCCCCCTCCCCAAAACAAATAGTGAACAGAAACCCTGTATATGCACTCAATTAGCACACGCCGTACAAAAAATGACTTACCCTTCAAATATTTAATTTCACGGACCACCATACCTTTATATCATCAAGTATGGGGCGAGTCGTGGAGGAGAATGGGCAGTCCAACCTCTAGCAGGGAGGAGGAGGAGCAGAGTGAAGAGAGAGAGAGAGAGATGTGAAAAAAAGGTGAGGAAGGAATTGGTGTTAGTAATGGGTGCGCGCGTATATGAAGGGTGGAGAAATGTCTGAGCAAAGCTATAGCTATTAGGAGTAGGCTGGCTGTGCTGAGCACCACATAAGCTCTGCAAGTGTTTATCTATACACAGAGTATGAAAATGAAGTGTGATAAGAGGCACTCTAAGAAGATTTTAATGAATTTGTGAAAGAGTGATTATGACATGACTTGGATCAGTTAATTAGCCTGCTTAAGCGTGAGATGTGCGCGGGTATTTATACTATGATCACTATGCTGCCTTTGAAAAAGATACACTGACAATTGGTTTCACAGGCTTTCCATAAATTCAGTCCTTAGACACGCGTCCTCCTACTGTTAGAGCCTTGGTGGTGGAATATATATTGCTACTTCAGACTCACATACTTACAAGAAAGCATGGCAACATTCATATATCTTATTTCATAGAATTAAAAAAAAAATAGTAATATTTTCATAAATAAGTAAATATTTCATTTTACTATTTACTCAAGCTTGATAAGTTTTATATATAAACGAATCCGTCAACGATTGGTTGTTGTTTTCTTTGACAATTAATTGATCTTAGCCTTTCGGCCTTTAATGCAGCAAATTAAATATATACTGTTCATTGATCTGATCAATAATAATAGTTGTCCAACGAGGCCAAATTCAAGGGTAGGTCAAACTCGTCAAAGGGGTCATGCTGACTTCAACTCTGGCTCCAAATTAAAAATACAGAACTGCTTGGGGACCGCAATTGATTAAAAATTATTATTATTATTATTATTTATTAATATGAATATCCGAATTAATTTACGCGCAACTCGATTAATCTCACGGGTTCTGAAGTTAACGATCATGTAAACCTGCAGTGACCATAATATTAGCAACCACAGGGCTTGAACTTGAGACTATAGAAAAAGCAAATCTCTTAATTCTAAACTCTTACCACTGAATTATCTATTAGAAGATTAATAAAAGTTATTTCTAATTCTTCTGTTAGTTATATATGGCAAGACATATCCTTCTCTAGCTCTATCTGCTACTGATTAAGTCATCGAAATGCAAATATTTCACTGAAAAACATCATGGAATTCTATATTCATTAGTAGTTTTTGCGTATGTAGTCAACTCAAAGTAGGGGGGATGTAGTGACTCATAATTAATAAAAGAGGATTCCCCTTGATCTCCTTTTGTTTGTTTAATTACTATTTGTTTCTCAAATTTAGGTTAATGTTATGTTCCGATCTTCAAAAAAAAAAAAAAAAAGTAGCACCTACATTAACAAACAATATGGGATGGAGACAACAAATTAAAGCAGCGGGCAAAAAGAATTTCCCTTTTAGTGGTTTCGATACCTAGAAAAATTACTTGTATATGTGTTGATATGACATGCTAACAAGTAACAATTGCGTTTCATGAGCATAATTTAAGCCTTTTATATGTGCGTGCGTGTGTGTATATATGTATGCATGCATGTATGTATATGTATGTATGTATGTATGTATGTATGTATTGCTAGGGTTGATCAACTAGCTACTTTTGCTAATAAACTTACTATTTTAGATTTTTAGGAACTGTTTTTTACCATAAAGTAATTTATTTTTGAAAAGTGATTTTCATATAAAATAAATTTCTGAAAAATAAATTATTTTTTATGTTAAATAGTGTTATAAAAAATAAGTTGAAAAATAATTTTTAATATTTGACTATGTTATGAAAAATAAGTTAGAAAATAACTTATTGATATTTAATTTTTTTTTCAAGTTTATTAAGCAACTTTTTCAACACGTCACCGTAGAAGGAAGCCCTTGCAAAGACGATTTCAATGACACCAAGGATGGCCGCCATTAGATCTTGGAGGAAGGCTTATACACCATAAAATATGATGGGCTTTCTCACACGTGCCAGACGCTTTTTCTGTCTTTATTCAATTTAGTCTTTAATTCTCTAGTAATTGCTTAGTTTAATTTTCAATTCTCTAATAACTCGTATATGTTTTTTACCTTTTCATTTAATTTAGTCCCAAATCGATCTCAAATCTAATTCCAATCGAGCTCAATGAAGGCCTAACCAAGAAGAGAGAAAGGGAAGAGAAAAAAAAAAGACAAAATAATACAATTGACACTAAGTGAAACCTAATTAAACCCAATAAAAAAGATAGCTCTGACAACCAATCATTTTATGAGGGCCCACCTATTTCTTTTCTTTGCACTTTGTTAGTACGAACATACAATTGTTAATGCGAGCACCAACCTTTTTCATTAATGACCAGTACGACATCTACCTTATCCAACTCACTATTCATTTTGTTCTTGCATTTATCTTTTTTTTTATTAGGAATTTTAACTTCCAGCTTTATCATTCTATTTATTTTTGTAATTTATTTTATTAAGCATAAGAATAAGCAACAACTTTTTGTTTCCTACATTCATGATATTAGATAGTACATCCATAACACAAACAATTTTCTTATATTAGCTGGATAAACATCCTTTTTCATGAAAAGAATTATGTTCTCTCTGAAATTAAAAAGAAATTGACAAATAAGAAAAATGAAGCTTTGGCTAAATATTTTTTTTCTAGTTACTTAATTTAAATCATTTGAGTTTTGACAAATATTTATTTTAATTTCTATAATTTTTATTAATAAAAAATCATTGTTCCATCAAAATAACAAAAACATTAATAAAAAAAGGAATTTCAACAAGAGAAATATATTTTTTCTCAAAATTTATATCATTTGAGTTCTAATGAATATTTATTGTTGACAAAATAAATACTCAACAAGTTTGTTGAAATTATGTAAAATATAAATTCTTATTATCATGTAGTTAAATAAAAAAAGTGAGTTTAAAAAATTATCCTACTTCAGCACGCAAGAATTAGGCTAGTTTATGCTAATTGAAAAAAAAACTCTTTAAATTTAACTTATTATGGATGTTAGAAAACATTACAAATAAAAAAAATTATTGGGGTTGTGAATTCACTGTATGCCTAGACATAATGCAATGTGAATAAGAAAAGTGTAATTACCAATTTTCCCTTCAAAAAAAATAAATAGGCTTAGTATTAAGAGTAATTTGGTCTTTTTTATATGAGCAATTAATCATAATAACACTGATAGGGGACCATTCCATCTTTTTATTTTTTACATACACAATGTAAAGACTTATCCTTACAAACAAAATTGTTAAAAGGCTGATGAAGAGCCATTCGATCTTTTTATATTTTTAAAGTATAGTGTTAAGATTATATTGTTCTTAAAAGAAAAATTTGTCAAGCTTGCATCTAGGGGTTTTTCTGTATTTTCAAAAAAAAATTAGTGATTAACATGTCGTCTTGGGGTGATTTAGTCTTTTAACAATCATGAATATTATTTTTTTAAAAAGTTGTTGGTGTATACACAAAACACGCCAATGAATGGACACCATCCACGGCTTTCGAAGTGGTGCTTGTGTCACCATCCCATGCCGAAAACACCATCTTTCAGGACGTCGTTAGAAGCATTTCACCATGAGCATCCTTTTGGTTCCATGCATGTACATGGAGGAGCAGTGATTGAGCTCTAATAGACTTTTTTCTTCTCCTACTTCTTTTCTCTCTCTTCTCCTTTTCAAAATATAATGGTGTCTTTTTTTTATTCAATTTGATTATCATTCTTTTGATTTCTATTTGTTTTGTATTTTAAATTTTTTGATTGATTTTTTCTTTAATTTTTCTCATCATCATTTGGTTCCATTTAATCTCTATATCAAATTCGATCATCATTAGTTTAACTGCTATTTATTTTTTTTTCTTATTAAATTTTATTTTCATTTTGATCCATCAATGTTTGATTTTAAATTATTTTTAGATCAGATCTTGTCCCCATTCTTTTTATTACTATTTTTTTATTTTGGTTTTTTTTATTAATTTTTTTTTTATTTTATCCCTTAAAATTTTGTTGATTAAGAATTATTTTATGTTATTTTCTGGGTTTGCTTTCTATGAGCTTATTATCGGGACCATAACCAAGGTCATGGTTTTTTAAGGTTAACACCGATTGCTTTGGTCAATTTTTTTAAATTCATTTATTTTTCAATTTTTTTCCTTTAACATTTGATTTATTTGGAATTGATCTTTGTGTTTCTTGTTTCACTTTTCTTTCTATGTGGTTATTACAATCCTGTATCCAGGGTCGCAAGGTTAGCATATTAACCCAGGTTGCCTAACAATCATCCACATCTAGAATAATATGGCAAAGAATCAGGAGCAAAGAAATCAGGAGACTTATCAATCTAGGAGTCTAAGTTAGCTATGTTTAGATCTTTTTAAATTTAAATCTGTAACCAACAAGCACATCTCAAGGCATTTCTTGTCTTTAAATACTCTATACATGTTACACTTGAAAGACATAAAAAACAAGAGCAATAAGATAATTCTCTTCTCTTGTTATAACAAAAACTAAATGGTGTGAGAAATCACTATAGATCAAGAGATATTTTACTGTGGATTGTAATAGTAGTTTCACTTTTAATTTCTCATCTTATCATTTTACGAGACGTTTCTTTGGCTTTCATTTTCTTCCCCAGCGAATGGGTAGCGCCTGCGGTATTAAGGAGGCACGTGTGACACTTTTCAGTGGCCAAATCTGGCCATTTACTATCTCACTAGATGTGCAGACATGCCCTCTTCCATACGGTGTGGCGCGTGTACATAGATGATAGTTGGATTGCCGCTGGTGATCGATTGTTTGTATTTTTTCTTTCTTTTCTCTCTCCCCACAACTAAAGTGCTCAATTGTTTTTTTATCAGTTGTTTGTCAAATCAGGCATGTTTTTCATAACCAAGTACCTTGGGTCTGGCATGGCTGCAACACCCAAGGCGCTTGCGTCTAGCATGATTGTTATTATTACTGTTGTTTTTGTTGTTGTTATTATTATTATTATTAGTATGATTATGATTAAATTTTTTTATTATTGTTCTTATTATTATCACAATCACAATCACTATTAACTATTACTATACTACTTGACTCAGACATGTTTGTCAAACCTAAGTAACGTGGGTCTGACATGATTGTTGTTATTATTGTTATTGTTGTTGTTGTTATTCAAATAAACTTGGATTTGACATGATTATTATTGTTGTTGTTGTTGTTGTTGTTATTGATATCAGAATCATAATTACTATTAACTATTAACTATTATTATTATTATTATTATTATTATTATTATTATTCAAGTAAACTTAGATCTGACATGTTGCCAGACCCAAACATCTTGAGTCTGACATGGTTGTTGTTATTATTGTTATTATTATTATTTGTATGATTATTCTTATTCATATTCTTCTTATTATTATTATTTTGATTATTCAAGTAAATTTGGGTCAAGCATGTTGCCAGACCCAACTAAACTTGGGTCAGGCTTGGTAGCCAGATCCAAGAACCTTGGGTTTGACGTGGTTTGCAAGACCCAAGGTGCTTCGGTCTAGCATGGTTGTTGTTATTATTATTAGTATTATTATTGTTATTGTTATTGTTGTTGTTATTATTATTATTATTAATATTGTTGTTGTTGTTGTTGTTGTTTTATTATTATTATTGATATCACAATCACAATTACTATCAACTATTACTATACTATTATTATTATTATTATTATTATTGAAGTAAACGTGGGTCTGACATGTTGACAACCCAAGTAAACTTGGGTCATGCATGGTTGGTAGACCCAAGCACCTTGGGTTTGTTATGATTTACCATACTTAAACACCTTGGATCTGACATATTTGTTGTTGTTATTATTATTATTAATATGATTATTATTGTTGTTATTTTTATTGTTGTGGTTATTATTATTATTATTATTATTCAAGTAAACTTGGGTCAGACATGGTTGTCAGACCCATAGTACTTGGATCTGGTAAAAAGTTGAGTGGATGTTTAAAAGTTAACCAACTTGATGAAATTTAATAACACTAGTAAAATATTTTTTATATTTTTTTTACATTTAAAAAAATTTAATATGAACCGACTTGGAAAACACATATTTTACATGAACTATATTACATTATGCATGATATCAGAGCCAAACCAATAAACCAACGTCTGACATGGCTTTTTCCAACTCTTCAAATTCTACTACTCTTCCCACTTTTATTACACTCCCTGCTATCAACATACACAAATTAACTAAAGACAATTACACCACATGAAAAGCTTAGATTGTCCCTTATCTGCTTGGTCTTGACTTATTTGGTTATATTGATGGAACTATTCCCAAACCTGCTGTTACTCTTTCTGCCCCAACCTCAACCACCGACTCAGTTTCTTCACCTCTCAATCCTGCCTACAATCAGTGGGTTCATCAAGATGCTCTCCTTTTAAGTGCCATATTGTCCACTCTAACTGAACCCAAAGCCCAGAACGTCTCTTAACAAACTTCCTATGATGTCTGGCACGTTATTGAACAGAGCTTTGCCTCCCAATCTAAAGCTCGTGTTTTGCATCTTTGATCTCAACTTTCTAATATAAGCAAAGGTTCACAGACAGCTATTGATTACTTCTTTAGTGTCAAGACTGTTACTGATGAATTGGTAAATATAGGCTAACCCTTATCTTGTGATGATGTCATTACTTACACGCTTCTTGGTCGTGGCCATGATTATGACTCTTTAGTCACTACTGTAACTGCTAGGAAAATGTCTTTCTTACTGCCGTCTATTTAATTAATCACCTACCACCACCAACTTTACAAAACAAATCTCCTTTTGAGGTTGTTTATAAAAGGAAACCTGAATATCATTTTCTTAAGGCATTTGGTTGTGCCTTTTAGCGCAACCTACGCCATTTTAATAACCATAAATTGAATTTTAGATCTAAATCCTGCATCTCCATTGGATATAGTTTAAATCACCATGGATACAAGTGTTTAGATGCTTCAACAAGGAAAAAATATGTGTCACGTCATGTTGTTTTTTATGAAACCAATTTCCCGTATCAATCTACCTAGCTATCTTCTTCACTTACACCTGTGTCATCTACCATTTCTCTCTAAATTCCAACCATCTGTTTAAATGAGGAAACTATTCATGTATCTCCTACTTTCACTAATGCTAACTCACAAAGTTCTTTGCCTCTAAGTCTCAATTTTATAGGATCAGACAATAGACCACCAGCTTTGCCAATTAAATCTTCTCTTGTTGTTGATTGCTCTACTGCACCATCTATCTACTCAACATGAGCCTCCGATTTCACAAAATACTCGCAACATGGTCACTTATTGTTGTTAAGAAATATATTTATTTTGTTTATTAATGAAGAGTAGAATAATACTTTTAGCTTAATCTATATATAATCTTTTCGTATTTAGGTTAAAACATGAGCTTCAAAATAAAATGATCTATAGAACCCTAGCCTTTTTGTCTCTTATGTTCGTATTTCTCTTTGTTTGATTTGGATTGTTTAACATGATATCAGAGCATGATTTCATGGAACGAAGCTTAATCTCAAACATAGTTTTCGTGGATCCAACTTTGTTCTAAGAATTAGGCTTAATATCATTTTTTGAGTGATATTTGTTTAGTTTTTGCAGCAATCTGGTATTTCATCTTCCCTTTAGTCTTTGCAATGCGGTATTCGTGTTTTGTTTATGCAAATTTCGTATTTGTTCTTCCTTTCAATTTCTGCAATTTAGTATTTGCGTTCTATTTCTGTAATTTTCTTTGGAGTAATCATTTAACTTCAAGAAGATATTTGTTTAGTTTCTGTGATATTTGATCAGTTTTTGCAATGTGGTATTTTGTTCTTTGCTTTTTTTAGGTTCTGGTTTTCCTTTGTTTGTTGATTATGGCTACTGAAAGAGATTATTCACATCAGTTTATGAGTGTGAGGTTGGATGGAAAGAACTATTCGTATTGGAGTTATGTAATGAGAAATTTCCTTAAGGGTAAAAAGACGTGGGGATATGTTAGTGAAACTTATGTGATACCTAAGAATATTGATGAGGGGTATGTTGCTTTGATAGATGCATGAGAAGCAAACAATACAAATATTATTACTTGGATTAACAATTCTGTTGAGCATTCCATAGGTATGCAATTGGCAAAGTATGAAACAACAAAGGAGGTTTGGGATCATCTGCAAAGGTTATTCACGCAATCAAATTTTGCAAAGCAGTATCAATTAGAGAATAACATACGAGCTCTTTATCATAAGAATATGGGTATTCAAGAGTTTTATTTTGCTATGACAAATTTTTGGGATCAATTGGCTCTTATAGAATTGACAAAATTGAAGGCATGTGGTGCCTATATTGATGGTAGAAAGCAACAACGTTTGATACATTTTATAACAACACTTCGTTGTGATTTTGAAGGACTTAGAGGTTCAATTTTACATCATTCTCCATTGTCTTCAGTTAACTCTATTGTCAGTGAGTTATTGGCTAAAGAAATATGTCTTCAGTCTTATTTTGAAAAGGGAATTCTTTTCTACTTTGAATTCTTCTATACTAGCAATACCCTCTAAGCCATTTTTTAATCAGTAGAATAAGCCTTACACAAGGGTTTCCTTCTACGAGTGTAGTTTCTATAAGCATAAATGTTATTGGAAGACTTAGTATCCCAAGTTGAGATAGTAGAATCAAGCTTGGAAGCCTGGCAGCTAGTCACAATCTAATTCTCATAGACCACCTTAGGGTTATAAACCACCACATCACTATATTGCAACAATAGTTTCATTAGGCTCTATCACCGATACTAGTATTTTGACTGAGCAATTTCAAAAGTTTCTTTCATTACATTCATAAATATTGTCCGCTTTTTCTTTCGTAGGTCAATTGCCTCATAGTTCCTCAAGTATGTCACATTCTGACCGAGTCTTGGATTTTGGTGCTTCACATCATATGTCTCTAGATTCTTCATTTTTTACTTTTATATCCCCTTTGCTCTTTATTCCTGTTATGACTGCTGATGACACTTTTATGCCCTTAGCATGTTTTGGTTATGTTGTTACACCTTATTTATCTCTCCCTAATGTTTATCTTATTCCAAAACTCAGATTGAATCTTGCTTTTGTTGGTTAGTTATGTGATTCCGGTGATTATTTAGTTACTTTTTCCTTTTATATTTTGTTGTGTACAGGATTTGCAATCTCATAAGCTGATTGGGATAAGTCGTAGGGAGAATGAACTATATTTTTTGGATGAGTTAAAAGTGTCAGTTGTTGTTGTTGTTGTTATTAGTGTTGATTTGTCTTCTTTTCATTTGAGTCTTTTCCTATTCTAGTTTTTATTTATGACATTCTTGTCTGGGTCATGTTTCATCTTTTTATTTGAGATTTTTGGCATCCACAGGAGCTTTAGAAAATTTATAAACTTGTGATATTTCTTATTGTAGTGGATATAAACTGACAAAATTTTTCGCTTTACCTTTTAATTAAAGTATTTCTATTTTTTCTTTCCCATTTGACTTGATTTATTTTGATGTATGGGGACCTTTTCCTATTGCCACAAAAGGAGGGTCTCAATATTATGTTTCTTTTATTGATGATTATACTCATTATTATTGGGTTTATTTAATGAAATATCGTTCTGAATTTTTTGAGATATATATAGCCTTTCAAGCTCTTATCAGAACTTAACATTCTCCTATTATCAAATGTTTTAGGTGTGATTTGGATGAGAAATATACCTCTAATAAATTTTATGAGTTGCTTGCCTTAGATAGAACCATTCACCAAACTTCATGTATAGATATATTTGAGCAAAATGGAGTTCCTAAAAGAAACATAGGCAGATTGTCAAAACTGCTTGTTCTCTTTTATTGTATACTTCTATTCCTAATGAGTTTTATGGAGAAGTTGTTCTTACTGCTGTAAGTTTGATTAATACAATTCCATCTTCTCATATTTCAGATTTTCTCCTTTTAAAAAGTTGTATGGGTATGCCCTTGACTATTCCTCCTTTAGAGTTTTTAGTTGTACTTGTTTCATTCTTCATCCTCATGTAGAACGTAGTAAGTTGTCCTCTCGATCTACTATTTGTGTATTTTTTTTTATGGTGAAGGTAAAAAGGGGTATCGTTGTTTTGATCCAATAACTCAAAAACTTTATGTGTCTTGTCATGTTATCTTTCTTGAGCATATACCTTTCTTTTTTATTCCATCCACTACTCATAGCTTGACTAGATCTGATCTTATTCGTATAGATCATTTTTCTGAGAATTCTAATAGTTTATCATCTCAAGTTTCTAGTACCTCAAATACCCCTCCTCATGTTCGACTAATTCATACTAATCATTGTACAAGTACTGACTCTTTACTCTCCAGCACACCTGAAGCTCCATTCTCCTCTATAGTCCCTCAAGCTTTGTCTGAGATTATAGATCCAGCTCTACGTCAATCCATACACATTTGTAAGTCCACAAAGTTATCGAATTTTGCTTATTTTTGTTATTCATCATCATTTACTTCCTTTTTCGCTTCTATTCATTGTCTCTTTAAGCCCTCTTCCTATAAAGAGACAATTATTGATCCTCTTTGGCAGCAAGCTATGAATGAGAAACTTTCTGCTTTGCATAAGACAGATACTTAAGATTTGGTTCCTCTACCTCTTGATAAGAGTGTTGTTGGTTGTCGTTGGGTGTATAAGATCAAGACTAATTCTGATGGGTCTATTGAGTGATAAAAGCTAGGTTGGTTGCAAAAGGACACTCTCAAAAGTATGGTATGGATTATGATGAGACATTTTTCCTATTACAAAAATGACTATTATTCGTACTCTTATTGTCGTAACTTCAGTCCGTCAATAATATATCTCTCAACTTGATGTTAAAAATGCCTTCTTGAATGGAGATCTTCAAGAAAAAGTTTATATGGCTCTCCTTCCTGGTGTTTCACATGACTCTAAGTATGTTTATAAGCTCAAGAAAACATTATATGATTTCGAACAAGCACCTCATGCTTGGTTTGAGAAAATTTTTGTTATGATCTCTTCTCTTAGATTTGTTTCTAGTAGTCATGATTATGTTTATTTATTAAGTGCACTAATGCAGGTCGTATCATTTTGTTTTTATATATTGATAACATGATTATTACTGGTGATGACATTGATGGTATTTTAGTTTCGAAGATAGAGCTAGCTAGATAATTTGAAATGAAGAATTTAGGTTATCTTCGATATTTTCTAGGTATTGAGGTAGCTTACTCACCCAAAGGTTACCTTTTTTCCCAATCACAATATGTTGCAGATAACCTTGAACGAGCTAGACTTACTGATAATAAGACAATAAATACTCTAATTGAGGTTAACACAAGATATTCTTCTTTTGATGATGTACCTTTGTCAGATCCTACTTTATACCATACTATTATTGGGAGATCTCACTATTACTCGTCTAGATATTACATATGTTGTTCATGTTGTTAGTCAGTTTGTTGCTTCTCTTACTATAATTCATTGGGCAGTTGTTTTTTGTATTTTGCGATATCTTCAGGGTACAGTCTTTCAGAGTCTTTTACTTTCATCCATCTTTTTCTTGGAGCTGCGTGCATACTCTGATGCTAATTATAACAGTGATCACATATATTGCAAGTCTGTTACTGGGTTTTTTTTTAATTTTATCTTTTTGGGTGATTCTCTTATTTCTTAAAAATACAAAAAACAATCTATTGTTTCTCAATTTTCAACCGAAGTAGAATATCGTGCTATGACATCTACTACCAAAGAAATTTTTTGGTTACATTGGTTACTTGCAGATATGAGAGTCTCCCTTTCTCCTCCTACTCCAATGTATTATGACAACTAGAGTTCTATTCAAATTGCTCATAACTTGGTTTTTCATGAACGAATTAAATACATTGAGATCGATTTTCATCTTACTCATCATCATCTCAAGTATGATACCATTACTTTGCTTTTTGTTTCTTCTTCTTTGCAGATTGCAGATTTATTTATCAAGTCGCATTTCATTTCCCATTTTTGTTTTCTAGTTGGCAAACTCTCAATACTTGTAGTTGCTGCATCGTGAGTTTAAGGGGAGATATTAATAGATATTTTTATTTTTTTATTTATTAAGGGTATAATATTATTTTTAGTTTAGCCTATATATAATCTTTTCGTATTTAGGTTAAAACATAAACTTTAGAATAAAGTGATCTATCAAACCCTAGCCTCCTCTTTTGTTTGCATTTCTCTTTCTTCGATTTGGATTGTTTAACAAGAATAATATTCAACAACCAAAGAAAACTTCTTGATGGCTCAATTAAATATCCTCTTCCACATGCCTTGCTTGCTACAACTGTCCTTCTTTAATATGAGCCCACCTGTTACACTAAAGCTTCTAAACATAGTGAGAGGCAAACTACTATGGATGATTAGTTTAATGCACTTATGCGCAATGGAACTTGAACTCTTGATCCACCTTAACCTCACCTCAATGTTATTGCTGGTAAGTGGATCTATCGTATCAAAAGACAAGTTGATAGACCATTGCACATTATAAAGCACGACTAGTCGCTGAGAGTTTTCTTCAACAACACGGTTTTGATTTTCTAAAAACTTTTTGTTCAGTTGTTAAGCTAGCAACAATTCACATGTTACTCACCATTGTTGTTTCCCCTGGCTGGCCAATGTACCAAATTGATGTGTACAATGCATTTCTTCATAGAAATTTACAAGAAGATGTTTTAATGTTGCAGCCCTCTGGCTATCATCACCCTCAATTTCCTAATCATGTCTGTCATTTTCATCGCTCCTTATATGGCCTTCGTCAAGCTCCTCGTGTATGGTTCTCTCGCCTAACCAATAAGTTACTCACTTATGGTTTTACTGGTAGCAAATAAGATATTTCTTTGTTCATCTACCATAAGGAACTTGTCCATCGATCTCTTCTTGTTTATATCTATGTTGATGATATCATCATCACGGGATCCTCCTCTACAGCTATCATTGCTATCATTCAATATCTTCAAGTTGATTTTGCTATCAACGATCTTAGACAATTAAATTTGTTTCTTGGAGTGGAAGCTTTACATGACACCACAGGTCTTTATCTCTTACAACAACATTATGTCATTAATGTCTTAGTCCGGTCTGGAATGTTAGGGATTCTCTAGAATCCCCTCCTGATTCTTAGCTCATAATTATAGGAATGTAATATATTGTATTTATGTTATGATTCTTTCCTTCTTAGTATTCCAGCTACACATGTATACATTCTCTATATAAATAAACGCAGTCTTCACATCAGAAAGTGTGGTTTTCTCAAAACATTTTCATGGTATCAGAGCTCTTCTAGGTTAAATTCCAAAACAAATCTTCCTCCCTTCTTCCTCATGGTAGAGCCCCTCTCCTTCAATACCATGGTTCACATGATCACCATTAAGCTCTCAGCCACAAATTTTTTGCTCTGGAAAAGCCAGCTCATTCCTCTCCTTCAATGCCAAGGTTGTATTGGTTTCATTGATGGTTCTCTTCAACAACCGAATGAAACAATTACCACCACAGACGGTACCTCTACTGTCAACCCTGAATTCCTTGAATGGAAACTCAAAGACCAACGGATCTTAAGTCTATTTTGTCATCTCTCACAGAAAAAGCCATGGCAGCTGCTATTGGCCTTGCAACCTCTCGGGATGTCTGGGTTGCTCTTGAACGTGTGTTCAACCATAGATCTAAAACTTGGGAGATTCGCCTAAAGGATGAACTTCAACTCATGAAGAAAGGAAACCGCTTCATTGCTGACTTTGCCCGTGCATTCAAAGGCCTTTGTGATCAATTAGTGGCCATCGGACGACCAGTTGATGAAGTTGACAAATCTCATTGGTTTCTCTATGCTCTTGGCACTGAGTTTGCTGCCTTCTCCTCCACACAGATGGCTCTTACACCTCTACCTTCATTTCATGATTTGGTCCCTCCAGCTGCAAGTTTTGATTTGTTTTAAAAATCACTTGAAACTCACACTTTCTCTTCTGCAGCGTTCACAGCCACAATGAACAGAGGACACTTTCGTGGTGGACATTTTCGTTCCACAGGAAATCGTCGCCACAGAGATGGCTTACATGGCAACACAAATGGCCCCTCCTCTAGCAACTTCGGTGGTCATTCAGGGAATAATAGATCTCGTCGCTCTTATAACCCACGCTGCCAAATCTACAAAATAGAGGGCCACACTGCTGATCGATGTCAGAATCGATATGATCGTGCAGAGCCATCAGCACACATTGCTGAAACCTTTCCTAGCTGTACCTCAGATTGGTACCTTGACACCGGTGCCTCTGCTCACATGATGCCGGATTCGACTACACTGACCACCTCCGAGCAATATGTTGGTAAGGATAAGGTTATTGTGGGAAATGGGGCTCCTCTTCCCATCACTCATACGGGTACCTCTCAACCCTCTCCAAATTTAAAATTGCTTGATGTTTTATTGGTACCACATCTCACAAAAAATCTCTTGTCCATTAGTAAATTGACTAAAGACTTTCCTCTTCTGGTCACATTTAATGACTCTTCTTTTATTATTCAGAACAAGATCACAAGAACGGTGGTGGCAACCGGAAGATGTGATGACGGTCTTCACGTACTAGAGCGAGGCAATGTTGTTTTCATTTTTGTCCTAAATAAATCTGTCCTTGCAGCGTCGTATGATTTATGGCATGCACGTCTTGGTCATGTTAACCACTCTATTATTTCTTTATTGAATAAAAAAGGACATTTATCCCTTACTTCTATTTTGCCTAATCCTGCTATTTGTGCTACATGTCAAATTGCAAAAAGTCATAAGCTTTCGTTTTCTTCTAATAATACTCGATCCAACTCTATTTTAGGTCTTATTCACTGTGACATCTGGGGCCCAGCTACTATTAAATCAAAAATGGGTTTTGCATATTACATGATATTTGTCGATGATCATTCTCGCTTTACATGGCTCTACCCCATGAAATTTAAATCTGATTTTATTGATTTTTTTCTTCAATATCAGATCTTTGTGGAAAATCAATATTCTTGCAAAATTAAAAATTTTCAGAGTGATGGTGGTGCTGAGTTTTGTAGTAATCGTTTTCAATCTCAACTCCGCTCCTCCGGTATTCAACATCAAAAGTCTTGCCCCTACACTCGTTCTCAAAATGGATGCGCTGAGCGCAAGCATCGCCATGTGACTGAAATGGGTCTTGCACTCTTATTTCCTTCACGAGTATCCACTTATTATTGGGTTGACGCTTTTAGTACAATGACTTATATCATCAATCGGTTGCCTACCCAACTTCTTGCAGGTCTTTCTCCTTTTGAGATTCTACATGGTAAAGCTCCTCTTTACATCAATTTTCATCCTTTTGGTTACAGAGTCTATCCCTGTTTACGTGATTACGCTGCTAACAAATTTTCTCCACGCAGCATTCCATGCATATTCTTGGGTTACAGTCCTTCTTATAAAGGTTATCGTTGTCTAGATCCTCTTACCTCCAAGATATATGTCACGCCCCATGCCAAATTTGATGAACTGAATTTCCCCTTAATACCTAACTCTCACGCACAATCTCCTGCATCCTTAGATTTATCCAGTTTTAGTGAGCTCATGCATGCCCATGACCCACCATTATCTACCGCCCCATTGCCCACAGTTCCTCTATCTAATCCTCATTCTCGGTCTCGGTCTCGGTCACATGCATGTTGTCTCTGTTCTGACTCTTTACTTGAGCCTATGCAGGTTTCTACTGATCAGATGTCTTCCACACAGCACACCTCAGCTTCTTCTGAAGCCCCTGATCCTCCAACACAAGCTCCATTGCATTCTGAAGCTCAAGCTCATCATCATGATCAGTCTGCTGCTTCATCCTCTCACTCGATGGTCACTTGAGCTAAAGCAGGCATTTTTCGGCCACGTTACCCCATTTATCTAAGTCAACCTGTCTCGGGTCTCTTACATGCCCTCCTCACTACATTTGAGCCCCGTAGATTCAAGATTACTGCTAAAAATCCTGCATGGCTCACTGCTATGGATGAAGAACTCAACGCTCTCCGTGAAAATTGCACTTGGGATCTTGTTCCTCGACCTCCCAAAAAAAACATTGTGGGTTCCAAATGGGTTTTTCGCACGAAGTATCAGTCTGACGGATCTATTGACCGACTCAAGGCCCATCTTGTTGCTAAAGGATACACTCAACTCCCTGGTCTTGACTACACTGACACCTTTAGTCTAGTAGTCAAAGCTTCCACTATTCGTGTAGTGCTATCACTAGCAATCACTCATTGTTGGCCTCTTCGTCAACTTGATGTTAAAAATGCTTTTCTTCATGGTATTTTGCAGGAACATGTTTATATGGAGCAGCCTCCTGGATATGTTGATCCTCACTTTCCTCAGCATGTTTGCAAACTCAAAAAGGCTCTTTATGGCCTAAAACAGGCTCCCCGTGCTTGGTTTCAACGATTCAGCTTATTTCTTTTGAAACTTGGTTTTACCTGCAGCCGTGCTGATACCTCCTTATTTGTTCTGCATCGTCAGCAGCAAATCATTTATCTCTTACTCTATGTTGATGATATTATCCTCACTAGCAACAATAACTCTCTTCTTAGTAGCTTCATTCGACAGCTTCACTCAGAATTCGCCACCAAGGACTTAGGTTCTCTCAGCTATTTTCTTGGTCTTGAAGCCACCTCTACCTCGACTGGACTCTTTCTCAGTTAGACCAAGTATGCTCGCGACATTCTTACGCGGGCTCAACTCCTTGATTGCAAACCGGTATCCACTCCTATGGTTGTCGCTCAACATCTTTCCTCCGCTAATTCCCCGTTTGCAGATATCACTATGTACTATTCTCTTGTTGGTGCTCTGCAATACTTGACCATCAGTAATCTCCGTTAGCCAATACTTGCATGCTCCCACTGATGATCATTTTCAAGCTGTGAAGCACATCCTTCGATATGTCAAGGGCACTCTTCACTATGGCCTTTCATTCACTGCCTCCTCTCCTGCTACCATTACTGCTTACTCTAATGCTGATTGGGCTGGATGCCCTGACACTAGGCGCTCTATTTCTGGTTACTCCATCTATCT
>Ga0307515_10008344_pt1 | contig 20209 bp, 17 predicted proteins | sample 17_EM_MG_FD_194513 | JGI IMG/M metagenome (GOLD analysis project Ga0307515, IMG submission 194513) | Populus trichocarpa ectomycorrhiza microbial communities from riparian zone in the Pacific Northwest, United States - 17_EM | ecosystem: Host-associated > Plants > Roots > Unclassified | place... | reverse complement strand
CCCAAACGTAGCTTAATGTGACATAGTCGACGTTAGAAGGGAGTTCAGTTGTGAAGATAAGCCGACCAGGAGATTCATCATGTCCAGTCCGCTGGACATCCAGAAGACGTGTTGGAAGTAGTGACGAATGGTTGCCCATGTCATTGCACGCCGGATGCTGAGTAGAACATAACTGGAACCAGTGGATGGCGCTCTGCAGACAATCATGATGTTGGTGTAGATTTGCACCTTCCAGCAAATCGAGCTCTTTTTGCAAGTTAATATCGCTTTTTTCAAGAAGTACGTCAGCTAGGGAACTAATTTCCTCCAGAGGTCCAGGAAAGGATTTGGTACCAGTAGGCCAGGCCACACAACAAGGTCCAGGGGTAAAAATGGCCGAGACAGCAGCTGCATCGGGTCGACCGGTGGGCTTCGGATTTAACATACTCTTGACGGTTTGGAGTATGTATCCACCGTTAGGGTTAGTGTCTTGTCCTCGAAGGAAATCAATCCACCAGTAAACGCGCGGAAGGTCGTTGTAATAGCACTTTCCTTCGCGGAACTCGCTTCGGAATTCGCGGTAACCTAGATCAGCATGGCGATGCATGACAAGGGCCATCTCTAAAAACACACAGCCAAGGGAGTAAATATCGGCTTCGATTCCTCTGGAAACAGAGCTTGCGACTTCGGGGGCGCAGTATCGCCGAGTCATAGGACCTGAACCTGCATTCGAGAGGCTTTCTTTGGATATTTCCGAAATGCCGAAGTCACTCAGAACCAGATTTGGGAACTTGTACTTGCCTTCCATGACTAGAATGTTTTGGGGCTTGATGTCCATATGTTTAATCAACGGTCGCTTCTCATGGAGATAACGGACCGAAGACGCCAGGCATCCAAACATTTTAGTCATATCATCTCGTCCATACGGCGGAATATCCACAGCATGTTTGTTTAGCCAGACTGAAAGGGTGACTTCTGCGACCGGAGATAGGAAGATAGAAAGGCTGTCGCCTCGAGAGTACGTGCCGAGGAAGCGGATTATGTGGGGATGCCGAAGTTGCTGCAAGACTTCAACCTCTTGGATAAGATCGTCGAACGCAGAGCTATCTCGTTTCTTAAGTGTCTTTCGGCAAATTTTCAAGTTCGTTCCTCGAATAAGGACTTCATCCACTAATGAGAAACCACCTGTGCCTAGTAGCCGAAGGCTGGTAAGGAGCGAACGCGACCAAATGGATTGCATAGAGTCTTGCGGTAGGTTAAACCCGGATGCGGCGAGGACCGGACCCTCAGTGTTCGTGAATGCACGGAGATAATGGTGCTTCCCAAGAAATGCGAGACAGGCAAGGAAATCCTTTGCTCCCGTGCTCTCTTGGTCACTACTCGCTTGTGCTACTTCCAAATGATCTGCAATGTGATTCCAATGTTCGTTCCGTGAATAAGATGCCATTTTACGGTTGAAGCCCCATCTAAACGCGGTCTTCTGGGGCAAATTTCTCATCATTTTGCTTGTAGGTAAAGCGTTTGGGTTTCCATGGCGCTTGGAATGCTGATAGTAATGACTCCTGCGACTGAAGGTCCGAGAACAACTCGGATCAGGACATCGATACTCTTTGCTCGTCTCACGGAGGTCCACCCCATGACTCTTCCAGTCGGATTTCATTCCAAAGCATGGATCGTCGGAATCAATACACAGGGGGGGTAGTGTGCTTGGGGTAGCCTCAACAACCTCCCCAGTAGGGGGATTGCCTTCCCTTTCGAGCCCAAATATGTTGCGGTTTATGCGAAGTCTTGGCTTAGAAGTCTTGCAAGTGCTTTCTCCGGAATAGATTCCTGGTGTCTGAAGTACGCACGGATTCTGCAAGATGCCGTCATCTTTGGTTCGGGAATGCCGGCTCTCGATGTCGAAATGACCCGGGATGTCGCATCTAGAGTTCTCTAGAGCACCATCCTTAAACGCCTCGTCAATTAGACGTCCTATTCCAAAGGCAGCTTTACCGTGGTCAGCGTTAGCCTTGCCATCGCCAAGGCTAAGAGATTGGTCAGAACATCGCGGCCATTGATTGAGTTCATTTTCGAAATTGTAGAGAGATTCGGTCAAAAATCCCGGTAGACTATAAGGGGAGAATAGAGATTCGAAGATAAACCATCTGCTGTCCGATTGACTGTTGTATGTAGCAGGGGATTGGCTGCTTGTGCTTTGAAGTGGTTCGACATTCCCTTGTGTCTCTGAAGCTTGGTCCTTGTCTACGTTGTTCGGTATAAAACTTGTTCTCCATAATGTCGTGGCTGGAGAATTCCGAGAATCCGTACCGCTGCCTGCAGATGGGCCACTTTGGTCATTTCCTTCACTGCCATCGCATTCTCCGGAGCCGGGATTGTTTTCTGGATTCTGCTTGTCACCTGAGCTCCTAGAATCGCTGCCTTCGCCGTTATCATCTGCCGGGCTATCATCGCTATCATCATCATCATTAAAGTCATCAGACTCATCACTGTCATTCCAGTCTAGCATGCACTTTCCTTTCTTGAAGTGGTCCGCAATATGATCGATACGTTCTTGCCTGTTAACAAAGCGCTTCGGGCAAAATCCGCATTTCCTGGGAAAAGTAGTCTCCGTCTCGACAAGGCTAGCGGCTTCATAGTCGGCGGCAGAGAGCGTAGGGTGGATATTGTTAAAATGTTGGGTGAAGTGATACCTTCGATAGCATGGTTTAGCCCGTTCTCCCTGAGACCGACACAAGCTGCAGAGCCAATGCTTTGATGGGTACCCCTCCTCTTCATTTCGTTTCCAGTCACACTTTCGCCCATACCGCTTCCCGCATTTCCTGGTGCATTGAAAAATTTTGCTCTGATCCCTCTGGAGCATTTCCGGGTTTGTTGTCGGCGTGCAACTCTTCTTTCCTGAACGCCTTCTAGCTTGACCCTCAGTGCATTGATGTGATCCGCGAGCGCGTTGTTCGCTGGTATCCTCCTCGGTAGAATGCTGGGGAATTTCTTCGGTGGTTTCGTTCGACGCTTGCTGCTTTTCGAGAGACATTTGAGAGCCTGCCAAAGTTGACTGGGACTTGTAGGCAGAATCGTGTCCTGCCAATCCTTGTTTGAGCATCTGGCCAAACCAATGTTTAACAGCGGTGGTCGACGCTTTAGTTAAGTGGCTCAATGCTTCAATGTCTTGATCGCTAGGCAAGACGGAGTATTTTTTACTGAACCAAATGGCGCAAACGTCGGCGGCATCCTCGTCAAGCCCAATCTCCTCCTGACGAACTAGACATGTTGTCCGGGGCTCAAGCAGCATTGGCGTTCCTGGAAGTCCTTCGCTTTGATGGCTGCTCTGAGACGACTCTACTCGTCTGTCCGCATTCCATATAGAGTTCGAAGTCACGGAGTCAAGCTCTACTGGGACATAGTGGCCCGGGTTATGAGTGTCGGTTAGCAACTGGCGCTTTGGCGCGGGTAATTCAGGGCTGTTGTTCGACAGCGGCCGCTTGGCCGTACCCACGGTATGCGGGTTAGCATAGAGAGAGGAATACAGTGGTGTCATCGCCGGTATCGGGTCATCAACGGCCATCGGAGAAGAAAATTGGTTACTCCAGGTACCAGAATTTGGCATGTCATTTACGTCCTATGATCGTTAGTAAAGCAAAGGCAAGGAAGAGTACGAAGTCAATGCCAGAAGTGATTGGATAGACCCGCATGCCTGAAGGCCTTCAGTAACCAACGATGGTTACAGGACTACTCAACAAAGCGGTCTTAAGCCATTCCAGCAGGAGCATCCAAACACTTTAAGCACTAATCTGCTTGGAACAGCTTACAAAGCTCTCATTCGGTACATAGTCATGGTCAGAGGGTAAGCTGTAATCGCTCTGATGAATAGGTAGAAGAGGATCCAATGAGGGTGGTAGGTATGATTGCTGAGTGTCCGGCATTGTTTGGAAACTGCTTTGGCTCGTTGGCACGGCAGGCAAAGGCAAGGATGAACACGTTGTGGAATCCGTCGAGATGGCTTCATCTTCGATCAGCCCTGAATAATAGTCGGTGATATGACTCTGCTGAGCAGGGTCTGGATATGATTGATCATCTGTCATAAACTGGAGACCGCCTAGGTCTACCGCATCTTCCGGCTGAGGTAACGGGATATCCATGTCTGGATATCTGGTGGCAGCTTGGCTCAGGGGTAAGGGTACAGAATTATAGCTCATGAAGGCTGAACTATCAAAATCGAGTCCATCGTTGTTTCGTATTTCGGTCTCCATCTTCGTTGTCGAACTCGTGGGAATTGTCAGCAGCGGCAGTCGACGTCGCGATGGGCGGGCGGAAAACGTCTTGTTAACGGCAATGACTCAACGACAGACAGACTATGAATTGAATTAGGATTGACAAGGTGGCCTGGCGCTTATTACATAGGACTTTTGCTCATCTTCCGCCTTTTTGCAGGTGGGCGCAATTGCAGCTCGAGAGCCCTTTTCTCAAGGGCTCTTGGAAAAGGGCGGAGTAACTTGGAGGACCCGGTTACATTGCTTTAACCTAATGCGGCCAAAATCGTGCAAAGAACTATCGCCTCCTGCTGTATATAACTTATAAATTTATCCAAGGCGTTTTCGCGACTCGAAGAACTACAGAGTTAAACTCAAGGAAGATCAACTTGAAAGATGCTTAAACGCTTCAGCATTAGCAAAGATAGAATGTAGTCGTTGAGTACCTATGCCTGAGTGGCTAGCATTTGGTCAGAGCTCATTGACAATTTAACGGCCTCCTTAAGCATCAGGCAGCAGTTCGCTAAAAGGAGGCGCAGCACTCCACAGCTCAAACTGTTTCTGTCAACCGGACTGCCCTATGATGTGGCTGGGTGGATTGGGCGAAGCTTGAGAAGCTCATCGGCATTGCTGGAATTTCCGTGATCGCTTCCTAGCCATTCCATTTAGAGAAACACTTCACGATCTGCTTGGCAACAAGTTCATGGAAGCCAAGGTACCACCACGCTCAAAAAGAATTTTTGTATGCAGATAGCCATTAATTACAGAGAAGGCGCATTACAAAAGGGAGGCAACCAACTCTCAGGAGCATTAGACTAGGTAATAGCACCAAGGTATGCCTTTAAATTTATTATAATTATATCTTCGGTCTCTTAGTAGTCTAGACATTCGAGACGCTTGGATGAGGAACTCGTTGCTTACGTCCAGACCTTAACCTGCAGCAGGGACAGTAGGATCCGGCGGCCTGCCAACGCCCGTCATTACCCTCAGCATCCAGTGTGCCCAGCCTTCTTTCTCTCTTACCACCTCCTCAAGTTCTTTCACTCTGTCTTCTACAATATCAACCTGCCTCTCAAATTCAGCAACTCCGTCATCAACATCATCAACCTTGCTTCTAAGAGCATTGATTTCGTATTCAAGTTTTGCCCCCAGAGTCTCAACATCTTTGATAGCATTCTGCAGTTGGGACCGTTCCTGCGTCAAGATCTCGTGAGCATCCTCCCGGAGGGCCCGATACTCCTCGAGGCGAGGATAGTACATCTCATCAAGCTGCTGCTGGTCGCGATCCGCTTGCTCATCCAAGTATTGCATATTAATGATCCTTTCTTCTACCCAAGCGCCGTCTATGCTGCTTAAACGTGCAACACGCTCCCGCATACGCTTTGCTTCATCCGCTAAAATCAACTCTCTCCTTATCTGTTCCCTTGGAGACGTATTACTGTCCGATGTCTGGGCGAAAGCGTGACTAATAGCGTTCCATGTTAAAACGCTGTCCTCAGCAACGCTGAAGGATAGATGGCGGGGCCACCAGTTGTCATTCCTGGTTTCGCTTGGATAGGAAGCGGACTCATCAAAACTCAGAGTCCTACGAAGCAGAACTCCCACATCTTGAGCATCATCTGATGGTAAGATATTTGTGAGATCAATGCCTCTATATATTGAGCCTGCAACTGAGCTCTCGGCCGTGGGTGGTTTAGACGACTCGTCGGCTTCGGATCTGAGAATGGCATCCACCTGTGGTTGTTCAGCCCCCTGCGACATTGACTTTTTATCTGGGAAAAAGGCACTCTGAGATTCGTGGGGTGTCTCAGTCAATACCTTTGAGAACGCAGGTTCAAATGAAGGTCGAGAAGATTCCCCAGGGCGAGGCGATGAGATAGAGTTCGCTGCACTGCCCGCATTATATTTTAAACCGCCATCTTCAACTTTCTGCGAAATGACGGAGATCTTAGAAAGTCCCCCGCCGGTATGTTGAACAGCAGAGCCGTTCTCGTCTTTTGATTGATAGGAAGTAACATGGCCATTCTCGTCCTTAGATGGTTTCGACTGGTGGCTTCGCAGTCCTACTGCATCTTTGATTCGCCCAAAGCCGCTGCGAGCATCAATTTTCCCAGTAGTCTTTTTGAGCGCTCCCTTCTTTGATGGCACCTCTCTTTCAATTCCGTCCCAGCTAGTTCGGGCATCGGATTGCTGCCTTCCATCATCCCCAGCAGTCTCACGTCGTCGCAAGTTAGAGTCGTCAAGCATGGATTCTCGCCTTTGTCGTGACCATGCGTAACCACCTTGATCGTCCTTTTGGAATATCATACCTTCTTCTGTAGGTAAACGACTGAACATGTCTCCGGTGTGCGTCTTCCGTGGTTTTCCCCACCATAACCACTTTGAACGTTGACCATGTACAAGTTCAACGAACCTCTCAATATCGACAGTTTCGATATCTGCAATTCCGGCTTTCTCTCTGCCACCAACCATTCCCATGACCATCTCACCTCCTTTCCCACTAAGTTCTGCAACAGTCGATTTGACTGCTCGAGGCATAGTCCAGCCCTCCCCACTTGCCGCTTTCGCGGTTGCTCTCCGCAGTCCTTCTAGGGTTTGGCGATCCAGACGTCGGGTCTTTTGCATTCGTTGAGACTTTTGGAAGTATGCAATTCCACGTTTTGTGCTGTCGATGTCGAAGACATCTTTTGCAACGGGTGCGTTATATGCGCTCAGCCGGTTCCGTGCACCCATAAGCATTCCCAATAAAGCAGCAACCGTAGTAGGGCCGAGTATTCCGTCGTGGGGCTCAATGCTGTAATATTCTGTTCCGAACTCTACCCACCAGTCATTGATGGCCTTCTCGGTAAAGTCACATAGAAGTCCATCAGCATACTCCGGCTTGAGCGAGCCAAATAACACCAGAGCCACTTGGCACAATTTGACAAGTTCAATTACAGAACTGAAGAAGGGGATCTTATCGCTTGTCCTATAAAGCTGATGGAATTTTGCCACCGTGGCATTACTTGGAGTTGCAAGTTTGATTCCAAGACGTCCGGAGCAGCCTAGTCTCTTCAAATTTTCGTTGACGAAAAAGAGTTCGCGATGCTTCTTGACATCGCCGTCTGGAACTGGTATAACTGTCAATGAAGAGGGGAAGCCGCTTAGATTTGTGATGAACAGAGTTCCAAGATTTGTTTCCCTTTTTCGTGCGTGATATTGGCTGAGAGCCCTAAAGTAAACCCTCATTTGGGGTGACCATGCTGCTTCATCCGTTGGAACGCTCAACACGTTCACTACCACCGTGTCTGAAGGGTCTCCAGTATAAGTTGTGATGATAAAGGTCGGGTGTGTTCGGGAACAAGCCCATTGTTCGACGAGGTAGATTTCGTAACCTTCGAGCTTCTGGCGCGTCGCAAGAACAGTGGTAGAAGGGTCTTCCTCAAGATATCTATATATCCGAATCAGCCTTTTGCTAGAGTTTTATGGTGTGCTATTTACCTAAATGCTACAGGGTCGGGAAGAACAAAGCGTTGATGTGCAGTCTGGCCGGAGGGGTTCTTTGCAGAGTCTTTCAAGGATGTTGTGCCGGACAACGATGAATCAGTCTGGTAGCCTGTAGCTACCGTACCGTCCTTAATGTCTGGTACAGCAGTCTCTATCTCAGGAACGCGCCGACGAAGGTCCATGTCGGAATGTGTGTATAGAGTTAGATGCGGCGTCGTGGAGATGGTCCTAAGAAGGTATTGGGTGACGCCGAAACATCTCAAGAACAACAAGGACGAAGACAGATATGCGGAGCCATTCGGGTTGTCGTCTTCATCTCATCTAGACGGGGCTCGCGGAGAGGACTGGGTGCCCAGCTCTGCAATCCGAGTTCTATGATGCTAAGGCTCGTCGCCACGGCGTCTGGAGGCTGTAGTGGTAAAGCTGAAGCCAACACTCTTAACTACGTATGCTTGCTAGCCTTCCTCTAAATAGGATCGTTTGCCGTTCTAGAGCGTGAAAGTAGTTGTTAGGAGTGAAAAGCACTTTGTTGTGGACCGCACGAACCCCGACTAGCCCCACGTCACTTGTAGATCACCTGCAGCACCAACACCACCCCAACATCTAACATCGGATTAGGATGGACCCAGGACATGTGATCCCGGTGGCAACACGACCTCTAACCGTCTCTTCTTCTTGTCTTCAATCACGCCTTCAACTTCCTTTCCGAAAGGTGTCCTAGCTAGGATAGCCTTTGCGGACGTCGACAGCTATGGACGCACTCAAACATGAGGTCGAGCAGCTACAGAAGAGAGATAATCTGGAGAAGAGCATCGATGATGCCCAAAAGACCATTGATCTACTTTTAATCGCTAGGAAAGCTCTCTCAGCAGGTAAGACTCCGTAATACAGCTCTGCAATGATTCTTAGCTAATTATGGACTCATGTAGACCCTAATTCTACACCCATGACCCTCGCAAAGCTCCAGAATCCCGTCAAACAGTCCTTTGATAGAGTAAACGACGATCTCAAGAAGATTCACTCGGGTCTCAACAAATATTCCAAAGCACTCGATAAGGTGTGAAGTCTCCTGCGGTCCGCTGTGTTACTGTGAATTAATCACAAATCTCCCAGAAATTCAAAGACAAGCCATTACCAACTGCTGAGAATGATGCACTCTCATCTCACCCTTCCTTGGTCAACCGAGCGATAGCCATGCACCTCCTTCGCGAGGGCCAATTCTCTGTTGCCTCTACGTTTATCCAAGAAGCGGAGGCTCGTCCGCCACATCCCGAGCCCACACCTGGAACCCCAAACCCATACGTACAAGAGAAGGCTTGGGAGAAGGACCTGGTGAATGGAACCTTCAACTCAGAAAAGCTGCAACAGCAGTTCGCGGAAATGTACCACATTCTGCGTGAGTTAAGACAACAAAGGAACCTTGCACCGGCTATCGCGTGGGCAAGGGAGCGCAGCGCAGTATTAGAAACCCGCGGTAGCAATCTCGAGTTTGAGTTGTGTCGATTACAATTTGTTTGTCTATTCGTGGGTTATGATGGTGAAGGGAACATGGGAGATTCGGCTAACGGCCCTCTGCGTGCATGGGCATACGCAAGGAGTGAATTTGGGCCTTTCCAGCATAGATACGCTCGGGAAGTCCAGCAACTAGTAGGAGCAATGGCTTTCTGGCAGAACATCTCTGACTCGCCCTATCGACGGTTCTTTTACAACGACTCCGCGTGGGAAGAGGTGGCAAATTCATTTACGAGAGAATTTTGTTCGCTTCTGGGGCTTTCGGCGGACTCCCCACTGTACATTGCTGCAACGGCTGGAGCCATCGCGTTACCGACTCTTCTAAAGTTGCAAAATATTATGAAAGAGAAGCGGACTGAGTGGACTACCCAGAACGAGCTGCCTGTAAGCTCCTTCTCTAATATTTTCCCCAAATGCTCTGCTAATTCTGGTACTCTAGGTCGAAATACCGTTGCCGCCTTCATATCATTTCCATTCCATCTTCGTGTGCCCTGTATCCAAGGAGCAAGGCACGGATCAGAACCCTCCGATGATGATGCCGTGCGGCCATGTTATTGCTCAGGAGTCTCTCGACAAGCTAAGCAAAGGTGCAAAATTCAAATGCCCGTACTGCCCCGGAGAAAGTCATCCTCGTGATGCGAAGAAGGTGTTTCTGTAATATTTATGGGAGGCTAAATTTATCATCGTCCATGCATATGTGGCGCAAGGTTATCAAGGCACTTAACTGGATGGAGAGGCAAGGCGTTCCCGAGCGTTTAACGGATCATCTCAACTTACCGTATATTTCTTGAGGGTTTGTTAGATTGTTTCGTTAGCATTTGGCAGGGACTGGTGCAGGGTGGTTTCTTGGGTTGGAAAAGCCTATTGTTTGATCACTTGTCAATTGATGGTTTTGAGAACATGCCTTCTAAGGCTATCTGCCAAACAATCTTGTTGTATCGGGAGTTATCCCGCGACAACATGCTTTTATATTGCAGTCTTGTCTCTACTGACCATCCTTAACTCATGCTTAAAGTTCCTTTTCCAATGCCACTTATTACAATCAGATGGCAGCGTGCACAAACCGCAATTTAGAGGTCTCGATGGTACAGTGAGAACTTCTAATGCGAGGGATTCGGCTCAGCCACATCGAATCATGTTGAATCTTCATTTCAACGTCCTACTGAAAAAAAATTTCGTGCTTGCGAAGGATATGAGCTCTCTTGAATCTCCAGTTTTGCATTTCTAATTCCTCACAATCCATGTAATTCTCTCCAAATTTCGGCTGTGTCAAACGGCAAAAACGGCAAAAACATACAGCAGCAGGTATTCGCTAGTGGTCACCCACCTAACTACTAATCTGCCGGTTAATGGTTTAAGTACAGGGGAGCGGACGGGACCCTCTGTTTGCCATTACCTATGGCCGTATGTGATTAAGAAGATAAATTGTTTAATTATTATAGTAAGGCAAAAGCTACCAAGCATTTTCCGAACTCATGTATCGCAGTCCTTGAAGCTCTTCTATTTGCCTCCCCAAAGTCAAAATGGAGCGTACCTAAACCCATCCCCAGTTTCTCTCAAAAACACTACTCTTTCTAAAATAGCTCGAATAGCATCTAACCGTCGAGCCGGAATGCCAAGCGACAGCTATATTCCCAACGAAGCCCTCATCATCGCAAAGCTCGCATTGGAATCCTAGGGTCATCAACTAGATTTGGGCCAACGTGGTGCCACGCGAAGTCATTACCGGCATTTCACGCCCAAATGGAGCTCCCAAGACCCTCACACAGCGCCGCCACTTCGCTCCTCCTCTCTACATTCTCGACACTCTACCGGCCCTCCCTGGCATGAAGGTTCACCCTGTGGCAGGCCCAGCATAGGGCGACGCCTAATTCGACTTCCTGAGCCCTCTAAACAAGAGGCGGCTTGCGGGCTAGAGCCGACCCAGCACGTCGTCTCGATAGCCCAATCCTGAAACCGCATCTACGCACCGGACGAAGCCGAATGCAAGCCGAGAGCGTCGGCGAAGCCTTAAAGCAGCTCTCCCAGCCCTCTAGCGCTCGACTCGACCGACTCTTGATCAGCCGAACCGCCTCGATCCCGCCCCCCGCAATGCCCCTCGGCAAAAACCTCCCACTTCCTCGTCCCCCCAACGCCCCTACCCATGTCTCGGACTAACCGCACACATCCAGTTCATGGCAGAGGGCGCAATGGTGCTGGAGGCTGGCCTGGCGCTGCAGTTGCAGCCGTTCGGCGGCGTGGTGCGGCTCGTCGACCAGCTGGCCGCGTGGCAGCGCTGCGTCGTCTACTGGGGCTGCGGCGGCGTCCGGGTCGTGCTGCTCAGCGAGGTCGCGAATAGCTGGTGCTGGTGGGGCACGCGCGATGTGCTGCCGCTTGCGGCGGACGCGGCGGGGGAAGCTGGGGCGCGTGGCAGAGTGGCAGGAGGGGGTCGTTATGGAGGGCGTTATCCGCCTGCGGTGATGATGGCGGCGGAGGTGAGTGTGGTTTTCTTTTTTTGTGTTAGGAATGGGAGGGAAGAGGGAAGAGTGCTGGCTTGGGTTTGGTGGCTGATTATCGTTTATGAATTATTCGCTGGTCGCAAGGAGAAGAGAAAGGCTTGAAGTTGGGATTGAAGATATAATGGTGGAGCGCAGGCTATTTGTATGTTGGGAACCAATCAATGGGGGACTAGCTGAGAACACGGACACTTGAGGGTGACTAATTAAAGTTGGTAGGGAAGGTGGAAGAGAAATGTTTGCGACAAACCTACGATGCCGCTTCCGGTAGAGTGAGCGAGTCCGAAGATGACGCCAAGACGATCGAGATATCGCCTTTAAGGAGCAAACTAGCTTCAGTTGCAATGGTCTCAGACGGACCAGAGCTAGGTGGGAAGGATGCTAATGCACGAGATTGTTGTGTATCAATTCGTTATCTGGAAGGATGCGCTACTGCTTCGAGTCTCTGCCATAAACATGGCTTCTAATTACTGTGGACCGAGACGGACAAATAGGCATTCATAGATACGATAGATGCGCTCGCTATAAATCTCCGAAGATGATTTACATGTTGAGAAGGTAACTAATGCGAGTATAACCGTTCCGATGGGACATTGATCTTGGAGCATCGCCGGGTGGCAAATCGCAAGTTGTCAGTGTGCAACAACATGAGCGGCTGAAACCGGCATGAAGGACGGCGATTTGGTGCCAAAATAGGGAGTTGTCAGTTCTGGAATGCTACAACAGCCAAAGACGGTGCCTCAGCCGAAGCCTTCGCCGCCGAGTTGCCGCCGCTTATCACGCCAAGAAGAGCTTGGGGCTGACGGGCTGACGATGATAGGCGGGCAATTTAGATGCTGGCAACAGTCCTATTCGATAGGACAGCCTTATCGCCGTCCAAACGCACCGAGGAAGGAATAGATGAACAGCCTTCGACACCGATAAACAGTTACTGAAGCACAAGGGAGGCGGAGATGACCGATAGCTGTCCAATCAACCATGGCTGGTCCTATCGCCGTAGCTTGAAGGGGCAGTTGCCTTTGTTCGCCAAGCGTCATTCACTGCCCTAACTGGCAGACGTTGGTGTAACATACCGGGCGTTAGACTTCTATAAACTTGCGCCAGAATCACGATGATCCATTTTCTCCAGCGCCGTTTTCTTGCCGCAGCAGACAATCGCGCTCGTCCGCCTTCAACATGGCTCACATTCCGCGCCAGCACAATGCCTCCCCAATGCCCGGTGTCGTCGAGAATACCGACCCTGTGCTCGACGTCGCACATGAGCATCATCATGCCCACCTCCATCACAGTGCCTTTGCGGAGAAGGGCCGCCACGACGATATTGCCTACTCAAAAGGCACAACGGCTGAGCCCAGTGTGATCCCCGACCCCGACCCAATGGACAATGCGCTCCACCGCCGAAAGCACCCCGAGCGCAGAGAGAAGGACATTGAGAAAAACGGAGGGTTTAGCACTGGCGATATGGACAGGGACAGCATGAGCCCCGTGGAAGGCGCTGGGGACGAAGAGGATCCTCGAGGCCATGCCTTCTCCAGGTTCTACGCCAAATACAGGATTTTCTTCCACATATTCATCGCAATGCTCTTCACCGGGTAAGAAATGCTGCACCATGAGCTCGTAACACGCAATGTTTGCGCAAAGTGGTTTCCTCCTGGCTTTATGCAGGCTGATTTCTATTGGGCAGATGGTGGATTGCGGGCTTGGTCGTCCATCGCCATGACATGAATTGGATCATTCCTTTCCTCCTCTGGCTAGCCATCATGTTGCGACTCCTCTTCTGGCATGTCCCTATCACCATTGTGACAAGGCCAATGCATTTCGTCTGGAACAATACTGGTGTGAGAGTTGGTGCTCTCATTCCTGAGAAGATGAGAATCCCTGCCGGGGCTGCTTTGACGCTTGCAGTGATCATCGTCGGAGCTTTTGCCAGCCCGGAGAGTCAGGATAACACACGAGCAAACCGTGCTGTCAGCTTGTTTGGCCTGGTTGTGTTCATCTTTGTCTTTTGGGCAACGTCAAGGAACAGGAAGATGATCAAATGGCACACAGTCATTGTTGGAATGCTGGTTCAATTCATCATTGCTCTATTCGTCTTGAGAACCAAGGCCGGCTAGTAAGTCACCAATCCAAATACCCAGCACGAAATAGAACACTAAACCACACTCTTCTATCAGCGATATCTTCACATTCATTTCGACGCTCTGTAGAGAACTCCTCGGCTTCGCCAATGACGGTGTCTCCTTCTTAACCGATGCGAGTGTTCCAAAGTTGGGATGGTTCTTTACCAGTGTGATTCCGGCCATCATTTTCTTCGTCTCCTTCGTCCAGCTTTTGTACTACTGGGGCGTTCTCCAATGGTTCATTCAAAAATTCGCCGTCTTCTTCTTCTGGAGCATGCGCGTTTCTGGCGCCGAAGCAGTTGTCGCTTCTGCATCCCCATTCATCGGACAGGGAGAATCCGCTATGCTTATCAGGCCCTTCGTTGCTCACCTTACCCAGGCAGAGCTGCACCAAGTTATGTGCTCTGGTTTTGCCACGATTGCGGGTAGTGTGCTCGTTGCATATATGTGAGTATCCATGGAAATTTGGCAGAAAGAGTTTGTCCGACTAATGCGTACTAGTGGCATGGGTATCAACCCACAAGCTCTAATTTCTTCTTGCGTCATGAGCATTCCCGCCTCACTCGCCATTAGCAAACTTCGTTATCCAGAGGAGGAAGAGACTCTGACTGCCGGAAGAGTGGTGATTCCGGATGACGATGAACACCGCGCTGCGAACTCTCTTCACGCCTTCGCCAATGGTGCTTGGTTGGGCTTGAAGTAAGCTTTCCTTAGGGATCAAACATAAGATTGCCAATCGCTGACACCTTCACAGAATTGGTGGGATGATTGTCGCCACGCTTCTATGCATTATCGCTCTCCTCAACTTTGTCGATGGTCTTCTCACCTGGTGGGGTCACTATATTAATCTTGATGGAGAGTATGACCTCACGCTAGAGTTGATCCTGGGTTACGTCTGCTACCCTATGTAAGATTTTCTCGTTATTCGGTACGGTCGACCCTAAATTGCTGACAAATCTAGTGCGTTCTTGCTCGGAGTATCACGAACCGGTAAAGACTTGCTTCTTGTTGGCAGGTTAATCGGTATCAAGGTTATTGCGAACGAGTTTGTGGCATTCAGCACTTTGCAGACCGACCCAATTTACCAAACTCTTTCATCACGATCCCGCCTTATTGCCACTTATGCCGTCTGCGGATTCGGAAATATTGGCGCACTCGGTACCCAGATTGGCGTGCTGAGTCAAATCAGCCCTGGCAGGAGTGGCGATGTCTCGAGGTTGGCTGTGAGTGCGTTGATATCCGGAGTAATTTCAACGCTGAGCAGCGCGAGTATTGCTGGCTTGCTCGTCACAAACGAGGTATGTGGAAAACTCCACGATCCCAGTAGATTAACCTTATGCTAACAAAATATGTCGCAGGCACAATATTTCTCTCATCCGGCCAATTCGACAACGACATAAATGCTGATTGTCAGGGGATTAGAAGTGCTTCGGAGATGGACGGCTTGATTCTATAATATTCACAAAGTTAGAAAAGCGATACTCATCTATTGATTCTGAAATACGGTCACTCAGCACTCAAAAGCTTTGCTAACCAGCTGGTTGAGCGGCGCTCATACGTGGAATCGTAGATGATGCTGTGAATTTCGTGCTGACGTCTAAAGAACCAAACCTCGGAAAGCGAGAGTGATAGCACCCCTGGTGGGCCAGAACGTTGGGTCGCCGCTGCCAGCCTTATCGGGCTGAGAACTCACCAGAACATATCAGCCGGTTCTGTGCATGCAGCCCTCTGAAAGTCAGCCACAGCACCCATCCATACGATGATCCTATCTCAATCCTGCTCTTATATCCAGACAAGCCTCGTCTGATTGGCGACTGTGTTTCTTCAATAATCAGAATGGTGGTTCCAGAACGAATCTTTTGCCCAAACTGCCTCGTTGTCTTGTTGGTGGACCCGCATCCCGCGTATTGTTCTTGGGGACGACAAGAGATGGCAAGCGTTTCGGAGAAATGGAAGTTGAGAAGCAGTATCTTCCTATTTGTGTCATCATGTTTGTGGTTTTGATCAAGCTGAGCGATTTAATAAATAAGTAATGGCAGCGAGGTGACAAGTTGTCCCGTTTGAAGTGGGCCCAAAAATGGGTACCTTGTGCAGACTCAGCGCAGGGCAGCTGAGGCGCTCGCCGCCTACCATCGGAGTCGGGCGACTTGGCACCGTTTCTGGAGAAGTGAGCCGTGTGGGCGTTTGGTGTTTCAAGCACAGACATGTCTTTATGCAGCCAAAATGCGGGCCTTCATCCATTCATCCGGACGCACGGCCTCTCGCATTTAACACAAGGCGTTCGTGGCGGCCAGTTGCGTTACTCCAACATTTTTTTACACTACTGTCTTGTGCGGGAAGCCCCCCACACTTAAAGTCTAATATCAAAACGAGGTTCTTAGTAGCCAAGCACAGAGCTCTCAGCCCGTGACTTGGCCATATAATTCTCCACACCCAAATGCATTTTGCGGTCTCGGCGACTTTTGGGGTGGGATCTCACCCAGCAAGAACGACATCGGACTCTCTGAATGAAAACTTTTCCCATCAGATTCGCGATCCCGTCTATCAAGCTTTGAGATCCGAAGCCAGGTAAGATTGTCCATTCCAGCCCGCTCTCAAGTTCTTCGCGACGAGGGCAACCCAAGGATGTGTTGGCCACAGGCTGCATATGCCGGAGGCAGGTAACGTATAAGGTCTGCCTGGCTGGAATGTAAGGGCAACCTTCTCTGCCAAGCTTCCAGCGCGCTTGCGACCGAGACGAAAGTCTGGATAGTGAAGCCTATCTTCCCGCTCTCGGGGTTGTATGGCACAAATCCCACATAATGGACGTCGATGTGGAGTTGAGGTCAGAAAAAGGGCGTGGCTGGCGAGGCACAAGATAAGACGGCGCACTCGCCAATTACGATGCGAGATGCGGGCGCAGGGACCTCCCGCTCGGGCCCCGTTTACCAGAGCTTGATGAGACGACTTTGATGACCAGCAAGCATGAGTTGCTGCTTGCTCGTTGCTTTTGCCTACAACACCGCGCCCACGCCCAGACACTTTTTTGGGCTGCTGGCTCCGCTTGGCCGTATGCAGGCAGGGGTTGGAACGTGGAGGAGGCTTTTTTTCTCCCTTGGAACCGCGACCTTTGCAGGCCGTAAGCTGCGTTCGAAAGCTATGTAGCGTCTGCATTTTCTTCCGATTTTTCTCCTAAGGCTGCCCCCCCAATTAAAGCTCATTAGGCGGACCAAAGGATGTTCCCGCCGCTGATCTAAACAGGCATGTCATCTCGTGACCCTATGCCCCCGCTAATTGGCCTGTGGACGTGACTAAATTCCAGCGTTCAACGTTTTGCATCTTATCGAGAGGTTTGCGGGCCAAGCTTCGCAGGCCCCCCGGCCCTTATCAGCATGGACTAGGGTGCCACACCTGCGATTGACGTGCAGCTTGCTTCATCAAGCTCGAGGCAACGGGTAGCTTCTCCAGAACATGGCCGTCTTTCGCTTCTCGCCACGGCAGGGCCAACTGGGGGGCACTGCTTAGTCGAATAATCCACACAGCAGGCACCCATGAATCTACCACAATTTTTTTTACTCCTCTCTAGCGCCAGCTTGAACCCCCCTAGCGTTGAGAGGCTTCGTTTCGCTGCGTATTTATATAGACCTCTGCCGGCTGGACATCTTCAAGCTTCTCTGCTGAGAACCCCAAGCACAATTGCCCTTACCAAAGACCCAGCTTGAAACATCCAACAGCTATGGGCTCCCCTCCTCTCAGCCAAGGCGTTGGCTATGGCATCGTTATCGGTTTGGGATTCGCTTTTGCGTAAGTTCTCCATCGGGCAAGGGGGCAAGAGTTGCAATTGACTTGACGATAGGCTTGGTATGATTCTGACCACCTTCGTGCTCAAGAGGTATGTGGTTTCTATTGTCTGCGTTTCAGACTACCCCGCATCATCGTCATATGAAGCTCCCCTACCTGCATCCCATAGCTCTTTTTCTAAGCTCTGCAGCTTTGAGAAAGTTTTGGATCATGGGAACAATTGCTGTAATTGAGTCTGAAAGCACCCGTCTATTACTGCAGAGCTTGCTTCCTTTCAATTACGAGGTTTGCAGCTTTCTGGGGAACACGTATGAAATGACTCCGAGATTCTCGCCTTGTATCCACAAATCACTGATAAGCACATGATTTTGGATGAAATTACTAATTTTCAGATAGATACAACTATGAACTCCAAACTTCGGAAATGTTCAGCACTGCTGGCAGAACTGTCAAATCAGGTCTCGTTGCTTCCGCTGTCGTATCCTCCTGGACTTGGGCTGCTACACTCCTTCAATCCTCCGGTGTTGCCTACTCGTATGGTGTTTCTGGTCCCTTCTGGTACGCCTCCGGAGCAACCGTACAGATTATTCTATTCGCCACCATCGCTATTGAGCTCAAACGCAGAGCGCCTAATGCCCATACCTTCCTGGAGGTTATCCGCGCGCGTTATGGCGCCGTGACTCACATCGTCTTCATGGTTTTCGGCCTGATGACAAACATTTTGGTCACCTCCATGTTGTTGACTGGCGGCTCTGCAGTCGTTACATCTGTAAGTTTTCGCAGCTGCAAAATCCCCATCACGGCCAAGAACCATGCTGATTTTCTCTTAGCTCACCGGTGTTCCAACTGCCGCTGCTTGTTTCCTCCTCCCGGTTGGTGTCGTGCTCTACACCATGTTTGGTGGTATCAAGGCTACTTTCTTGACTGACTATGCCCACACCGTCGTCATTCTCGTCATTCTTCTCACGTTTGCCTTCACAGCCTACGCGACGAGCAACGTCTTGGGCAGTCCAGGAAAGGTCTTCGATCTGTTGGTTGAAGCCGCTAAGGCTCATCCAGTCTCCGGCAACGCTGAGGGCAGCTACCTCACCATGAGATCCAAGGAGGGTGCTATCTTCTTCGTCATCAACATTGTCGGAAATTTCGGAACTGTGTTCTGCGACAACGGTTATTACAACAAGGCCATCGCTGCTAGCCCAGTTGATGCTCTTCCTGGTTATATCATGGGAGGTTTAAGCTGGTTCGCCATCCCATGGCTTGCAGCTACTACTATGGGTCTCTCTGCGCTCGCCCTGGAGACTAACCCAGTCTTCCCTACTTATCCTAACAGGATGTCTCACGCGGACGTATCTGCTGGACTAGTGCTTCCCAACGCCGCGGTTGCCCTCCTTGGCAAGGGTGGTGCTACAGCAACCCTTTTGCTCGTTTTCATGGCCGTCACCTCCGCCATGTCTGCTGAGCTCATCGCCGTATCGTCCATCTTCACCTACGATTTGTATCAGACCTACTTCAACCCCCGCGCTACGGGCAAGCAGCTCATCTACATGTCCCACGCCATGGTCGTGGGATTCGCCATCTGCATGGCTGCATGGTCCACTGCTCTGGTCTACATCGGTATCTCCATGGGCTACCTCTATCTATTGATGGGCGTCATCATCTCCTCCGCCGTGCTTCCCGCCACTCTGACCCTCATGTGGAGCAAGCAGAACTGGGCCGCGGCCACCTTCTCCCCAATCCTCGGCTTCGCCTGCGCTCTCATCGCCTGGCTCGTGACCGCGAAGAAGCAAGGCGGCAAACTCGACGTCAACACCACCGGCGCCAACAACCCCATGCTTGCAGGGAACGTGGTCGCGCTGCTCTCCCCTCTCATCTTCGTCCCCGTCTTCACCTATGCCCTCGGCCCGCAACACTACGATTGGCTCTCCATGAAGGCGATCCGCAAGGGCGACGACCACGACCTGGCCGCCGCCGCGCACGTCGACCTCGAACTGATCCCCGGCGAGCGCAGCCACAGCGACGCCGAAGACGCCGAGGAGCAAGCGAAGCTGAAGAAAGCGTCACGGATCGCACGCTACATGACTGTATTCATGACGCTGGCGCTGCTCGTCCTCTGGCCGATGCCGATGTACGGGTCCGGGTACGTGTTCAGCAAGAAGTTCTTCGCGGGCTGGGTGGTCGTCGGCATCCTGTGGATGTTCTGCTCCGCCTTCTGCGTCGGCCTGTATCCGCTGTGGGAGGGCCGCAAGACCAGCTCGCACACCTTCAAGAGCATCTTCCTCGACATCACGGGCAAGGGCAAGCCCAACGTCATGCATGGCCGCCCGGCTGTCGTCGAGGGCAGCGGCGATGCGACGCCGACGGAGAAGGTGGCCGAGGATGTTCACGAGAAGCGGTAGTTTTGCCCACGCTGTGTCGCTGCAAGCTGTTCTTTTTTTTAGGGGGGGGGGAAGGTTCGGGGGTTAGGAAAGACGTATGTGATTATGATGCGGGGTTCTGTATAGCCTATGAATTGTGATGCCTAGATACCTAGATACTATTCTTTAGAGCTGGCAGCCCCTGATGAAATGCGATTCGAGTTTTCATGCCC
>Ga0307515_10008343_pt1 | contig 20210 bp, 16 predicted proteins | sample 17_EM_MG_FD_194513 | JGI IMG/M metagenome (GOLD analysis project Ga0307515, IMG submission 194513) | Populus trichocarpa ectomycorrhiza microbial communities from riparian zone in the Pacific Northwest, United States - 17_EM | ecosystem: Host-associated > Plants > Roots > Unclassified | place... | reverse complement strand
GACTTTTACGACCCTTACCAATGATTTCATCTGTTGAAAAGTCACCGGGTATTTCTCCGCAAGGAACTGGCTAAAGGCTCTGATATTTTTACACAGAACAGGGGATACCGGCACGAAGTGATAGTACTGCGAGTTAATGAGTAGTATTATTTCCTACCGAAAGATTATACACTCGACTGCATCTTAGTAGGTAGGAACCTAAGACCTGACTAGGAGATCTGTACATTTTTTTGAAGCTACTGGACTTCTACTTTACGCCATATCCCTTCAACCCCTACCCTCATGTGTGCAACCCCCGCACCTACAAGTTCTCCGCATTTCCGTCGGCAACAATTTTCTTAACAACCGAACGAACCTATTCCACCATGCCTCGAAACACTACTCTCGACCAGCTACCCGTTGAGCTAATCCACCTCATCTCCGAATCCCTGGATACCACCTCCCTCAACTATTTGCATCAAACCACTTCCTATCTGCATACCGCTCTCACACGACGACTCTACGATCAAGCTGCCAGCCACCAGATGCTCTTTACCTTCACTCTCCCGATCTGTCCATCATATCCTGTCATCTTCACTTATAGCCTCCTCGGGTCTCCACTGCACTATTCCGCCTTTGTCGGTAACCACCATGCCATCACCAAACTACTCGAACTCGGCGCGATCGATGTCAATTTAACACTGAAAGGCGTAACTCCACTATTTTGCGCTGTTATTAAAGGGCATGTGGAATGTGCCGGGCTACTGATGACCAATGGCGCAAACGATGAAAACCAGTGGGATTTCAGGGATGTCTCGTGCTCGGCACTGGATATGGCAGCGGTGTACTGTCTCGAGCCCGTGTTTGTGGAGCTACTTCGGCATAATCCAAGCTGGAAATCTTCATTCCACCACGTCATGAATGGGATCTCGCCCATAGAATACCGTACGCCTCGCTTCAAGCCAAACCCACATTCACTCTTTGTTGAAGAGAACGATGATGATGTTGAAGATACCCCCGAAAAGATCGCCGCAGCAGACACCCGGTTCCGCATGGCGATTACCTTGCTCGACCACAGATTCCCAATCGAAACACGGTGTGATGAAGGCCACACTCCACTGCAATGCTCCCTCCAACGTTCCTTTCCCGGTGACGATATCCGGCGCCACATCTCTCCGGCCGACCGCAGGCTCTCGTCCCGCGTTATCGAGGAACTTCTTTCACGCGGCGCCGATGCGAATGTAAGAAACTACTTCTGGCATGGCGGCCAAACCCCGCTTCACCAAACTGTCGCTGCCTCTGATTTTGAATTTACGTCGCTCCTCCTCCGCGGTGGAGCGGACCCAACACTCGAAGACGAAAACCACGTCACGCCATTCGACGCAGGTCAACAGATCGACCCTCAGTTGGTAGCATTTGCAAGCCGCAAGAGTGTTTACGCTGAGTTTGTTAAGCGGGGAGGGAAGAAAACCGTGGGTTGGGTTCCGGGGACCAATCGGCGTATGTGGAGGTATGAACCGGCGCTTAAGATTGCAGAGATGCTGCTGGCGAGGGGAGGAGGTCCGGCCGTGGCGGTAAACGGGGATGGGGTGAATTGCCTCACGAGAGAGGAGGTGCGGATTCTGGTCGATATTTGGCGCGAGGGAATTATATCGGATTAACTACATTGACGGCGCGAAATTGGGTCAGGGTTCTAAATCTGCATTGGTAGTGAGTCGGTAGTGAACTTATGAGATGATCAATGAGACATCAATATATTCAACTTCAGTATGAAAGCTTAGCCATATTGCAAAATCCGTGCTGGGTGCCATGATTCAAATTCGTCGACAACACTTCCGCAAACTGCCCAAGAGAAGGACAGCATAGAAAATGAACCAAAATTCTCCGATGTTTGTTTGACTCAAATGAATGGTAATTGTGAATGAATGTGTGATCCTCATGTACACTCTCTTTACCCGAATTCAATATATCGTAAATGAAATGAATCCTCCTACAAATTCGCTTGGCTTCAATGACTGAACGATATATTATTGAGAGCAATAGAGAAGAAAGAAGAAGCTATATTGTCTATCGATCCAAAGAGAGAGAGAATGGCAGACTTACCGGCGAAGCCGAGTATCACAACCGGAGACCAATGCCAAGCATCATTAACAAGGCTAGGCCTCCTCTTCGGTAAGGGGGTCAGTGGCGGCGATGGGGGCTGGAAGCCGCCGGGCCAAACTACTAACCAACATATATAACATCAAAATTGAATTCCCCTTCAAAGCTCCTCTCAAAATGCTGACTTGCTCTAGTATGAGCGCGTAATGGTTGCTGTGATATCAACTGGCTATTTCATCGCCATTGGGATCAACGATCTTCAACCCTAGGATGGCAGCCTGCACTCCATTCCCAAGCAACACTCTGAATGGGTAGTGCTCTTTGGCACTCAGGGCGGCTTTATAGCTCTTAGCGGCGGTGTCATGGATCTGAATGAGGTCTGACTTTTCTCGGGAATATTTGCCGTTATCCGCGTTTTCTCCCAACCAGACGATATCGATGTCGTCGGCGTTATCAATAGCGGTGAATGTGTATTCCTCGGTCATTTCAGGGACGAAATGGCCGAAATGATTGAGGGCGAGGAAGTCTATGCGCATGGCACTCTTCTGTAGATGGAAATTAGTGTGGAGAAATCGTGATTTGTAAACCTAATTGGGTTATTGTTCCACTCTGAACCGCGGCCACTGTTTTGAAGTGCTCGACAGAGAAGGAACTGTATTCATTGTCCTCTTTCTTGAATTCGTGTGGGTGTGTAGCATAGGAGGTGCTGTGGTTGACGGAATCCATCTTAACGTGATCACCAGTGTATTAGTATCAGCAATTACACAATGCACTTGTGAAGACATAGTAAAACAAATACTGCGGATCATGATACCAGATTAGAACCGATGAGATCAGGAAGAATTACAGGAATGTGAAGTATTATGCCGTAGCCTGTGACGAAAGTGGACTGCCGCTCATGGTTTTAAATTACTAGTTTCGGTTAGTGTCCTTTTGTGTTGAGTTGACCCACTTGCAGCGAGTGCACACCACACCTCCGGCTGAAGGGCTCATCTACAAACCTGATTCCAGTGCTTTCCCTCTGCCAAGAACAACGCCACTTGATTATTGGTCGCAATTTTACCCTTCATACCAGAGGCAATGTTTTAGTTTACTACGATCTAAGATTCGTAGCGCAGCAAAAATCCATTAATTCTGAAGGTGTCGGGGAGTCTAATGTGCTTCTGAACTCCGTAACAACGGGCGAACCAATCCACGATTCCATGCCAATGCACTCCTTCAGCTCTTTGCAGTACCCTTGCAAGAGTGCGAGGCTCAAACAACTCACTATTGCAGACGGTAGGGGATACAGACGTATGTATGAACATCCAAAAATCGGTATCTTGATCTCTGGTGATAAATAATCGAATGTCCAATCTAGAGAATTTTATCGGGTATGAGTGACCGTCGATATCGACGTCGCGATCGGATCCTTGCTACATAAAACTCGCATAATGCGGGTCGGAGTTTAGCGTGCATTGGAATATTTGAGAACTCTACGCAAGTCTTGCGATACGGTGATGCGACACAGTAGATTGGATTGGAAGCAGTCTTGGTCAGTCTCACGAGTTTCCGACTCTTATCTACCCGTCGTAGTGGAAGCAATGCACTTACACTTCATCTTCTTTCTCTGCGACGAAATTATAAATCAAGTGGACTACTAACAGATCGATTTTGTTTAAGGTGTCGGTGGTAGGAGGAGGAATTGATGCAACCCCGAAGTCGCACCTTCACATAAGGCGATTGCCAACGAGTTCCAGTGATTATGACGTTAAGACTTAAATTAAACAGCGTAAAAAGTTCATGTTAGACTAAGATGGACCCGATACACAGATCTGACAGTTATTCGCTAAACCCGAACAGCGTAACAATACATGCAGCGGCCTGCAGCCTGCCGCTCGGAATCTTTGTGCGAACCACGGAATGACAATGGAACAGGGGTAAACTATCCCGTGATTATGCCAACGCGGGATTTCCCCGGACCCGGCCAAATCGCGGTATTTCAACGGGATTCTCTCTACCGCTCACTACTGTACCGAGCACAGTGGTAGGGAAGGGGCCCGTCGCTGACCACTTTTTTTTCGATAGGACGGGGTCGACCTAACAGTTTTTAAAGTACAGGGTGGGGTGCCCTGACAGATAAGAAAGGGAGCTGGGACAGTGGCAAGTACTTGAAGCTAATCAGGTTGCCGAGTGTAACTTCGTGTCATGTGAGTTAGGAATGGTAGCCAGCTGCAAGTGGTATTAGGCTCTCTTCGAATGTAACTAGTCATTTAAACCTGTGTCCCTTTGACACAATTTCCTTACTGGACACCTGCCTCTTACACTGATCAAACTTATGAGAAAGTTGGGACGGACACCCCCGCTGACAGCTGACGTCCCAACTATTGTGCTCGGTACAGTAAGTATAAAATGACCGCTGAGTAAGATCAGCTCCCTTTGAAGATCGGACCTGACGAGCGAGTAGACCTCATCGAGTACATCATTTGACGTCTAACAAGCATAACCGGTCAAAAATTCGTGGAGTTACCATGGATGGTGGGGTTGATAGAATCCCTTGCCGGTCTGGACCCTCCGGTTGCCGGCATGTGGGGGTTAGGGTTGACGTTTTTATGTATGAGTTAACTTAATTGCGGCAAGTACATACTCTTGGATACAGGATCCTGGCAGGTGGGGACACTCACGCAGGTGCATCCCAAACCCCAAGATCAACGCGTCTCGATTCATTCATAATCATCAAGTCACAACCTTGTTGCATTCAAATGCGAGAACTACCGCTTCCATTGCCAACCGACAGTAACTCTACTCGAATCACATCACTGTTTCTTCAACACCATACATACACTATGTGCTAGCAAACCCAAATACCACTCACAGTGTAGCAAGATATAGCAGAGCGCAAATACAACTTTGCAAAACACTAAATATAGCAGCTATATTGCTACTCAACTGGACACATCGCGCAACGGGGATGCCCACATTCCTGACAGTTGGAGCATTCTGAAATAAGCCATGGACCAGCATAGTGATTCTGATGTCCTCCAGGGTTGTGGCAGTACCAGAATTCTTCGCCAGACCTAGTGCTGCCGCCGATTTGTGAGCCTGCAGGTCTATCCGGTGTAGCCATCAGGCTAATGTCAGTGTTAAAGTCACTTTCATAGAATCTTTCGGGCAAAAACTCACAGGATCTCGGCCCTACCCATCAGACTCGTATTAGCTATCCATGATACGTAGCGGAATATATCGAAGAGTCCTACAACATTGCGTCCGATCCCTCTTCGGCGGTGAAACCATGTGAACAGCGAGTGACCATCGATGGATTGGCATCAAGCACATGGGACATGACGGTGGTTAAAGATGTTGCGACGATAGTTCGTGGTACGTTTGGTGATTGCGGGTGACGCCGTATGATACTTGCTAATGGATGGAGTAATTACGAGAAGTCAAAAGATACATTGGCTATCTTATAATGACGGTTAAGGCTCTCGCAAGGAAAAGCAAAGATGCAAGAAAATTCTCAGTGAAGTTTCTTGTTTCAGCTGAACACGGCAGTCAATCCTATTTGCTGTGGTAGTTGCATTGATCCCTGCGATTAAGAATGCCATTGGAAGTGTGTGTCTATATGCCCACTAACATCCTGGTAGCAACGGTTGAACCAATCCACGAGAACCATGCAAACACATTGTTGGAATTTTCGGAACCTTAAAATCTTGAACCTTTTTACTTAAAAAGTCTATTTTATCAAAAAAAGGTATTAAATAATTGTATAAAATACGTATGTCTTTAATAATAAATAAAACACTGCTTTTAATAGAGACTTCTCGCTATAGTGCGGGGTTCTAACACTTTCTACTAACAATTACCGGATGGCAGGGGAAACAGCCGTATGCACAAAGGCCCGAACTTCGGTGTCATAATCTTTCGAGGAACAAACATCGAACCTTGAATATCGAAGATTTTATCCGGTGGGTGGTAGTCCATGTATATTTGTTGTCGTGGTCTGATCGTCACTGCATAAAAAATTCGATTAACGCGGGTTGGAGTTTAGCATACACATTCTTTTGATGCGCGGTGATGCGATACATTAGATTGCATTGGAAGCAAGCTTAGTCTCATACGTTTGTGGGAGCAGAGGACTCTCATTTATTTCTTCCATTTCATATTGTGTATCAAGCGGCCACTAGCGGATCGGATTTTTTTCAATCGGGGTCGATTGGAAGACAGGGAATTGACGAAGCTCCGAAGTCGCACCCCCGCAACTTTTAGCCTGACGGTAATTTTACAAAAAACGGTTATAATTCATTTTCTCATTAACGAACAAACAATGAACGGCACTCTGAATATTTAAATCACAATTTTCCACCATTAGCCTCAAATATCAAATCTTTAACCATTTCCAATGTATCATAAGCAATTATCCCGGAGCTTACCTACCAGATTTAAGAACTACATACTTCAGTCATCCTATGGCCGAGGTCTAGCTCCTCTCCGCCTGAATAGCTATTATCATCTGCTTCTTTCCACAGTTGTGTGTCGTGGTGTATGTTTCCATCGGAAAAGCATCGAAATCGGGCTGCTATCATCCGGTAACCATGGTGACGACAACTTTCCAGGCGGTAAGACTCTGCCCGCAATTCCCTAAGGTACAGCACTTCAGTGACGTCACAGACTGTTGACCGCCAGGGATCGATTCCTTATCTTAAAAAAAAAATACAAAACAAAAACAAAAAAGATGCAAACGATTTATTGACTTAAATTATGCGTACAATTATGATGGAGAGCAAACAAAAACGTTAGAGCTGGAGATCCTTAACCCCCACCTGTAGGATACTAAGATGCGGAGAGTGACTGAAAGCAAGAAATAGAACCGAAGAGAGAGGTAGAAAATGAAACATTGGCAGTGGGTTGTTGATACATATGTGTAGCGTATGGGGGGAATGTCTTCGGGTAGTCCGCAGGTACTGTTGACTGCTTACTACGGACTGTATAGGACGGGTAAATAATTAGTCTGATGCTACATGATACGTGAAAATGGACCTTTATGGGGTGTAAATATCTAACAATGATGAATATTGAATCTCGACTAATAGCAATGAATTTGATGGGCAGAAATATGACGTTATTCATTTGATGTTGTGCGGCCATGTAGTAATGTCCGCTAGTGCCGCCTTAGGTGCACCTTCAACACCATTATCGCCACCACTACAGCTGCCACCACAGCCGCAAATATGAACCTTTTCTGAGTGTTCTTTTGTGGTTATATACATTCAACTTCATGTCCTAGGACTAAAATATATCCATCATACATTACTGAACTCGCATGCAGACAGTTTTTTTCTATGTCTTGGCATCCGAGAATGATATCCCGTCCTATATACCAGTTGCAATTTCATGCCCTGCAGAGTGCGGGAGACCGAGGAATCCTTGTCCAGGATATACATGTGCAATGTGGGTAGATTTCCTGTCGCCTTGAAATACTTTTTCAGAACACCGCTAATTGTTTGACCGCCTATTTAGCTTCATTCAGTCCGTGAGAAGCGGTCAAAAGTACGTACGGACCTCCCAGAGAAATTCCGCAGGGCCACAGACTGGTAGTTTCCAAAATTCTCCGTCATAGGCTCCCAGAAGGAGGGTGGCAAATTGACTATCTGTTAGCACGTGAATAACAAGTGTATAACTGGACAGTTGTGTAAAAAAATTTGTCACTTCGAGACCATGTTGATGCGGAACGGAGTCCTGATCTTAGCACCCTGGAATGGTTCACGGAGATGTTCCTGATAACTGAATGATATGTTTTAGTATAACTCCCACACAGCCTGATAAGAAGTACACCTATGGATACGTTCCCCGGCAACAGAATGTCCACGCTATGAAATAATAACTTGTAGAAGAGGCTGATATGGTCGGAAATGACGTATGATCGGAGGTTATTGACGGTACTTCAATATGAAACTTTGAAGTGTTCATTTAGCTCGTAAGATGTACGAAAGGCTCTAGCTTTGGCTGCATCGTCGGTTCACCGTTGCCGTGGGCGAAGAAGTGATAGTTTCAGGGAGATAGTGGGTGTATAGATACGCGTAATCAGCAGAGTTCAGGACCTAAATCTTTGGTGCACTTAACTTGGTCTAGATTAACGGAATTCCTCCAACACCGGCCTAGTGATAACTACCTAAACCGACAACATCGATTTCAAATGCTCCTCACCTAAAACGGTAGCAGAGTATGCAATAGGTCGTAATCTACAGCTAGAACATACAATACAGGTGTTTAGCTCATTGACATCATGTGCGGATGTAGATGGCGGAGGAAGCCGGTACCGGAAGTTGCCGGCACGGGAGTTGTCCTAGCTAGAATCATCCTATGCAAGTCTACACAGTTCAAGCACCCACTACATTGTTAAACCACAATGATGTGTATTTACATGTGCAGTAGGTTTTGTCTCACATTGGAATGCCAAACAAAGTGTTACGATATGGAAGGGGAGAGCCATGTGAATAGACTAAGGTACGGAGAGAAATGAAGAAGGAGAGAGACACGAGATATATACAGGTAGTTGAATCCCTTATGCTCTACCGGCTGCCTTGACACCAGCTCCGCTGAAGCTCAGCTCGGTCAGGTCCAAATGCAACACAAAGTATTGACGGCTGGTAATGTGAGTGGTCAACCGTCCGTGCAGGGATCCCATTGCGTTGCACTGAATGATTCAGTTTTCAAAAGCACAAAACTTGGGTGCGACATCCGAACCAATTGCAGCATGTCCTATAATTTCTTTTAGATATGCAACTGCAGACACGATTGGAGAGGTAAAAACCAATTGGTAAAAACTACTGGCATATCCTAGGCTACATGAAGATTGCATAATTTGGCCAAGGGTTACGATTCCAATAGTTTGAAAAGAATTACGGTCTACAGATTGAGTCTAGATATGAACGCTCACCAGCAAGCCTTCAGGCGGTAACGTCCTAAGACCATCAGGTACTGATAAGAATGCCCTACAATTCCCGATCACTGTTAATTATTTCAGTGTTCAGAGTTCCGTCGTTCTCATAAAATGGGTGGGCTATATGAACCTGGCGACCAGGTTGGCACCGATTTTCGATCATTCAGTCAGAGGCCTACAGGATGATACAAGTCAAAATCGCTTCGCATTATAGCGTTTCTATAGCACCTAATCATTCGAGGTGGAATATGAATATTTTACCTGCAGCTTTCCGATTCCGCTATTTAGTGCATTGTGGTCTCGGTTTAAGAGCTTTGGAGAGCAGTCGGGCGGGCGCTAGACTGAAAGGCGGGGAAATGCCGGCATGGGCAGATCTCGGAGCTACTTTCCATTGATAGATGTGATCAGGCGGTGATGGACTTCCTTGTAGTTATGGACGTGGGGAAGTTCCCACGCCACTTAGAAAAGCTTAACATCGGTCTTTCATTTTCATTTTCATTTTCTTCTATGTATGGTCGGCTACTTTTGCTTTCATTTGTTGAAGGGGAAGAAGGATAGTGGAAAGGGAATTTCTCCCACCTAGCCGGCTATCCAGAAGGGGAGGGGGCGGGGCATTGCCATACTCTAGCTAAAGTGAATGCAGAATGCTTAAAACAAACAAAGCGGTCTCGGTTTACACAGTTGAACCAATGAAAAGGAAAACGTGCCCGGTATACACCTGATAGTGAGCCGATAATCGCTTCACCTAGCCCCAGGCGGTTTAATGATTGGATCGGAGATGGAGGCTTGAAATAGCTGCGGTGGAACTCGGCAAGCTTGCTGTGTTTTTGATTGGCTATGTTTAACAATTATGAGAGGGACGCCGGCTATCTTCTGGGATCGCGCTCGATTGTGTATTTGAACCACCCTTCTCTGTCTGCAGTTCACCGATACCTACAACCATGTGGATCACACAAGACCAAAGTTAGCGGAACCAACAGTCCTGGATAGTTGGTTTGTACGGCTCTGACGCGCACGAAGGTACTTAGGTATGTCTTGGTTGTTAAACGGTAGTCTGGTCCGGCTGCGTGCCAGTCTGGACCGTGTAGGGGCTAGGGTTGAGGTTGCTATGAATGAGTTAGCCTAATCGCGGCAAATACATACCATAACTTTTGGCTACAGGACCCATCCACATACCAGGCGCGTGGAGACTGTAGCTACTTTCCCAACCCGAAGATAAACGCCTCTCATGCTTAATTTATCAATCAAGTCTCAAAATTACACTTCATTCAAATACGAGAACTAACTACCGTTTCCATTACCAACCGACAGCACCTCTACTCCATGCTGAGCACGCTACATACGCTATATACCAGCAAACCCAAATACCACCCACTGCATAACAGAACTTAAACACATATTCAACTTGCAATATGCTATATATAGTTGTGTACCTAGTTCATTCCACACATCTGGCACCGTAAATGACCACATTCACATGCAGGAGTTGTTGAAACAATCCATGGACCCATATAGTGATTCTCATCGTTGTGAGGGTTGTGACACAACCAGATGCCTGCAACACTCAATCGGCGGTCGGATCCAGTACTGATTTCGCTGGCGCTGCCGTCGGTTTCTAGGTCTCTAGTTCTATCGATGATGCCATCAGGTTAGTGTGCCAAAGCTAAATTTCTCTAGATTTCTCATGCTAAAACTCACTGATTCTCGGGCCTATGCATCAGACTCGTATTAGCTATCTATCACAAATCACGGAATATATCGAAGAGTCTCACATTGCGACTGACCCCTCTTCAAACATCGTCACCGGCCTGGATTGTTCCGGTCCGAGGTGGCTTGCAGTTCGGTCCAGTCCAGCAGGGAGGTCAGACTGAGCTGGAGCAGACGATTCCGATTCGGTCTCGTACCACCTCGAACCGGTGTAAACATTGCCCACTTCGGTGATGCGGTTATGCCAACCGCGGATGGGTGTTGGTGCGTTGATGATTGATTCGGGGTTGTTGTCGTTGGTTGACATAGCCATGGTAAAACTGTGGCGATGATGTACGTGGGAGTAGTTTGGAAGTTGCGGGTAAGGCCTTATGATGGTTTATGATGCTTGATGTCACGATTAAGAGAGAATCAGCACAGGCGCCAGTAGATATGTGGGGTGTTTCTTATAATGACACAGTATAGACTGTTACAAGGAAAAGCAAAAACTGAAGACAAAAAAGTGCCGTGGTATTCCTCTCATCACCTGAACACGACGGAGAAGCCAATGCGCTGTTGTTTCATTGTCGATCCCCACGATCAAGACTACCATGCTTGAAAATCACCAACATCCTTGTAACAACAGTTGAACCAATCCATGATAACTAATGGAACATACTCTCTTAAGATTTTCTAAAACAAATCCAGAAATATTTTTGCTACAGTGCAGTGTTCCGGCGCATTTTACTCGCTATTCCGGATAAAGGGAAACAGCCGTATGCATGACGATTAAAACGTCGATATCCAGGTCTCGTGACAATAGATCGAATGTCCGATATGGAGAATGATATCAAGTGTGAGTGACGGTATACGTATATCAAGTCGTCGTGGTCTGATCCATGCTAAACGGAGCTGGTGTAACGTCGGTACAGAATTTAACGTTATCGCGATAGAGTTCTATGACGGCACTAATGTGCTTGATTAGATTAGGTTGAGATGACATGTACTGGGGAATAAAACTTATTCTTTTCCACCGCGACGCTGCCATACATCAAGCTAATAACGAACTGATTATTATTCGATATTGGCGGTGGGGCGGAAGATTGATAAATCTCAGAAGCGGTACCCCGTACATACCTACTGAACAGTAAGGTAGGACCAAGTATCTCACGGCGAGTGGGAAAATCCTATGGGGACGTTACCCGGTAGCAAATGTGTATGTACTGTACTAGTACACAGTTGCTTCGAGGGTGGGAAACGTCGTCCTGAATAATTACTCCTCTGCTTCATTAGGTCATGAATTTGGAAACACAATATTCATTCTGTCCGAGAATTGGCTAGCCCTACTCAAGATACGAACTGCTGTCTTTCCTGTCGAGGTTTAATGAATTGGGATTTATCGAGTGATGATATCACAAAACTACTTTGCACACGAAACGATCAGGCTTGAGACACTATCTCGAACTGAAGTCTCGAGACTGCTGATCTCGTGAGACCCCTCAAGACGAGACGCCTTGAGGCATGATTAATTGGTCTCGAGACATCTTACAACCTCGGAAGTCATAAATTATGAATAACCCTAACCAACAGCATACGAGTGGGTGAAACCCTGATCCTTGTATTTACAATTTACGGTGACTTCGGGGGTTGTCAGCAGCTTCAACGGTTGGAAGATAGTGCCCGGTGGGTTGTGAGATTGCCAATGGCCTCAGGGATTTTAAAGTTTTTTTTTTTTTTTTGTTTTAATCATACTGTATTCACTCTATTTAGAGTATGACAGCCCCTTACTCCCCTCCGCCTCCGGGCTAGCCGGCTAGATGGCGGAGCTCCGCTCCTACTACCCGTCGTCCCCTTCTGACAAAAGAAAGAAAAGCATCTGAAGGTGATCTGGATAAACTACAAAGGAAATGTGATGAAATCAGGGAGAGCCTGCCGGCTCTTACTCCTCCTCCTCCTCCTCCCACGTTTGGGCGGGAACTTCCCTATATCGGTAGCTATCAGGAAGTCCATCACCGCCTTATCGCACTTCTCCATGGAGAGCAGCTCAGAGACTTGCACGTGTCGGCATCTGCCCGCTCTCCATCCTGTTGCTTTCCCCACCTCTTTCCAGAGCGTCTTCTGCTGGTCTCTCCATCGGCTGCAGTGGCGGAAGAGATGCTCCCGCGTCACAAGCGACTGGGAGGGAAAAGTCTTGGCGAAACAGAAACAGCGCGATAAGTCGACAACAACGATAGCAATTAAGAAACGGACGGCGGCAATCGATTCTAGACGTCAAATTGACCCCGGAGCGAGCGTCCCAGCACCAGCGAGACCTCAGGAGGAGGGCGCACACAGGAATCCACACAACGGAGTGGGTTCGCGTAAAGGCTTGGGAGAGAACGCAACTGACATGACGCGTCGACCAACGAGCAAGCGATGATGAAGACTAAGAGGCTTGCCTCACAGGAGAGATGACCCAAATCAGAGTGAGCGGGAGGAGTGACCTGGACGAGGGAGAAGCTGGAAAGGGGAGGAGCGACGCGCCTATGGACGTGGCGATGGAGATGGCGACGGCGGCGCCACCCATCGCCGCGGAGACTGTGGGCGCAGCCATATTTGAGCCGATGGAGAGAAATGAGAACGGAAAACGGAGAAAGACAAGCGAACGCCTGGCGGCCCCCAGCGACTGGAGGAGCCGCATGGAGAGGACGATACGACATCAGGCACAGGAACTTACGCAGCTACACCAAACAGTTGGGCATCTCGCAAACCTGGTGGAAGCCCGGGCAGCCCGCGAGGAGGCACAGCGGCTGGCAATGCTGACGTGGATGCAAGAGAGGGAGCAGAAGTGGGACGCCCGCTACTAGGACGACAAGGTGTGGGGGGCGGGCATTACGAACATGATCGCAAAGACCATGACAGGGGTAGCACAAGGCCAGGAGGAGAGAGAGAGAGAAAGAGAAGTGACTGCGAGGACGGACGGTGGGGGGCTGGAGGCCGCCCAACATGCAGACACGACGCGAGAAGATGAACCAAAAGAGCCCGAGCAGCCGCAGCAGCAGCAGCAACCGAAGCCCAGGCCCAAACCGCAGCTCAAACTGCAGCAAACACCGAAGCCCGTGCCCAAGCCGAACTCAGCACCCACACCGACACCCATGAGACGGTGGGACACTGTCCCACCCCGAGCCAAGAGTCAGAGGGCACCCGTCAGCCCACGCCCAGGCCCAGGCCCAGGCCCCGCCCCGACAGCGGGATCAAGCATGGCAGAGAGACGCCTGATACTAAGAAGAGACGAGAGCGTACCGCTCCCCAATACAATGGACCAGGAAATCGCGTCAGCGATCAACAGAGCGCTCTCCCACCCGAAGGCACCGGCCCACATTAGGATCATGAATGCCAAAAGGAATGCCAAGGGCGCAATTACTGAAATCACACACCCGAATGGGACAGCGGAGATGGCTCTACATTATCGCGACATCATCATCACCGCAGCGAGGATGGTCGACAAAGGAGTCGTAGACGTCGAAGAGAATGAGTCCTGGGAAAGGCTAAAGATCCACGCAGTCCCTCTCATACGATACATGGGGAAGGGCACGGAAGGCCTGCAGCAGATGCGAGATGAATTCCAAGCGGAGAACCAGGGTATAGTGATCCCCACCCAAGTAAGGTGGCTGGCATACCCCCGTACTATCAGGGAGAGGAGGCAGAACGCAGAAATTGCCGCGTCGTCGGTAGTCTTTGTCATAAAGGGGAGCAAGATGGCACAGAGCTTAGTCAGGGAAGGCATCAAGGCGGCGGGGGTGTGGTACCTAGTCGAAACGTACACGAACGAAGGACCTGATAGCAGGGGTGAGCTCTGCTGCTGATGGGGCCACATCGAGAACAAGTGCGGCAGCAAGCCCAAACGTGGCTACTGCTCAGGCCATCACCGGACAAGCGACCACAAGTGCAATGTGGTGGGATGCACTGCAAAGCAGGGATCACTCTGCGGCTACACGCTGGACAAGTGCCCTAATTGCAAGGGAAATCACATCGCATTCAGCAGCAGGTGCGTGAAAAAGAGGGAAGCCACCGAAGCGGCGCGGCAGAGCAGAAGAATAGGGCTAGCAGGACAAGCGCCCACGAGTGCAGCTCAGGACATGGCAACGGGCTCGAACAGAGTGATGCTTGGCCCTAGGCCCCAGGGGGTGGCGGAAGGAGGGGGAGACGAGGAAGAAGAGATGGCGGATGTGGACGAAGAAGAAGAGGAGGCAGCGGGGGAGGCCAGAGACGTCACCATGGCCGAGACCGAAACTGAGACTGCAACCAGGACCACGACTGATACCGAAACTCAGATTGGAACTGGAGCCCGGGCTACCAATGATTAGTGTGATCCAGCACAACTGCGCAAGGTCATCCAAGTGGACCATTGCGGCGCTGGAGACGGGAGTCGAACGCAGGGCGGACGTAGTGTGCTTGCAAGAGCCACCGAGAGAAAGAGGAGAGATTGGGATCAGCCATTCGGCATACGAAATAAGAACAAGAAAAAGAGTTTGGATGGCGATACGGAAGGGGAGTGGCTTGGTGGTTGATGAGTGGACGGATCTGAGGAGAGGGGCCAATGACATTGTTATCGGTACCGAGGTCACAAGGAGAGGTGAAAAGATCACGAGGATTGTCAATATTTACGATCAAAAAGACGCGTGGTCGGGAGAGAGACCAGAGCAAAAGTTGGACTGGCAGAGTGTCATTCGGCAGGGCGGCACTGTCCTCGTAGGAGACTTCAACGCCCACAGTATATGATGGGACGCAAGATGCCAAGTGCAGCGAGATGCTACTTTCTGGGAAGGCGTGATCGACGAGAACGGACTGGAGATTGGGAATGACGGCTGGCCCACCCACCATTCGACAAGAGAGGACCAGGAAGGCAAGTCGGTCATCGACCTGACGTTGGCAAATCGACCAATTGTAAGGTGGACCATACTGGCCGATGATCACGCCACTGGATCCGACCATGAGGTCACAGAATGGGAGGTGGGAGTAGACAGGCAGAAGGAGGCGGATTATTAGAGGGTAGTAGGGTGGAATTTAGCGGCAATGACGGATGAGGACGCGGAAGCAGCGGAGAAGCTATGGATGGAACTGGCGAAGGAGAGAATTCAACTAGATGCGGAGTGCACATAGGACGAGGTGGAGCAGGAGGCCGCATGGTGTCACGAAGGAATGAGCAGTGTTCTCGACGCCACGGCAAAGAAAATCAGGATCTGTGCCAGGTCAAAGAGGTGGTGGAATGCCGACATCAAAGAAAGATGAAGGACGGTTGGGTGAGAGAGAAGGAGAAGACAGCACTCAGAGGAGGCTGCCTGGGCGCAGGCAGAGTTTCAGAAGTGGATCCGGCAGTCTAAGAAAAGAATGTGGGGCGATTACCTGCAGAACCTTAGGGGAGCCGAGGTGTGGAGAGCGGCGGGATACGCGAACCCTTGAGCGGGCACGACCGTGGAGGCCTTAACAGACAGAGACGGCAAGCAAGCAAACACATCATTGGAGAAGGAGGAGATGCTGAGGCACGAATCATTTCCCCCAAACGATGGCGACCAGTACTACGAACTACCGCAAGCGGTAAGCGCGCACACACCCGTAACTGAGCAAGCAGTTGAACGAGCCTTGTTGTCCCAGTCGGTCAAGAAAGCACCGGGATGAGACAAGCTGTCTTCTGGCGCTATACGGCTGCTCTGGAAGTGGGACAAAGAGAGGATCGTGAGGCTGACGAGGGCGGCGATACGCACGGGGAGACACCCAGTGGTGTGGAAGCGGGCTAGCGGCGAGGTGATTCACAAGCCTGGCAAAGACGACTATACAAAGCTGAAGGCCTGCCCCTCGATATTGCTGCTTAGCTGCATGGGAAATGGGGTCGAGAAAGTAGCCGCGGAGCCGCTGTCAGTGGAGGCCGAAAGAAGGGGGCTACTGCGCGATGGACAATTCGGGAGGAGGAAAGGACGGTCAGCCATCGATGCAGCGGCCATCATGGTCGACAGAGCTCACACAGCGTGGACACACGGCCACATAACAGCCGTGCTTCTCATGCACATTAAGCCAGCCTTCCCGAGCGTGGCAAAAGGAAGGCTAGTCAACTTGATGAAGGTCAGGTAAATGGACGGAGACCTCGTACGATGGACGGAGAGCTTCCTATTGGAGAGAACGGTGGAGATGATAATCGAGGGCGACGCCATGGAAAGAAACCCAGTGGAGGTAGGGCTCCCGCAGGGCTCACCTGGGTCACTGATCCTTTTTGCGATCTACACCTCAGGAATAATCAAGTGGGTCGAAGAGGATGTATCAGAGGCCCAAGGGCTATCCTTTGTAGACGACCTCGGCTGGGTGGCGACCGGAAACAATGTCCACCATGCCGTCTCGATCCTCGAGCGATGCGCAGCAAAGACCAACGACTCGGCAATCAGACCAGGGCTACAGTTCGACACTGCAAAGACGGAGGCGGCGCTGTTGACGCGCAAACGGGGCCACAGGGAACACCTCCGGCCAAAACTGACAGCAATGATAAGAGTCGGACACAGGTCCATACGATTCAACGTGCAGGTGACACGCTGGCTGGGCGTCTGGATAGACGCGCATCTGACGTGTAAGGAGCACCATAACCGATGCATGAAGAATGCCAGGGCAGCAGAGGCCAGACTCTGATCGCTTACCAAGACATACTGCGTTGTCCTTGAGAGCGTACAGGCCGTCCATGTGGCGTGCGTCCAAGTGGTCGCACCATATGGGAGCGAGCTCTGGTGGGACCCCAGGGAAGTAGGCAGGCGAGACGACCTCCAACTCCTCCTCAATCGACAAGCCAGGTCCATCCTTGGCGCGCTGCCCACAACCCCGCGAGGCGCACTAATGCGAGAGTCAGGGCTTACACCGGCGCCGTTGACCTTAGACCCCAGACAACAGCGATTCGCAGCGAGACTAGAAAACGCATGCAGCAGCAAGCTAAAAGAGCTACACAGCAACCCCTCCTCTGGGGCGCCGATAGGCAGAGTAGTCAGGAAAGAGCATGAGCATGGCCGGACAATCGAAGGCATGAGCTGGCCGGCCCCGGGCGCAGAACCAGCGGTCAGGACCACCATACTGGACGACACCGCTGCAGCCAAAAGCGCCGCGAAGCGCTCGGCAAGGGAGAAAGAAGCCAAAATCACAGCGGGGGTCTGGATGTGGTGGACAGAGGGATCGCGCTCAGACGATGGCTGAGTGGGAGCCGCAGCGGTGTGTAAACACGGAAATCAATGGAGGTCTCGCCGCAGCTTTCTGGGCACCGGACGTATGGAAGTCGTCGATGCCAAACTGTGGGCGATAGGGCTTGCGCTTGATGTGGCGATCGAGAAGAGAGAAACATGGCCGGTGCATGGAGTGAAGATGGTGGCAGTCTTCAGCGACTCACAGGCCGCAATTCCACGAGCGGCACACCTGGAGCCGGGCCCACAGCAGCGACTGGCGACCCGGATCAACAGAAGGGGGCGGAGTCTCCTTGCCCACGGCATCGCAACTGATATCCAATGGGTCCCGGGACACTCCGGCATCCCCGGAAACGAAGACACAGAGCGCCAGGCCATCTAAGCCCGAAACGCGAGCGGAAGCACAGTGATAGAGCGGCGATACACCTCGGCTTGGAACAGGGCCAGACGAATCTCCGAGGGATAGTCGGCAGCGAAGGCGGAGTTGGAGGCCGACAAGTGCAGCAAGCACTTCAGCTACAGACTCAAGGGTAAGACAGGGACCAAGAGACCTATCGCGATCACAAGCGTGAAACCGCTGTCCGCCATGATCTATCGACTGAAGTCTGGGCATGTGCCCACTGGGGTCTACCTAAAGCGGTTCGGCCACCGAGACGACGACAAATGCTGGTCGTGTGGAGGGACTGTGGCCCTGACGCGGGAGCACCTCTTCCGCCACTGCAGCAGATGGAAAGCCCAGCAGATGACTCTCTGGAAAACAGAGGTACAGACGACAGGCTGGAAAGCGGGCAATTGCCGGCACGTGCAGATCTCTGAGCTTTTCACCACACAGGAGTGCGGCCATGCGGTGATGGACTTTCTGGCGGCCTCTGAGATCGGCAGATTTCGGCCTAATGAAGGAGCAGTATGGAGCGGCCTGAGGGCTGGGAGGCTCGGGGGCGGCGCTGGTGGCAACGGGATTATACTATTCTTTCTTTCTTTCTTTCTTTCTTGTCCTTTTTGTCTTTCTCTTACCTTTCATTTGTCAGCGGGGACGAAGGGTAGCAGGGGGGGAGCTCCGCCATCTAGCCGGCTCGCCCGGAGGCGGAGGGGATATCAGGGTCCTGTCATACTCTAATCAGAGTCAATACAGTATGATTAAACAACAACAACGATGCTCCCTCGTCTGGGCTACCGTCCTGCCTCCGCCGCCGCACCACCAGCATTTGTCGTCGTCTCGGAGTCCCAACCGTTTTAGGTACGTTCCCACTGGCGCGTGTCCGGATTTCAGTCTGTAGAACCTGGCTGCCAGTGGTTTCGCACTATTCATTGGGATGGGTCTCTTGCTCCCAGCTTTGCCATTAAGTCTGTAGCCGTAATGTTTGCTGCATTTGTCGGCCTCCCATTGAGCCTTCGCCGCCATCTTTGCTTCTGAGATTGGTCTTGTCCTGTTCGCCGCCGTAGTGCATACTCGCTCTCTCACCGTGCCTGATCTGCGGCCCTCTCTCGCTAGATTCGCTTGGCGATCGGCTTCCTCATTTCCGGGGATGCCAGTGTGTACTGGGACCCAGTGGATTTCTGTCTCTATGCCGGCTTCGCGAAGAGTCCTCGCGCTCCTGTTAATCCACCTGGCCAGAAGCTGCCCTGGGATTTTAAAGTTGTCATGCCAGCAAAGTTATGGAGGTTTGAGAGTATCAACAATTTAGTCCACTACACTGCTGCCACCATTTATGCTCGAGCTTTATCACTTAAAGCTCTCGAGGATACGAGCGTCATTTCTAACGGGATTGGACGATTCAAACGCTACACATAGCTTTTCTCGTCTCATCTTGTGCATAAAACTATCATGAAACAGAATAGATTGATTTCTATTGTTAGAATGATAGCTTCAAGGGTAATACAAACCATTCCTGAACCATTATTAGTGCGGACGTTACACCTTGCACTTGCCGCTTGTGAACGCCTTCTAGATATTTCTGACGGTTAAGGTGGTGATTAAACATTGTGATACAACTTTTGATTCGTTTCCTTGGACTCTTTGGATGATCCTTTATCAGTTTTTTGGAACCATATTGCAAAATTCTGCTTGCTTTCTCACCGCCGTCACGGCTCTGGAACAGGCGGTAAAACCTACAGAATGTTTAACTTTAATATAACGGCCGCTGATCAATTCAGGAACCCCAACTTTTGCAAACCATTCAGGGAATTGCCGCCCAGGGTTCCCAACCGTCCGTCCGGACTACAGGCTTTCGGGGCCCGACATCGTCGTCCCGTCTAGGGCATGAGTACGGAAGGACTAGTCTGTCCCGGGCAGAAATCTCCAGGACCAGGGCCCGGTACAGATGACTGTAGTCTTA
>Ga0307515_10008342_pt1 | contig 20210 bp, 23 predicted proteins | sample 17_EM_MG_FD_194513 | JGI IMG/M metagenome (GOLD analysis project Ga0307515, IMG submission 194513) | Populus trichocarpa ectomycorrhiza microbial communities from riparian zone in the Pacific Northwest, United States - 17_EM | ecosystem: Host-associated > Plants > Roots > Unclassified | place... | reverse complement strand
AGCATACAATGCCGCAGTGGAAGGCCTGGGACAATGGCCTGATCTACAGGTTGCTCGCGTGTTTGATATTGCCGGACAGGTGCGTGGGATTCACTCTGAAACCCAAAATAAGGTTTCTAAAAGCGAGGATAGCTCATGGACGCCTATTGTGGTACATCCGTGGTTGACCCAGAGAAGGAGGTATACACCCACCGTGTCATGGCAACATTTTCGTGTATCAGTGGGGAGAGTGCGTCTCCTTCCCGTGGAACTACTCCTTGGATGTTAACTTTCCCCGAAGTGTTCGCTATGAGAGGGACAGACGACTCAGCAGAGCAATCTCGGTTATGCCAGAGTATCATCATAAAAATCAATTCTCTCAAGAAATTGATACAGGTCGCCAAAGAGAAGTGTTTGCAAGACGAAGTTTCCCAGGCGCGGCTTCAGGCGACTCTGCATGCGACATTTGTATACGAGGCAGAGGTGTTAGCCACGCTTAAAGAGTGGGATACTGTGTTGAGTGTCGTCAAGGTATGTATATTGTGACTTCCATGGACCTTTTCCTGACTTCTCACTTACACAGGCTGCAGCCGCTGCCAAAGAGGTTAATGTCGGGACATATGAAGCAATAGCCGACGTGCTGGTAAGCGTCTACCTCCATGATATGTCTTCAACGTGGTCATGGTGCTTGCAGTGGAGCTATCCAGAATCCCCTGTGCCAGTCATCTACACGGCCCTAGAATGCATCCTTGCGTCGGCAATGCAGCAAGACGCTATGTCAATCAGCAAGTTCTCGCGCTGGATGCGAGCCATATGTTTCATCCTTCTATCAAAGAATCGTCCGACGGATCGAGCGAAAGCGCTGTCGTATATGGAGCAGGCGGTTGAAGTGCTCAAGGATCATGCCGACGATCCTGGCGATGCAGCATCTGTATGGGGGTATTCTGGTTTGTGTTTTGGTCTGCTCTGATGGTACGCATGACAGTGCTATCCCGAGGATGAGCGACATTGGCTGTTGAGTACTGCTTTCAACACTGGTGTGGAATGCCTGTCGTAAGCAGTTCTTACTTTGATAGAACGTACTTCTAACCTCGCATTAGGGCTATGTCTCTCGATGAAGCGAGACAGTGGTTTGAAATCGCAACTGTCCTTTGCAAGTTTCTAGAAGGCGGCGAAGCGAAGCGTCAAAAGGTCTGACGTGCTCTCTCTTTCGTCCTTGTGTCACTACATTGATATCTTTTTGAAAGATCCAAGAGACCTATCAAGAACTTCTTTCGAGATATGGACCTCATTGATGAAGCCATATTATCACGCCTTCGGTTTGCGTGCACCGATCCGCAACATCTCATAGAATCACTTGCACCCTCAGGGACCAGGTCATAGAATAGAATAGTGTAGCCCTAGAACACGGCATTCACTGCGTACCCACTAGCCACTATAATGTCGAATATTGTACAATAATACACGACCTCGCATATTTCCCACAGCAAGATACCCGCTATTAGTAGAAAAGCCAACAGCGGTCACTCGTCCTAGAGGGGTACCGCTCGTTGGCCAATTTTGGAATACGGAGCATGACGGAAGGTGGACAAGGCGGAGCTGATCCTTTTTCATGCTACTCGCCATCACCATTAGTTGAGCATCGTGGTTAAATGTGAGCGAAGAGACTGCAGTTGTGAGATTGCCAAGGGTCTTGAGTGGTTTCCGATGGGTGGGTTGTACTGATGACGGCGAATAGAAAGCCGTAGAGTCGTAGACGTTGACAATTCCAGATTTGGACCTGAAATGCACAATTAGTTTCAATGTCGGAGGAAGGGAGGGGTTCACAAACCCAACAGCGATGTGACTATCAAGAGGGTCTCCACCCATAATCAAGGCTCCATATCCGCCATCATCTTTCCACCTGTTCACACATCGCCGAGCTCTGACATCCCAGGTATAAATCTGCGAGTCCTCTCCAAGAGTCATTAACTCTCCCTCATGTGTCCCGCTCCACCACATATCCTTGACGGTAGCATTCCCTTTTAGGCTACCGACAACTTGTGCGCCTCCGGCTGCCCAGTCGACAAGATGAACATATCCTCTCCTACCGGCAACCGCCAGTAGCTTCCCGTCGGGCGAGAAACGACATCGGGACATTGAATGGTCAGAAATGTCAGATCTGGAATTCGTAAGGGAGGAGGACGTAGAGACAGTGCCCCAGAGAGAACGGGGAGAGCGGGTACAGACACCGGACTGCAGGTCGTACGAGTAGAAGAAGGGACGGGGTCCAGTGAGGAGGACAGAAGAACCAGATGAGTGGAAGAGGGCCGTTTTGATCGGGAGTGTTGGTATGTGGAGGGTTTGCAATAACGGATTTGTGTGACCGTCAATCTGCAGGAATGAAGGGAAGGCCAAGTCAGAAACCGAGTTAAAACACGAGGGGTCAACCCAGAATTACGTTGAATAACCGTAGTCTCCGATCCGCCCCGGCCGTTAGGAGCACGGAAACGGTAGGTGAGGGATGAAATTGGAGGGCTTCGACGTCCCCTTCTGTTCGAGCAGTCTGATTCGCGTCTCGTAGTCGGACAATATCGATATTTCCCTTTTCTAGGACCTTAGACTTGCGCTGTGATATGATCCCAGAGGTCGATTGAAGGAGTTTCTCACTCGATCCTCCTCCTTGGGGGTCACACCCAATCCCATCTCATCTCGTCGCCTCTTCTTTCCGGATAGCTTTGATCTCGCTTCGGCTGGCCATTGGGGAACGGGGTTAATACGTTCAAACCTGGCGATATATGATGAGCGTTTTGTTCTTAAGAAGCCTAAAAATAACACCGATTCACTGTCTCCTCAGTCGAAGCTCGTAGTCCTTTCCGTTGATCACATCCTCGTTCCGCAATTTCCGCAAACGGTTATCACTCGCAAGGGAAACTTTTAATTCGGCGTCATCCGGATCGACCCAGGCAGGTGCTTTCTTCCCTTCTCTCGATTTCGACGCGAGTGCCGACGCGGGTTTGGGCGGGGCGAAGGAGGAGCCAGAGACGGCTGAAGGCTCCCTGGAGGGTAACCCACCAAGTGGAGAGCGCTGGTCATCGTCCAATGCATCCTGATCGTCGTCGGAATCGACGTGGGTGTGCTCCGCTGGTGATTTTAATCCACTGTCGAAGAAGAACAACTTTTCGGCAGTCAGCCCAAGATCGCAGGTCGTGGCAAAAACGAGGCATTCGACCATACACTAGTGTCTCTAATATCATCAGGGTCTTCTGAATCGTTGAAGTTGGGTAGTTTGACATCATTGAAGATCGACGCTGCATTTGGTTTTCCGAAGAGCGTGCTTTCGAGCTGCAGCTCTTCCTCATCCTTTTCCCCTTCCCAGCCATTAATTATCTCAGTTCCCTCTAATTGTTGGGTTTTTGTTTCCTTCTTTTGACGCTTGGGGTATCGAGGCATACTGGTGTGGTTCAAGTTCCGATCCATGGTTTGCTCGAGTCAAATTTCAAATTTTGGGGTAGGGATAGGTCCAGTCCCAAATGTGGCACACCATATATAACACCTCATGGAAAACAGCGGTTGGTTCCCCGCCCAAGGGCCACAATAAGCATACATATGAAGGTACAGGCCCTGTGCCCCCTGCGGGTGCGCTACCGTAATACAAACCAAGTCCCTCCTTATTTTTGGACATTTTCAGCAAAGCGACCGATGACGTTACCTGCGGGACGGTACTCGCACACTACCAAAGAAATGGTTCAGAGGCTTGCACGAAACCGAATAATTGGGGGAATTGCACGTACCATAGTACGTCGCAGATGTATTGCCAAATATGCCTGTGCAAGTCTGCTTGGCACACCCGATCTCGGTTGTTTCCTTCCAGACCACCTACAGAGAGATTTAGAAAGAGTTAAACCGCCATCGAAGAGTAATCAACAGACCTGAGTGAAATGCGACGCCTTCGGGTTACTTGGGTTGTAATCCTCTGGAGGGTCATCCCATCAGTTCCATTTCTGAGGCCCGATTGTAGACTCTTCCAGCACTCACTAACTTCAACCACCCAGTCGTTAATCATCTCGTTGATAGAGTAGGCACCGGTACCAGCTGCCAAGTTTTCGCTGCCAAAGAACATAACTCAGGCATTTAGAGACACAGAAGGCGAATAGCACTACGCACCCTAAACGGCCAAACTTGCCACCAGAGTGCTCAAAGTCACAGTTATTCGCCCACTCTTGAGCAAAGCCTTCGAGTTCCGAGGAAAAGGTCACCGGCCTCGCTCCGTGCTGAGCACGCGCTTCATTGTGGAACCTGAGATATTCCGCTCGATCACCCGACTCGCCTCCACTGTTGTCTTGCTGGGCAGGGGCGGGGCGAGGTGGTGGCGGGGGTGCTTGAATTTCCGGTTCCGCTTCAGGCTCTGGTGCTGGTTGAGGGGTTGGAGCTAGCTCTGGGGTGGAAGTGGTAGTGGGTTCAGAGGATCTGTCGGTGTGCAACAAAGTCAATCAATTAGTAATACGTCGCACGCTCACGAGGAAACGGCGAGACGTACCCGGTAAACGGCAACGCATTGAAGACATTGACTGTGGTCCTCGTGGACGCTGAAGAGGCAGGTTCGAAAGTCGAAAGAATTGAAGGAGAGGTCGAAGAAGAGGTCGAAGAGATGGGGACGTCGTTGGGCACACTCGGCGTCGTGTAAGCTGCCTCGGTGCTTGAGGGGGTTGACTCCTCAGACGAAGTGCAGCTGGTAGACGTCGGAACCGGGTCGCCGCTCAACATCACCGTGCCCCACGGGTCGTCACCAAAGACATGGCCGGTCCAACCCCAGCTGGAACGGCAGGAATAAATGCAGTCCCCCCCACCCCAAAGGACTTTCTTTTCCGGCTGGGCTTCGTGACCGTCAGGCGCAGGCATTCCACGAGCAGCCAAGGTGATTGAGAGAAGAACGAAAGTGGTTAAGAGTCGCGCCATGGCTGGTTATAAGCTTGCGTGAGTGTGCTTCAAGGAGTTTTGATTGTGCTTTTTTCAAAGGAGCGCGTTGCCAGCAGGCGTGATGGGGCGAGAGACCCCTAGGAAAGCAATACAGTATCCCAGGCGAGCGCACAGCGGCTGCGAAGGGATGAAGGGATACGGGCGGGGGAAGAGGTGTGGGAGACGGATGAGCTGGTGGTGAGGATGATGTATGGACGTACCATGTATGGATGTATGGATACCGACGCGACCCTGTATCGCGTATCCGCCTATCATCCCCATCACATCAAGCATTCTGGCCAGGGCGCGCCAAGACCAGGCGGGTATGCAGATATGTCCGTTGTCCCCGAACGGCCCATCATCGCCGCGAGCAGAAAAACAGAGGAATCTATTCAAGTAAGGTACGAGCGGACACCCAGACATTGTCCCAATGCGTCCGTAGTTGGCAACCTACATCCGACGGAGTCGTTCACTATTCATCGCATCCGTCCGCCGAAATTCCCTGAGTTCCTACAACTTCGTCAATTTTACTGCTCACATGCCACTTTTTTTTGGTTTGGTTACCTTCGTGGTGTCCTTGACACGGGTGTTCCATCCTTTGAGAGGAACAACGACCGCCGTGCAGTTATCCTCTGCTCCCAATTCCTCTGCGAATCTCACAATCTCCCTTGCAGCAACCTCTGGACCCAGTTTGGCACAGGTTCGAACCAAATCTGCGACCTCTGGGTCTGATAGCAACGACGAGATGCCGTCGGACATCAAAACCAGTGCAGTCGCGCTGTGGCCTTCAATGATGCGTGTCTTTACGTCCGGCTCCGGTGTGACACCAAATCGTTTGTACTGCGAGTCTCCCAGGCTAAAAGACCAAGACCTTGCATAAGTGGGCTATTACCAAGGCAGAGTTGCTCTGACCCACCATCGCGTATTAGCGAGGGCCCCCATCCACCGCGTCTCCCCAAATGAGTCTGTTGTGATACCGCCTCCAACACGGCGTAATCGTGTTTCCTCGGTCCGCTCGTCAGCGTGGTGGTTTGCCGTGAGTGGCTGTGTTGTTGCGTCGGTCTTGCATAATATAGCACGCGTGTCTCTGTGTTAATTTTAATTTTACCAAATGGTGACATTGCAGGTCTCTGGTCGTTGGGGAAACGAGGAGCAAGGGACTTACCCACAGTGCGCTACAGTTATAAGGAGGCTGTCTGCATTATAAAACAAACTCGACGGTTCATCTAATGTCTGTATCAATGCTACCGATGACGTTGCACCGCAGTTCTCAGAATCCGGCAACTTGGAAATTTCACGGTCTGCCTGTAATTCAACAAGCGGTGTGAGGCAAATATGGTGACTCCCATAGTCACTCTACTGACCTGTAAAAATGAATATGTGGCATGGGCTTCTAAATCTAGGTGTTCTTCGCTGACAGCTCCAGGGTCTGCCCATTGCTGAAGTACACCGCCACGGAATCGGCGAAAGTAACCCCCATATCCCTTCAGATAAGCAACTAAGTCTGGTATTTGGGTTAGGTCGATGTGCTCGAAGAGGTTGTGCAAAGTGGAGTGGAGATACTCGGAGACGCTGTGTCCGCCGTGTCTAGATGTTGCCTCAGGGGGGCAAACGGTTTAACAAGTAGAATTGGCTGACCCGTCGTATACGCCTACGAAGAGCATTTGTGAGGCGAATTCGGTTCCTACCGCCTGGGGGTCCCACTGGCGTTGAAATTCGGGAGGCACCTTGTCGATAGTTCGCTGGATTGTTGTGGGATCCATATAAATTGCTGCTATTGCAAATCTATCCTCTTGATACCTAAGAAAAGCGGGGTCAGTAGGAGCAAAAACGCCGAGGAAAAACGGTATTGGTTCTAATCATTCCAGGCACAGTCCCTTTCTTAATACGACTGTTGTATAACATGTGCGCGTATTGCCGTGGTCACAGCAGTCACTCGGCTGGCTTTTCCAGACCTGGTGTGTATCCCCCTCAGTCTGCAAGGAAAGACTCACTCTCTCGACCCTCTTGACGTGAAGGAGCCAATAACCTTCGGCGAAGTCAACGGAACGCGTAATGTGCCCCCGCGAGGTGCGGGAGCACGTAGGTAGTCCGCGCAATGGCGCCGCCCCTGCGCGATCCCCTTATTTACTACTAAGGGTACCACTGGGGAGGTGCAAGCACTACATCGATAAAGTAGATATCGGGGCATTTGGGAGTTGGCAAGACGGGAAGAACAACATGGGACGAATGCGGACATGTCTCTTCTTCAGAGGCTTGCACGAGCAAGCACAGGTTCATTATACGGCGGTTTGTGCGTCCCCGTTGAGCAGGCGGTGGCAAGTCGTCTCTTGCTGGCACTAGTTGGGTCCAAAAGGCTTGAGGTCGGTCTTGAAGACTAAAATTAGGGCTGGACCGCAACGAATCTACAAGCAAGATTTGGGAACAAGTTTCCTCCTTACTTATCTGTGGTGATTTTCCGGCCATATTTCACAGACAATCCCACTGCCTACTGGGTTCTAGCTCCTCCCACCTCTCGCTCTCAATGGTCCTTAGGCGGGCGCTTGGGCATAGCAGCAAATCTAGCATTAATGTGTTCGCTTGCCGGGGTTGCCGTAGAACTCCCTAACCTGCCCACACAGTCGACGACGGACCCATTTTCACGACATTGCGATGGGATTCCTCCTCCAGGCTCAGTTCTCGCGGACAAAACCCGATTGCGGTTAATTGAGTGAAGTATGATGCTATTCCCAGGAGCTGTCCAGAACGGTCAATTGCAGTTCACACAGCTTTGCCTGTCGTTTGACGATACCAGAGGCGCGCGCACTTCGCACTTTGGCCACTTCCACTTCCTTTCGCAAGGCCAGCCCTTGCAAAACCATGTTAATGGGTACCATGCTCAAAGCAATTTTTTATATCCTTCTTCTGGGCTTCGGTCTACGTGTTCACGCACAAACCACACCACTCCGTCCAGGTGGTGTCCCACTTGCTGTTCGGACACCATACGTCAATTTTTGGTTACTCGGAGGTCGCCAAGGACCAAATCTCGGACATGATTGGCCCAGGTTCGCAAATAATGCTGTGAGTTTGTAGCATGGGTCTATTTGTTTATTGTTCAAGGGCTGAATGTCGCTGTAACTTCTAGAACACAGGTTTGGAATTTTGCTCTTCATGATCTAATATAGATTGACCATCTCCGCCAGGATGGAGTGGATACGTTCGTGTTGATGGGACCAACTACAGAGTTTTGAGCAGTTCTGGCGACGGCAACGCAACGGAAGCCACACAGTTAGGACTCACGGTATGTGATATGCGATTGGTGCAAATGGTTCTTGCTTGACATTCCGCAGATCACTGCGACCCAATCTAACTTCGAGCTCAAAGCTGGTCCCGTCAATGTGTGGCTAAACTTCCTCAGTCCGATTGAGGTAAGAGTACAAGTCCCTATGGTGGATTGTTGACCTGAGATTTTTCTCTGTAGTCTACAGACTACGTCAAAATGTCCCTTCCGTTCTCCTACCTCGCCGTCGAGATTGAATCGAACGACGGCAAAGCCCATGACGTTAAAGTATACTTTGACTTGACAGGCGGTAATAAGACTTCACTTGCAATCCAATATTTTCGGTGACTAATATAACCTGTAGAAACCATTAGTGGGGATGTGGGTACTGATTTCATGACCTGGGGAACATCGATCGAGAATGGTGTCGTATATCACGATTTTGCTCTTCAAACGCCACAGCGGTATATCAAAAAAAACGACCGAATCCTGTATGGCCGCGCATACCATGCCACCACAGCGGACCAAGGCGTCAGCTACGCGACTTGCTCCCATTACGATTGTAGAAATTCGTTCGGAAACACTGGCCAACTCGATGGAACGAAGAACACTAGGTTCCGAGAGGTGGCGAAGGACTGGCCTGTTATGGCACTATCATATGCGTTTGGAACCATTACCAAGACACAGCAGCCTATAGTATTTGCTGTCGGTCATGCCCGTGATCCTGTTGTCGAGTACCGGGGGCCTAACAACGCTATCGAGGAGCGTTCCCTGTACTTCCGCACTGCATTTGAAAGAACTGAGGACGCTGTGAGTGCTTTCCCCCTCTAGGTTGGCTATTTCTTATCGGTCAATTGTCCAGCTCGCTTTCTTCATCAAGGATTATCCAATCGCTCTCAAAACAGCCAAGGCATTCGATAGCAAACTGAAATCCGACGCATCCGTGTACAGTGGCGACTACTACCCGGCGCTGGCTTTTGCAGCACGTCAGGTTGTGGCACAGGTCGAAGTAACTGTCGGCAAGAATGCCGATGGTACATTGAATCGCGACGATGTCCTCATTTTCATGCACGGAAGTCGTACCAGTGCTATTGAAGAATTATACGCCTCTGCTCCATTTTGGCTCTATGTCAACCCAGAGCTCTTGAGGTTGCTTTTACAGCCGATCATCAATGAACACATCAGGAAGGGAATTTCATCCGCCTCTCAGGGTGCTGTGGTACACCTTGGTGAGTCTCCAAGCTATGATGATTGAGCTGCGCTTGACATTGTATACTAGGTCGCTCGTATCCTCGTATCACTGGCAATGATACGCCTGACTCAATGCCAATAGAAGGTACTCGACACCCTATTGCCCTTTATTGCTACTGAGTCTTGTGCCCTTTTAGCGACTGGTGACTTACTCATTATGACGGTTGCGTACGTTCGCGCCAGCGGAAACGCCTCGATTATTCTCGACAATGTGATACCACAATACTTAATAGTATTATGCACCGCTGATTCTCTGCTCCACAGTACCAACTCTTTGACACTTTTGCTCGGTTCCTCAATGCTAACACACTCTCCCCAAGTCAACAGTACGTGAGGCCCACACTATCTCAGTGGATGGAACTGATCTGTATTGAAGGTTTTCTGCCGATTCAAATCTTACTCCATTGGATCTCGAGAGCAACCTTGCCATCAAAGGAATCATCGCGTTGAAAGCTTACGGAGACCTCATCACCGGACTAGGAAAGTCAGAGGGTGAAGGATATACTGTGAGTTGACGAAAACGATAGTTCCAAGGCTCTCGTGAGCTGATTTCCTTTAGGCGGCTGGTATCTCCTTTGCTCAGACTTGGGAACAACAAGCGTCGTCGATGTTGGGAGGCGACCATTATCGCTTGACGTTGGCTCCCGGTGATGACATGTGGAGCATGGAGTACAATGTCTTTGCGGACAAGTGGTTGAATTCGAATGTCCTTTCGTCCAGCGTGTTCACGAGGTTGAGCGAGACCTATCAACGCCAACTTGGTGAGGCATTTCCTTGAAGCGAGGACATCACACTTTCTGACTTCTCGTTAGCTCTCTTCGGCGTTCCTATCGATGGTAGAAATGGCTACACAAAGCCTGGTGCGCTTGATTCACCCGCTGTCACCTCTGCAATCCCTAACTGACTGCTCTATCAGAATGGACGATGTTCGCCGCCGGCATAGTACCCGACGAAACCACGAGAAACAAGCTCATTAACAGCGTGTACCGCTTCCTCCGCGACGGGCCATGCACCCTCCCTTGGTGTGACCGATACCAGGTTACTAACGGAGAGGTTGACAATGCGTTGGTGAACCGACCAGTCGTCGGTGGCGTATATTCCCTACTGGCTCGAGACTTGCCTGTCAAGCCGCTAGGCGCTACCAGTAAGCCGAACAATTCGGAAATGGCGTTTTCGGTACCAATGACTATTTTCCTGGTGAGTGTCTTATCCCACGACGTTGCACACTCTCTGATCCACTATTAGACCTTCACTTCTCTTGCGGTTATTCTTCTGGTATAACACACTGGGTATATTGTAAAGCCTTTTTTCGTTTGGTCCCAGGTCTATAGGGAATCTCCCGTTATTTATTTTGAAACCAAGAGTATTATTACTTGCTTCTTATACTATATCCTTTACGTTTCAATAGAATAAGGTGTGCCTCTGGGGCGCTTCTAGATCAGTGCACAAAAGTGCACATGTGAGAGGGAAACCTCTTGTTACTATCAATCGTAGTGCTACAGTGTCGCTATAATACAAAAATGCACAGAGTGGTAATAACCAGGAACGCCAGATTCAACGATGCAGGAGTATGCAAATAACAAGTCAAACCCCCGGAAAAGAACAGGGGCGTTGGTGGGTGTATAGTCAAGCCTTGCCCGTTCTCTGCATCCCCTTCGAAACTGTTGCATGAAGCCCCATCAACGGGTCGCCTCTTCTGTCGACATATGCGAGGCCCGCATTAGGAACGCCACAACGCAGGCCACGCTTCGACTCTTGCCCCAGATGCAATTTACGAGGACTGTTCCGCCTTCTCCAGCGCAGTAGACATCCAGTCAGCCATGCTATCCATGTACACCCATAGCCCCGCTACTCTTTTGTCTTGCAATGGTATGCACTTGGTCTTCAGTACGAAGCTATTCGGTGGGGGTTCTACGGAGTCGGCCATGCCTCTCCTAGCACGAGCAAGCACAGGCTCATTATATGGCAGTTGGGCGTCCCCGTTGAGCAGGAGGTGGCAAGTCGTCTCTTAACTTGCTGGCACTAGTTGGGGCAAAAGGCTTGAGGTCGGTCTTGAAGACTAAAATTAGGGCTGGACCGCAACGAATCTACAAGCAAGATTTGGGAACAAGTTTCCTCCTTACTTATCTGTAGTAATTTTCCGGCCATATTTCACAGGCAATCCCACTGCCTACTGGGTTCTCCTCCCACCTCTCGCTCTCAATGGTCCTTAGGCGGGCGCTTGGGCATAGCAGCAAATCCAGTATTAATGTGTTCGCCTGCCGGGGTTGCCGTAGAACTCCCCAACCTTCCCACACAGTCGACGACGGACCTCACAACATTGCGATGCGATTCCTCCTCCAGGCTCAGTTCTCGCAGACAAAACCCGATTGCGGTTAATTGAGTGAAGTATGATGCTATTCCCAGGAGCTGTCCAGAACGATCAATCGCAGTTCACACAGCTTTGCCTGTCGTTTGCCGACACCAGAGGCGCGCGCACTCAGCACTTTGGCCACTTCCACTCCCTTTCGCAAGGCCAGCCCTTGCAAAACCATGTTAATGGGTACCATGTTCAAAGCAATTTTTTATATCCTTCTTCTGGACTTCGGTCTACGTGTTCACGCACAAACCACACCGCTCCGTCCAGGTGGTGTCCCACTTGCTGTTCGGACACCATACGTCAATTTTTGGTTACTCGGAGGTCGCCAAGGACCAAATCTCGGACATGATTGGAGCAAGCTCACCAATGGAGCTGTGAGTTGTAACATGGGTCTATTTGTTTATTGTTCAAGGGCTGAATGTCGCCGTAACTTCTAGGTCACAGGTTTGAAAATTTGCTCTTCATGATCTAATATAGATTGACCATCTCCGCCAGGATGGAGTGGATACGTTCGTGTCGATGGGTCCAACTACAGAGTTTTGAGCAGTTCTTGGGACGGCAACGCAACGGAGGCCACACAGTTAGGACTCACGGTATGTGATATGCGATTGGTGCAAATGGTTCTTGCTTGACATTCCGCAGATCACTGCGACCCAATCTAACTTCGAGCTCAAAGCTGGTCCCGTCAATGTGTGGCTAAACTTCCTCAGTCCGATTGAGGTAAGAGTACAAGTCCCTATGGTGGATTGTTGACCTGAGATTTTTCTCTGTAGTCTACAGACTACGTCAAAATGTCCCTTCCGTTCTCCTACCTCGCCGTCGAGGTTGAATCGAACGACGGCAGGGCCCATGACGTTCAGGTATACTTTGACTTGACAGGCGGTAATAGACTTCACTTGCAATCCAATATTTTCAGTGACTAATTTAACCTGTAGAAACTATTGGTGGGTATGTGGGTACTGATTTCATGACCTGGGGAACATCGATCAAGAATGGTGTCGTATATCACGATTTTGCTCTTCAAACGCCACAGCAGTACATCCAAAAAAACGACCGAGTCTTGTATGGCCGCGCATACCATGCCACCACAATGGTGGCCCAAGACGTCAGCTACGCGACTTGCGCCCATTACGATTGTAGAAATATGTTCGGAACCAATGGCCGACTCAATGGAACGATAAACACTGCGTTCCGAGAGGTGGCGAAGGACTGGCCTGTTATGGCACTATCATATTCGTTTGGAACCATTACCAAGACACAGCAACCTATAGTATTTGCTGTCGGTCATGCCCGTGATCCTGTTGTCGAGTACCGGGGGCCTAACAACGCTATCGAGGAGCGTTCCCTGTACTTCCGCACTGCATTTGAAAGCACTGAGGACGCTGTGAGTGCTTTTTCCCTCCAAGTCGGCTATTTCTCATCGATCAATTCTCTCTGTCCAGCTCGCTTTCTTCATCAAGGATTATCCAATCGCTCTCAAAACAGCCAAGGCATTCGATAGCAAACTGAAATCCGACGCATCCGTGTACAGTGGCGACTACTACCCGGCGCTGGCTTTTGCAGCACGTCAGGTTGTGGCACAGGTCGAAGTAACTGTCGGCAAGAATGCCGATGGTACATTGAATCGCGACGATGTCCTCATTTTCATGCACGGAAGTCGTACCAGTGCTATTGAAGAATTATACGCCTCTGCTCCATTTTGGCTCTATGTCAACCCAGAGCTCTTGAGGTTGCTTTTACAGCCGATCATCAATGAACACATCAGGAAGGGAATTTCATCCGCCTCTCAGGGTGCTGTGGTACACCTTGGTGAGTCTCCAAGCTATGATGATTGAGCTGCGCTTGACATTGTATACTAGGTCGCTCGTATCCTCGTATCACTGGCAATGATACGCCTGACTCAATGCCAATAGAAGGTACTCGACACCCTATTGCCCTTTATTGCTACTGAGTCTTGTGCCCTTTTAGCGACTGGTGACTTACTCATTATGACGGTTGCGTACGTTCGCGCCAGCGGAAACGCCTCGATTATTCTCGACAATGTGATACCACAATACTTAATAGTATTATGCACCGCTGATTCTCTGCTCCACAGTACCAACTCTTTGACACTTTTGCTCGGTTCCTCAATGCTAACACACTCTCCCCAAGTCAACAGTACGTGAGGCCCACACTATCTCAGTGGATGGAACTGATCTGTATTGAAGGTTTTCTGCCGATTCAAATCTTACTCCATTGGATCTCGAGAGCAACCTTGCCATCAAAGGAATCATCGCGTTGAAAGCTTACGGAGACCTCATCACCGGACTAGGAAAGTCAGAGGGTGAAGGATATACTGTGAGTTGACGAAAACGATAGTTCCAAGGCTCTCGTGAGCTGATTTCCTTTAGGCGGCTGGTATCTCCTTTGCTCAGACTTGGGAACAACGAGCGTCGTCGGGAGACGTCGATTATCGCTTGACGTTGGCTCCCGATAATAGCATGTGGAGCATGGAGTACAATGTCTTTGCGGACAAGTGGTTGAACTCGAATGTCCTTTCGTCCAGTGTGTTTACGAGGTTGAGCGAGAGTTATCAGAACCACTTTTGTGAGGCAGTTCCTTGAAGCGAGGACATCACATTTCTGACTTCCCGTTAGCTCGCTTCGGCGTCCCTATCGATGGTAGAGATGACTACACAAAGCCTGGTGCGCTTGATTCACCCGCTGTCATCTTTGCAATCCCTAACTGATTACTTTATCAGAATGGACGATGTTCGCCGCTGGCATAGTACCCGATGAAACCACGAGAAACAAGCTCATTACCAGCGTGCACCGCTTCCTCTCCGAAGGGCAATGCACCCTCCCTTGGTGTGACCGATACCAGGTTACTAGCGGAGCGGTTGACAATGCGTTGGTGAACCGACCAGTCGTCGGTGGCGTATATTCCCTACTGGCTCGAGACTTGCCTGTCAAGCCGCTAGGCGCTACCAGTAAGCCGAACAATTCGGAAATGGCGTTTTCGGTACCAATGACTATTTTCCTGGTGAGTGTCTTATCCCACGACGTTGCACACTCTCTGATCCACTATTAGACCTTCACTTCTCTTGCGGTTATTCTTCTGGTATAACACACTGGGTATATTGTAAAGCCTTTTTTCGTTTGGTCCCAGGTCTATAGGGAATCTCCCGTTATTTATTTTGAAACCAAGAGTATTATTACTTGCTTCTTATACTATATCCTTTACGTTTCAATAGAATAAGGTGTGCCTCTGGGGCGCTTCTAGATCAGTGCACAAAAGTGCACATGTGAGAGGGAAACCTCTTGTTACTATCAATCGTAGTGCTACAGTGTCGCTATAATACAAAAATGCACAGAGTGGTAATAACCAGGAACGCCAGATTCAACGATGCAGGAGTATGCAAATAACAAGTCAAACCCCCGGAAAAGAACAGGGGCGTTGGTGGGTGTATAGTCAAGCCTTGCTCGTTCTCTGCATCCCCTTCGAAACTGTTGCATGAAACCCTATCAACGGGTCGCCTCTTCTGGACATATATATGCGAGGCCCACATTAGGAACGCCACAACGCAGACCACACTTCGACTCTTGCCCCAGATGCAATTTACGAGGACTGCTCCGCCTTCCTCCAGCGCAGTAGACATTCAGTCAGCCATGCTATCCATGTACATCCATAGCCCCGCCACTCTTTTGTCTTGCAATGGCATACACTTGGTCTTCAGTACGAAGCTATTCGGTGGGGGTTCTACGGAGTCGGCCATGTCTCTCCTAACACGAGCAAGCACAGGTTCATTATATGGCGGTTTGTGCGTCCCCGTTAAGCAGGCGGTGGCAAGTCGTCTCTTACTAGTTGTAGTTGGGTCCAAAAGCCTTGGGTCGGTCTTGGAGACTAAAATTAAAATTAGGGCTGGACAGCCACGAATCTTGTTTGGGAACAAGTCTCCTCCTTACTTATCTGTGGTGAGTTGCCAGCCATATTTCACAGATAATCCCACTGCCGACTGGGCTCTCGTCAAATGCCCAATGGTCCCTATACATTAGGCGCTTGGGCTTAGGCGCTTGGACATAACAGCAAATCCAACATTAATGTGTTCGCTCTCCCCCACCTTCCCACACGGTCGACGACGGATCCATTTCCAATGTCATTCCCAATATCATTCCTCCAGGCCAGTTGTCGCGGACAAAACCCTATTGCAGTATCATTGAATGAAGTATGATGCTATTCCCAGGAGCTGTCCAGAACGGACAATCGCAGTTCACACAGCCCTCGAACTCTGGAGCAGTGTTGCCTGTCCTTCAACGACACCAGAAGAGGCGCGCGCAACGCGCGCACTTTGACTACTTCCACTTTCTTTCTCAAGGCCAGCCCTTGCAAAGCCACGTTAATGGCTACCATGTTCAAAGCCATTATTTATATCCTCCTTCTGGGCTTCGGTCTATGTGTTCACGCACAAACCGCACCGTTCCGTCCAGGTGGTGTCCCACTTGCTGTTCGGACACCATACGTCAATTTTTGGTTACTCGGAGGTCGCCAAGGACAAAATCTCGGACGTGATTGGCCCAGGTTCGCAAATGGTGCTGTGAGTTTGTAGCATGGGTCTACTTGTTTATTGTTCAAGGGCTGAATGTCGCCGTAACTTCTAGAACACAGGTTTGGAATTTTGCTCGTCATGATCTCATCTAGATTGACCATCTCCGCCAGGATGGAGTGGATACGTTCGTGTCGATGGGGCCAACTACAGAGTTTTGAGCAGTTCCGGCGACGGCAACGCAACGGAGGCCACACAGATAGGACTCACGGTATGTGATATGTGATTGGTGCAAATGGTTGTTGCTTGACATTCCGCAGATCACTGCGACCCAATCGAACTTCGTCTTCAAAGCTGGTCCCGTCAACGTGCGGCTAAACTTCCTCAGTCCGATTGAGGTAAGAATACACGCCCCTATGGTGGATTCTGTACCTGAGATTTTTCTCTGTAGACAGACTACGTCAAAATGTCCCTTCCGTTCTCCTACCTCGCCGTCGAGATTGAATCGAACGACGACAAAGCCCATGAAGTTCAGGTATACTTTGACTTGACAGGCGGTGATCAGACTTCACCTGCAATCCAATATTTCCGGTGACTAATATAACCGGTAGAAACCATTAGCGGGGAGCTGGGTAAAGATATCATGACCTGGGGAACATCGCTCAAGCATGAAATCGTATATCACGATTTTGCTCTTCAAACGCCGCAGCGGTACATCGAAAAGAACGGCCGAATCCTGTATGGCCGCGCATACCTTGCCACCACAATGGCCCAAGGCGTCAGCTACGCGACTTGCTCCCATTATAATTGTAGGGGTATGTTCGGAACCAATGGCCGACTCGATGGAACGAAGGACACTGTGTTCCGAGAAGTGTCGAAGGATTGGCCTACTATGGCACTATCATATTCGTTTGGAACCATTACCAAGACACAGCAGCCTATAGTATTTGCTGTCGGCCATGCCCGTGATCCTGTTGTCGAGTACCGGGGGCCTAACAACGTTATCGAGGAGCGTTCCCTGTTCTTCCACACTGCATTTGACAGCATTGAGGACGCTGTGAGTGCTTTTTCCCTCCAATTCGGCTGTTTCTCATCGATCAATTCTCTCTGTCCAGCTCGCTTTCTTCATCAAGGATTATCCGAACGCTCTCAAAACAGCCAATGCATTCGATAGCAAACTAAAATCCGACGCATCCGTGTACAGTGACGACTACTACCCGGCGCTGGCTTTTGCAGCACGTCAGGTCATGGCACAGGTCGAAGTAACTGTCGGCAGGAATGCCGATGGTACATTGAACCGCGACGATGTCCTCATTTTCACGCACGGAGTTCGTACTAGTGCTATTGAAGAATTATATGCCTCTGCCCCATTTTGGCTCTATGTCAACCCAGAGCTCTTGAGGTTGCTTTTACAGCCGATCATCAATGAACACATCAGGAAGGGAATTTCATCCGCCTCTCAGGGTGCTGTGGTGGACCTTGGTAAGTTCCAAGGCATGATGATTGAGGTGCGCTTGACAATGTATACTAGGTCGCTCGTATCCTCGTGTCACTGGCAATGATACGCCTGAATCAATGCCAATAGAAGGTACTCGATACCTTATTGTCATTTATTGCTACTGAATCTTGTACCCTTTTAGCGACTGGTGACTTACTCATTATGACGGTTGCGTACGTTCGCGCCAGCGGAAACGCCTCGATTATTCTCGACAATGTGATACCACAATACTTAATAGTATTATGCACCGCTGATTCTCTGCTCCACAGTACCAACTCTTCGACACGTTTGCTCGGTTCCTCAATGCCAACACACTCTCCCCAAGTAAACAGTATGTGAGGTCCACACGCTCTCGGTGGATGGGACTGATCTGTATTGAAGGTTTTCTGCCGATTCGGCGTTTCTTACTCCATATGATCTCGAGACCAACCTTGCCATCAAAGGAATCATCGCGTTGAAAGCTTACGGAGACCTCATCACCGGACTAGGAAAGTCAGAGGGTGAAGGGTATACTGTGAGTTGATGAAAACGATAGTTCCAAGGCTCTCGTGAGCTGATTTCCTTTAGGCGGCTGGTATCTCCTTTGCTCGGACTTGGGAACAACAAGCGTCGTCGGGAGACGTCGATTATCGCTTGTCATCCGCTCCCGATAATAGCATGTGGAGCATGGAGTACAATGTCTTTGCGGACAAGTGGTTGAACTCGAATGTCCTTTCGTCCAGTGTGTTCACGAGGTTGAGCGAGACCTATCAGCGCCAACTTGGTGAGACAGTTCCTTGAAGCAAGGACGTCACATTTCTGACTTCCCGTTAGCTCCCTTCGGCGTCCCTATCGATGGTAGAGATGTCTACACAAAGCCTGGTATGCTTGATTCACCCGCCGTCACCTTTGCAATCCCTAACTGATTGTTCTATCAGAATGGACGATGTTCGCCGCCGGCATAGTACCCGACGAAACCACGAGAAACAAGCTCATTACCAGCGTGGTCAACTTCCTCTCCTCCGGGCCATGTACCTCCCCTTGGTGTGACCGGTACCAGGTTACTAGCGGAGAGGTTGACAAGGCGTTGGTGAACCGACCAGTCGTCGGTGGCGTATATTCCCTACTGGCTCGAGACTTGCCTGTCAAGCCGCTAGGCGCTACCAGTATCCCGAACAATTCGGAAATGGCGTTTTCGGTGCCAATGACTATTTTCCTTGTGAGTGTCTTACCCCACAACCTTGCACACTCTCTGATTCGCTATTAGACCTTCACTTCTCTTGCGATTATTCTTCTGGTATAACACACTAAGCACCTTCTAAAGCCTTTCTTCGTTTGATCCCAGGTCCATAGGGAGTCTCCATTTCATTCCCTTGTATCGTAATTTATTTTGAAACCGAGAGTCTTATTACTTGCTTCTTATATTATACTATATCTAATAAGTTTCGATAGAATAAGCTGTGCCTCTGGGGCGCTTCTAGATCAGTGCACAAAAGTGCACATGTGAGAGGGAAACCACTTGTTACTATCAATCGTACGTGCTACAGTGTCGCTAAAATACAAAATACACAGAGTGGTATAGGTTCAATCATACAGGAGTATGCAAATAACAAGTCAAAACCCGGAAAAGAATGGAGGTGTACAGTTAAGCCTTGCTCGTTCTCTGCATCCCCCTCTCATACGCTCGAAACTGTTGCATGAAACCCTCCGCTTCTCCTGAACATATGCGAGGCCCGCATTAGGAACGCCACAACGCAGGCCGCAGTTCGACTCTTGCCCCAGATGCAATTTACGAGGACTGCTCCGCCTTCCTCCAGCGCAGTAGATATTCAGTCAGCCATGCTATCCATGTATACCGATGGCCCCGCTTCGCTTTTGTCTTGCAATGGTATGCCCTTTGTTTGGTGGGGGTTCTACGGACTCGGAGATGTCTCTCCTAGCACAAGCAAGCACAGGTTCATTATATATATGGCGACTGCGCGTCCCCTTGAGCAGGCGGTGGGCCGGTCGGCGTCTATTACTGGGAAAAGCTTGAGGTCAGTCTTTGGAGACTAAATTATGGTGAACAGCCACGAATCTACAAGCAAGGTTTGGGAACAACCTTCCTCCCTGCTTATCTGTGGTGATTTGCCAGCCATATTTCACAGACAATCTTTGTACTGCCCACGTACTGGGCTCTCCTCACACCCCCATCTCTCTTTCTCAATGGTCCCTCTACCTTAGGCGCCTGGGCATAGCAGCATATCCAGCCGCAAGGGTCGCCATAGAACCCCCCACGTAGCTGACAACGGCCGAAGGCGGATCCGTTTCACTACATTGCAATGTCCATTCCTCCAGGAGGGTGTAATTAGTCGTGGACACATTAGTCAACCTCATTGCGGTGTAATTGAATGAAGTACCATGCTATTCTCAGGAGCTGTTCAGA
>Ga0307515_10008341_pt1 | contig 20211 bp, 2 predicted proteins | sample 17_EM_MG_FD_194513 | JGI IMG/M metagenome (GOLD analysis project Ga0307515, IMG submission 194513) | Populus trichocarpa ectomycorrhiza microbial communities from riparian zone in the Pacific Northwest, United States - 17_EM | ecosystem: Host-associated > Plants > Roots > Unclassified | place... | reverse complement strand
ATGACTGAGTCAATGGGTAGGCAGCTGAGTCGGTGACAAGACAACCTGATTCAGGTCGACAAAAAGCGATCAAAAACTTCACAATTGAGCAGGATACAGTACATTGCACGACCAGCTTCCACCCCTCTGACAAAAATATATTTCACTACGGTAGGCGGGCTCGCTAAATCGCCACCAACTATATATTTGTTGGGGTTGTAGTGCCTCGTATTGACCCTGCTCGACGTGCGGATATGGTCGGTTTCCTTGAACTAGGCTAGCGTCCAGGAGTTATCGCAAAATATCTACACGTTAGTGAAGTAACTGTATATAATACGGAACGGAACCTTGTGCGATATGGTCTACCACTTAGACCTCATATACGGAAGACGGGTCGTCCTGCGGCGTAACAAAGGCGGATAGGGTAGCCCTCCTTAAACTCCTACCCGATGAGGGCTAGAAGTACCTAGATAAGCTTTAACAATAAACATAGTGTTAAGGTTAGCCTTAATATAATCAGCCGTGTCTTAAAGAAGGAAGGGTAGTTAAGAAAGGCGATTATGCATATAGCGCAGGGCCGTAACTCACAACTAAGAGAGCTCTATCGCGATAATATAAGGCGGTTTCCTGCAGATATCATTGTCCCTCTTAATAAGGCTATCTTTAATAAAAGGACCAGCTGGCGAACGAGAGGGCGTGCTTTAATCAGCCAGGAGGCTCCCTATAAAGGCAATATTTACAGAGGAACTACATGGAGTATCTGCGCGGCGGCAATAATTAACCAGTACAGTTAGCCTAGCTGCGAGCTTGAGCAAAATAGCTGACTGTTAGATAACGTACGCTGACTGTCAAGCTGCCAGCTAGCTGTCCCAATTAGGAAGGCGGTATCCCTTGCATGAATAGATACGCTCTATAAAATATGGCCCGTGCGCACCAATTATACACGGGCGGTAAGTCATTCTGCTATATCACCAGAGTTTTAAATAAAGCTATAAATATATTAAAATATTAATATATATTATATACAGACCTTTATTCTTTAGTATTAAGATAATGTATTTACTTCTACTAACACGGGCTATCTTTGCATAGTAGTATTTAACAGAGTCTATACCTATACGTTATTCTTAGTAACTTTTAAGGTCTCTTAAACTCCTTACTATTGCGCGATCTTTTTGTTATATTTACTAAAAGCTCGCATAAAGGCTTCTTGTTTAAAAGGTTCTTAATATAGCTCTTTTTTCCTATTTCTAAGTATATAAAGCAATTCTTCTACTTTATATTAATTTTAACTGGCTTATATCTGTAATATACTACTAGGTACTACTATATCTTATCTATAAAGACCTAAGTATAATTACCAGTATAGCCAACAGGCAGCGTCGCTGGCAGCGTCGCTAGCAGCTCGCTGCTGATGTAAGCAGTTAGTTAGCGTACATTTATGCAGTGCGCTGACAGCTCGCTACTTAGGTGGTAAGGAAGGATCAATTTAGTAGTATTTTAAAGCTTTTTATAGAAGTTAAAGATCTTCGGATCTCCGGTTAAAATTCAGGTGGGAAACCCTGGGATATTTATACTAAATTATATGGTTTTCTCTAAATTCCCCATCGTGTCAATATACGCGTTTTGTCCACTAAATATTAACCTTTATTATAATAGGAAAATGCAACGGACTTTATATTTCACCTACTAGCAATATAATAGAGCTTCTTCCTCTACTCCTTCCTTATTCAATTATTAATCTACGCGTTTATTAAGCTCTTTAGCAGCTTATAGACCTTGCGGGTTTATTGTTTCGACCTCCCTTATAATTAAAGACACGTCTAAACTAAATAAGTAGAATAACGCTATATTGCGAGAACCTCTACTAGCTAGCTAAAACTACGGCTATATATTTCTAATTAACTAGAAGAACCTTTTTCTAGGTAAGTGCGGTAGGCTTACTAGTTATTATAGATACTAAGTTATTAACAAGCGGTTGCTTTTAAAGATAGCCTTTATATTACCTATATAGAAGTATAAAGTAGATATATTTTAAGACGGGCTAAAGGGAAGAAAGAAACTCTAGCTATATAAGACCTACTATCTAGCTTAAAAACTAGCTATATTACTTATAATTAACGGTACAGATTATATTATTAGCCATTTAAAATTAAAGTATGGTATTATATTAAACCTAAAAGGCTATAGTAGTACTTTACGTTAATTAGCTACCCCGGGCCTAATTAATCTAGCTACTTAATCCTCTTCTATACCCAGTAGTAGCAAACAGCAGCCGTTTTGGGCAGCTAGCTATATATAAGCCTACGTTAATTAGACAGTTCTGTAGGATATTATATTTTAGCAGGCTATAAGCACTTATACTCGCACGTTACTAATATTCAACCGCCCTTATATATAGGAATATCTAGCAAGCTTATATATGTTACTAAGTAGCTGGATAAAATCTACCTTTAAACGCCAAAGCCTTAATATTAAAGACCTCCTTATTATCTTATAAAGCAAAATTTACCTTAGCTGCGATATCTGAATATTAATAAATGGCATGTTACTACTTAGCGTAGTAGCTTACTTAATTAATAAAGGTAGCAAGCTCTAATTAATCCTTATAGGACTCCCGCGGATATAAGGCCTGTATACCGCTAAGAATATAGTAAGAGCTTTAGTAGCAGTTGTTTAGAAGTATTAATTTAAATATAAGCTTAACTACTTAATAGCTAATAATGCCACTAATAATAATAAACTCTATAAGCACCTTTCTAAAAGCCTCTTTATACTAAAAAGGGAACAACTCTGGTATATTAAGTATATTCTAAACCTTACTATTAAGGCCCTAATATATGGCAAAGGCGTTAGCAAGCTTAAACACTTATTAATCGGTATAAGTAATAAGGCCAAATTTAACCTTATATGGTAGAGAGGCGCCGGTAGTAAGGTTTATAATATTATTAAATATATTATGCGATTTACGGCTCGTCGTAAGGACTTTACTAGGAATTAAACCTAGGCCTATATAGAGGATGAGCTCTTTAATTAAGCTAAACTCATACTTATTAAAGACGGAGGCGTTTAATGGAACTCTACCTACTATATACTTTGCTAGGCGCCACTTTTTAAAAAAGGAATTAATAAATATTTCTTTTTTTAGAAGAAGTCAATTAATAATAGCTATAACTTTATATAGGACTAGGCGGAAGTTAAGCAGCTTATTAAGATCTTAAAGCCCTTTATATTAGCCACTAAATGCATAAAAGGTAACGCTAATAACCCTAGGCTTAAGGTCTTATATAGAGCTCTATAGGAGTTAATTATAAATATAGAACTTCTTCGCTAGGTCTTTGTACAAACTTAGCAGAGCCTTAAGAATAAAAACAATTCCTTTATTAAATCTAGCATTAATATAGCTCTATAGAAGCTTAATAAGTATTTTAATAAGATAAGGCTTAAGAGCCCGCACTACTTTATTGCAGTTATCCTTTATCCCTCTCTTAAACGCGCCTATTTTTGTAATAAGTAGAAACGATAGCTATAGTAGTAAAAGTACGCCAAGCGGTATATGGAAATATTATTTAACGACTATATTAATAAGCAAGTTAATAAGAAAGATAAGGAGGTAGTTAAGTTATAATATAGGAAGGTTCCTTATATACCTAGCGATAATTTAAGTAATAAATATTTATAGTCTCTACTAGTCGATAAGGACCTTACTTCTTTATATTTATAGAAGTGAATTAAGCTCACTACTAAGCTTAATTGCTACTACGACATAGGCCTTAAACTTATTAAGATCCGTAATAAAAATAGTAGTAAGGTAAACAACGTCCTTCTAGATCCTCTTAATTAATGGCTTATAACTAGTTAAGTACTCTATCCAATTCTCACTAAGATCGCCCTAAATCTATTTTCTATACTAGTAATAAGCTCTGCTTATAAATAAGCTTTTAGTTAAGCTAAGAAGGTTATTACTAATAAACGTAATAAGCTTATAGCTAACACAATTAAAGCAGATTAATATTAAAAGTAGTAGCTTCTTAAAGGCCTTCTACTAAGTTGCTTAATTAACTATATTGGCTCTAACGGCGCCTTAGCTACGCCTTAGCTAATAAATTTAAATACTAACCTAACTGGCTATAAGTTAAATATAGCGGTAGAAATACTAGCTAAGGTAGGTACGTTTATTAAAGCTTGTTCCTTAATAGAGCCCGCTTAACTAGCTAACCTAGATCCTTACCTCTAACATTACTACCAATGTAAATACCTACTTTAAAGCCTACGCGGCGTGCCAATCGAATCCGACAATATTTAGATACTATTTAAGGTTAATTTAGGTAGATCTAAGATTGGATAATATTAATATTTCTATATATAGAAGTGCTACCAAAAATCTAAAATTTAACTCTATAACTCTATTAGATCTATATAAATTACCTAATTAGAATAAGTGTGCTGTTAGCTCTGTAGTTAGTGTATATACCTTTCTAGCGAGCGTCTAGCGAGTGACTTAATTGGCCACAGTTAATCAGCGGAAGGCGCCATCGCTCGCTAAACGTTGCTTGTTGGCCACACTAATAATTACTTTAAGGCCTAGGGGTAAAGGTTTTAAATATAGAGTTTATAAGCTATATAAGGAACTTCTTATAGCTACCACGTTTTAGCTAGCTATTAGTAGAGTAAGAAGATAGCTTATAGTAAATAGTGACAGTTATATTAAAGAGGAAGTAGAAGAAAGGCTTTTAGGTATAGTAGTAAATCTTAAATAAGGCATAATAGGATCTTATTTAGTTAGTAGTATTAACGCCTTTCATAAAGTAATTTTATATATTAATAAACTCTAGTATAGGTAGCTACTTCCTAGCTGTATTACTAAATACCATATAAGTCTACTAGGCGCCACTAAAGGTAGTAGTAGGTTATTATCGCTCATATTTAATAAAGTTTAAACCTATAATATATAACGTTAATAGCTATAAAGCCTTAAAGTTAAATTAAATTATAAACCGTTACTAATAATACTTATAAATAAGACCATATTAGCATCCTTTTAAGTAAACTCTATAACTATTTTATCCTCTAAAAACCTTCTATATAGTGTCCCCTATTTAGTCTAACTTTAGTATAAGAGTTTAAGGTTAGTAAGTTACTACTTAATTTGCTTAATTAGTAATATATTTTCGCCTTGCCTTTAGCCCTTTCTTTAACCCTTTTTCTTATCTAGGTCCTTACGCTTTATTTTAGTTATTTATATAGTTCTTATACCTCTAATCCTAAACTTCTAAAGTTAATAAAGCAGTTTAATAGAGGTAAAAAGGTTATCTAGCTAAATGGTATACATATTTAGCTAATAGAGATATTAGCCCGTTTAGGGTATTCTTAAGTTAAAAAATCTATTATTACTACCTATGTCTTTAAAAGGCCTTCCTTCTTTACCTAGTACTTATCCAAATCTATAAGGTCTTTGTTATTACCTTTTATATAAGACATCTAATTAAGAATATAGCCCTAGTATTAGGCTATAGAGACGTACTTGCTATAACCGGCTTAGCGTAAGTAAGGCGCAGGTAAGGTGCCTATAAAACTTAGTTACCCTATACTAGAGAATAGTAGAATTTAGTTTTATAGTTTTACTTTATTAAGAACTAGATATCTATTTCATTCCGCTACTATTATTACATTACTATAAACCTTAAGGGCGTTAGCGTCCTAAAAGTTTTAAATTCCCATTCTTTTTAGGGGCAGCGGCTTAGCACTATAGCGGTCTATAAGACCACAATTATATAGCAACAGTCCTCTATTAAGAAGGCGACCTATATTTATTAACTATATTATAGCTTATTAACCTAATAGTAAGACGTGGGCGTAATACTAGCGTAATACGTAGTACTAAGTCTAGAGATCGGCCTTAGTATAATATGGGCGGATCTATATCCTAGTTAGAAATAGAAGCTATAGGCGAAGATACTATATAGAAGGGAATATAACGGCTAAAAAACAAGAAGCTACAACACCTGAAGTAAGAAAAATTATAGTTACTTAGAGAAGAGGTAAAAATGCTAAAACAGCGTTAATGCGGTAAGGTAACGTTAACTCCTATTTCTAACCCAGATCTGCCACCTTAAAGTATCCTATTAAAGTACTGTAAGGCGCATTACCTAGGTAGATAGTAGGGAGTAGGCAAGCCGAGCATAAGTTAGGGCCCAAAAGATCCCTTATAAGTACTTAGATAGTAACTTAATATATTTAAACCTTAAGTGGAAGGTTACTAATATAATAGGCACTTTATTAAAATAGGGTATTAAAATAAAAAAGATTTCTCTATATAATGGTATAACTATTTAAGAGTACTAAGACTTTTGTAATAGCTTAAAGCTAGCGTTTTACTTAGAGCCTAACGCTTTTATAAATAAAAATACTAAAGTTATATTTACTATATAATATATAAAGGGGATTAATAGAACCCATTGGCTATAATATAAAGATAACTATCTAGCTAGTTTACTTAAAAGAATCTTATAGAATGCCTACTTAATTAAATTAAGAGTCTTATTAATTAAAAACTCTATATAGCCTTAACTTATATAAGGGTAATATGGCAAATCGATTAATCTATAAATAAGTTTATTACTTACCTAACCTCCTTAAAAGTATAAATTAACTCTTCTTATAATATAAAGCATTTAATAATATAAGCTTTATAGTATGTGAGTATTAAACAAGCGACTTAATTATAAATGTAGCTTTAGAGCCTCTATATATACACGAAGAAGGTAGTGGTAATAAGACATAAAAGGGTAATAGGTAACTGAAATGGGAACAGTGATCTGCAAGCAATATTAATCTGCAATCAATATATAGGGTGGCGTTAACGCTATCTTAGAGCCTTCTAAGCGGTGATCTTATGTCTTAGCAGAGTGTTAGTAGTTGGTTATAAATAATATACCTATTTACGAAGCTGCGGCTAAAGCTACAGCTTATTATTACCAACTATTAGGAATTTCTATAAACTTAAGAGTAGCTAGTTTCCCTAGCTGCCCTAGTAAAGGGAAACTAAAAGAGTATAAGCGCCCTATAGGCTAGGGGTAATAGGTACGCTATAACCTTAAATATAAAAACTACCCTATTAGGTAACTTAGGGAAAGCGGACTCTAAAACTACCGCTAGCGACTTAATAGTAAGGCGAAGCAATACTACTAGGGGTTTAATCCCGTCTACTAAAAACTATAAAAATTATAGTTAACTAGAATATTAGTAGCGATAGTACCTAGAGCAGTAATAGCATTAGCCGCCACCTAATAGTATAAACGCTATTTCTACGCTAGGAAAAGGTAGGCGCCCTTAGAGTCCTTATACCTATAGAGTATAAGCTACTATTAGATTATAAGAAAATTATTATTATTTTAGGTAAAATTCTATCTGAGCAAACCTAGAAGGAGGCCTTAGTAATACTTAATCTCGGTATTAAAGTAAATGTAATTAACTAGCGATTTGCTATAAAGTATAACTTTAAAATACTAGATATAAAATTATCTACCTACTTCTAGTTAAATAAAACTTAGATATATTACTATAAAGCCTATAAAGTACTATTAAGGATAAAGAATAATTAGGATAGGATTGGGGAAATAACCCTTATCTACTATAAAATAGCTAATATATTCCCTACTGTTACCCTAGGTATACTAAGGTTAAAATAGGCCCGACTTTTTATTAACTATAAGGCAAAGGTATAGCGATAAAAGCCAAATAGCTTATCTCTATTACTATAAACCCCTAAGGGTTTTATAAAGTCTCTTTAGACAAAATCTAGGTTTTTTACCCTAGTAATTACTAAACTAATACCAAATAAGTAAGATAATAGTAGCTTATTAGTCCTTCCCCCATAGTTAAAGGAAGTTAATAATATCTTCTTATATAAGGAAGTAGGAAAGCTACCCTAATACTACTAGGGTAACTATACTATTAACTTAAAAAGGGATAGGAGGTCTTATATAAACCGCTCTATAACTTTTTAGATAAAAAGCTAGAGGTACTAAGGGAGTATTTAAATAACGCCTTAGCTAAAGGCTAGGTCTAATTAAGTATTAATTCTATAAGGGTACCTATTCTATTTATACCTAAAAAATAGAAAACTATAGTTCTATATAGACTATAGAGGCCTTAATAAGATAATAATTAAAAATTATCTTACACTACTATTAACTAGTAAAACCTTAGATTACTTAATAGGTTTTAAAATCTTTACTATATTAAACCTAATAAATGCGTATTACCGCCTTTATATCCATTAGGGCAATAAATAAAAGACAGCATTCCGCACGCATTACGGCTACTTTAAGTATTTAGTTTTACTTTTTAGACTAACTAATTGTTACGACCTTGCGCTACCTATATGGCGGTATAGGCTAGAGAGCTTATAAGGCATTCCAACTAGCAGCCTATCTAGTCGCGAGACGCTGCTGCTATCTTTTTAGTTTACATGGCCGAGTGGGTTAGGCTTAGACATAACACTAATTAACTAGTAACTTTTAAGCTATATTAATTAAGCCTTATTAGGACTAGTAGACGTTTTCTATATAATCTACCTTAATAATATTTTAATATTCTCTAAAAATTTAGAGGAATATTAGCGCTATATAGTAGAAGTACTATATAAGTTATAATAATACTAACTATATATAAACCTTAAGAAGTATAGGCTTAGTATATAGGAGATTAAGTTTTTAGAATATATTATTAGCCCTAAAGATATAGTAATAATAAGGAGACTTTATAAATAGGGGGCTATAAGGACATAATTATAGAATAGAATAGATTAGTAAGAGAGATAAATCCTTAAGGAGGTATATAGTATACCTAAGACTTTAGTACCTAAACCACAAAGAACTGATTAGGCTTTTTATTACTACCTTAGGTTACTTAGTAATCCTTAAATAACCCTAGAAAAAGCTATATAAGGTAACTCTTAATTAAAACAACCTTAAGCTTCTATTTACCGCCTTCTGTTATAAGTAGAAGTGCCTTATAACTTACTACTTAGACCCTAAACTAAAATCTAGGAAATCTACTAAGATCTACTAGCTTAAGATTTCTACTAATATCTACCCTATACCTAAGGAATCTACCAGATTTCACTAATATAGGAATTCTACCAAATTCCACTAATACGAGAATTCTATTAACATTTACTAAGGATCTAAAAATTTTACTAAATTCTATAAGTTATTACTAAGTACTATACCGCCCTAAACTAAGTAGAAGCTTAAACTTAGTATATAAAACTACTAGAAGAACTAGTATCTTATAATAAAAAGAATACTTAAAAAACCCAAACCTAAATTTAATACTAACTTTGTATTTAATACTAAACCTAAAGCTAAATAAAAATCTATATAAGAAACTATAGACGACTTAAGCGAACTTAATACTCTAGATATTTATATAAATTAGAGCTACCTTACTAGCGCAACTCGCTAAAAAACCTAAATATACAATCTTTGCTGTTACTATAGCTAATATTAAGAAAGGCCTAGTACTAAAGAAATATACTAACCCTGCCACAAAGGTATTAGTAGAGTATTATTACCGCCTAGATGCATTTTTATAAAAGGAAGTTAATAAGTTATTAAAATATTAACTATATAACTATAAGACCATACTTAAAGAAGGAAAGTAGCCTAGATTTAAACCCCTATATAGGATGTCCTAAAATAAACTCTAAGTGCTATAAAAATATTTAGACAAGAACCTAAGTAAAGGATTTATTAGAGCAAGCTTATCGCCTATAGCCGTATTAGTAATCTTTATTAAAAAACCTAGTAGCGGTCTACGCTTCTATATAGACTACTAAGCTATTAACGCTATTACCATTAAAAACTAATATTCGATCCCGTTAATATAAGAGACGCTAAACCGATTAAGTAAGGCTCGCTACTATACAAAGCTTAATATTATCTTTATATTTAACCGTCCTTATATAGCAAAAGGAGATAAATGGCTTACTATATTTTGTACTTAGTATAGATTATTTAAATACTTAGTAATGCTATTTAGCCTTATAAATGCCCTAAGCTTATTTTAATATTACGTAAATAATACTCTATACCCCTACCTAGACATCTTCTATACCGCTTATATTAACCTTATTTTATAAGCCTTGCACTAAGCTAGTCTATAATTAGACGTAGATAAATATAAGTTCTATAAAATAGAAGTCCTATACCTTAAACTTCTTATCTTTATAAACGGCATATAAATACACCTAAAGAAAGTTAAAGTAATTATAAACTAGCAAGAACCTAAGAATATTAAGGATATAAGAGCCTTTATAGGATTTACTAATTTCTACTAATAGTTTATTAATAATTTCTCTGCTCTAGTTTTACCCCTTATAGCTCTAACCTAAAAGAATAAAGCCTTTATCTTTAATAAGGAATGTAAAAAGGCCTTTACCTATCTAAAGGTTATATTTACTACTACGCTAATACTCTAATACTTTAACCTAAACCAAATAAGTGTTATAGAAGCCGACTTATCTAACTATATTATTAGAGGCATCCTATTTTAATATAATAAGGATAGAGTATTACACCCTATAGTATACTTTTTAAAATAACTAAGCCTAGCTAAATATAACTACAAAATCTATAATAAGGAATTATTAGCTATTATTAGATGTTTTAAATAATAGCGACCTAAACTAAAGGGCGCTAGATTTCTAATTAAGGTCCTTAGCAACTATAAAAACCTATAGTACTTTATAACCACAAAACAGCTAAGCCACTATTAGGCCCGCTAGTTAGAATACCTATTTTATTTTTAATTCTTAATTATATACCGCCTAGGTGTTTAAGGCTAGAAGCCTAATACCCTAACCTAATACTTATAAGACGCGCTAGTACTAAAAGAAGCGCGCTTTTACTAAAATTAGACCCTACTTTGCCCTAAACTATTTAACCCTCCTACTAAAGATATTATAGTACACATCCTTAAAATAACTAATTAATTAATTAAATAAATTATAACTAATAAATACCTAAATAACAAGCTTATTTAAGAGACGCTTAAGCTAATATAAAATGGCATTAGACGCTTTAAAAAGATTTCTTTAAGTAAATATAAAGCCTATAGGAACCGCTTATACTACTAGAACCGCTTAGTTATACCTAACTATAATAAACTTAAGCTTAAGCTCCTTAAATACGTATACGACCTACTAGTAGCCGGCCACCTAGGTTAAGGAAAACCCCTAAAGCTACTCTAATAGGAGTATTACTAACTAAATATATATAATATAATACGATGATATATCTCTAGCTACTATATCTGCTAATAAGCTAAAGCTTTATATAAAATATATAATGGCATACTAAAGCTACTACCTATTCCGGACTAAAGATAGAAGGATATCTTAATTAACTTTATTATTAACCTCCTTATAAGTAAAGGCTATATAAACATTATAGTAGTTATAGACTAACTATCTAAGATAAGGCACTTAATCGCCTGCCCTAATATATTAACGCCTACTATTACCTAACTATTCCTAGATTATATATAAAAACTCTATAAACTCCCTAAAACAATTATCTCTAATAAAGGTAGCTAGTTTATGTCTATATTTAAAAAAAAACTAACTACCTAATTCCGTATTAAAGCACTACTATTTATTATATATTATCCGGGAATAAACGGTTAAATAAAATATATAAACGCTATAATAGAATAATATATCCGGATATATACGTCGTATTTATAAGATAACTAGATTAACTAGCTTATATTTACTAAGTTTACTATAAATAATTCCGTCTTAGAAACTATAAAGGTCTCCCTATTTCTAGCTAACTACGGCTAGTATCTATAAATAGGTTTTAAACCTTTTAGTAATATTCCTTGCCCTACTTATTACGCTTTATAAGTTATAAAAGCAAATAAATTTATAAAAAGATAGAGAAACTATAACGGTTTCTTACTGTCTGAATAAGGTTCTATAATATAGTAGACACGGTTGCTTGTAACTAATTGGGTTAACCACGTAAGCTAAGCGAGCTTAGGAGATCTACCAAATTCCACCTGTAGAAGTAGAGAAAAGAGGAAGAAATCAATTGAGACTAAAAACCCCCCCCTACCGTAATCCGAACACTAATTAATGCCGTACAGATTAGCAAGGTATAACGAAGAGAGGCACTATCTAATTCTCTAGACCTCTCGTCAAAGGCTAAGAATTAAGCTACTGCTTGCTAAGCCTAAAGGCCAGTTTATAAGGTTCCTCGCGCTTCTAACCTGCGTCTATCACGCCTTCAGAATAACTAGTTTGTGGTTGTTTCCACGCTTCTAGTCTAACTGTCGAATCAACTGCGGAACCAAAAGATGGCTACCTCCGCGATGAATATCGAAAAATCTACCTCCGCGATAGATACCAAAAAATGGGAGACTAGAATCGACGCAACCGTAACCGACATTAAGGAAGTTAAAGCATTCGTTGATTGGCGCTTATCGATATATAAGGAGAATAGATGGAAGGGATTCCACCTATGGGAGAGCTTTATTAACGATTTTGAGTCGTTTATAAGGGATATACTTAATAACCTTAGTAAGGATTGATTAAAGAAGATTAGGGATTACCTCCGTAAAAATAGCGTATACGTACGGAAGGAGGCAAGGAAGTCAATTGCAGACGGCCTTTTAGGAACTATTCTCGAACCAACTCCCTTAAAATGGCCTACTGACGACCCTACTGACGACCCTACCGACGGCCCTACCGACGGCCCTACCGACGACCCTACCGACGACCCTACCCTAGATCTACCATTACTATCAACTGCTCCCGTTCAAATTATTCAGCCAACCCCAGCAACTACCCCCCGGACTCTAGTATAAATTACCCAAGCTATAGACTAGCTTGCCCTATAAGGAAGCTTTAGAAGAGAGATTACTAACTTAGCTAAGCTCTATACGGACGAAGTTAAATACTCTAGTGAATAAGATAACTTCGATTTTAAGTTTAAGATCTTCTAAAACTACTACCTCCGAGCCAGCGTCCCTAAGCAGGCCTATATCATTGCTATTCTAACTATGCTCCGCGGCCTTGCTCTTAAATACTACTTTACCTACCTTAAAGATCTTAACCTCCTCGAGAACGTATGTATAGGCCTTAAATTATACTTTAAAGGCGATGAATATAAACGTAATATCCTATTAAAGTGGAATGTAATTACGCTTAAATAAGTTACTGCTTAAAAAGGACTTAATACAGGCCAAGCATTTTAGATATTAATTAATGAGATGTAGCAGCTATAACGTGGGTTAGTAAAGGACCTCTAAAACGACATGATATTCTATAATAAGCTCCTTACTGCATGCTAAGACGTACCAGCCTGTAAACCAGCCTGCTTTTGACCCGCTACTACCCTTACCGGCCTTATTAGCGACATTAAATCCTTAATTGCGATATACGGTAAACAAGAACCAGAGATTAAATTATTTTATACTAACCGATAATACCACTCCTCTAACCAATAATATTACCCCCCTAATCGTTAATACCGTAATAAGGGTAAAAAGTGCTTTATATGCAGTAAATCGGGATGTTAGTCTATAAACCATATAAAGGAAAAAAGGGACCAAAGAATACGTTAATACATCTCCGATTTTAAGGGCAGCAACGGCAATACTAACGACGACGACAATAACTAAGGGGATACCTCTAACTTCTACCTCGATATAGAACCCTGTCCTAGCTATTACAGCGACCCTAAGGCAGAGGCGTTTTAGACCGAGTTTGTAAAGGGAGAGGGATAGAGACTACGGACTTATTTACCAGTATTATTTTATTCTCTCTCTTATTTCCTAGTTATTGCCAGTGTCTGAATAAGGTTCTATAATATAGTAGATACGGTTGCTTATAACCAATTAGGTTAACTACGTAAGCTAAGCGAGCTCAGGAGATCCACTAAATTCCACCTGTAGAAGTAGAGAAAAGAGGAAGAAATCAATTGAGACTAAAAACCCCCCCCTACCGTGATCCGAACACTTACTAATGAAATAATATAGGCATAATTTATTTAAAAAGCCGTAGCGAATAAGAAATAAACCCTAGCACTAGCCTACTAAATTAATAACTTTATTTGGCTAGATATAAGAAATATAAATATAAAATAACCTATTAAGAAACTTAATTAGAAGAACGCTGGCCCTTATAAGGTTAAGAAGGTTATTTCCCCTTACGCCTACTAACTAAAGCTCCCTAATACGGTTAAAATACACCCTATATTCTATACGTTAGTCCTCTACCCTACTACCCCTATATTAGACGCCCTATCTAAATAAATATAAAACCCTTCCTTACTAGTTAATGTAGATAGTAAAAACGAGTACTTTATTAAAAAAATTAATAATATTAAGTAGAATAAACGGAAACGCTAATATATATATCTTATAAAATAGAGAGGCTTTACTAAGCCCTTATAGGAACCCGTTAACTCTATAGGACTTATATAAGCTATAGAAGACTTTTATAAACTCTATCTAAAACTACCATAACCCTACCTTGCAGAAGCTTAAGTTTAAAAGGGGGGTATTATTACGGGATACCTCCGTAACACCTTATATACATTTACCTATTTCTACTAACTTAGTAACTAAAGACCAACCATAAGACGGCAATTAAATAGTAATTTACGGTAATTTAACGGTAATCTGCTACATTCTACTAAATAAACTAAAAGTCCCCTAACCGATTTAAGTTTACCCTTAAAAATAACGATAACTTTAACTTTTATATTATCGTTAATGTTATATATTTTAGCGGCAAGCTAGTACTCTAAGTTATTAACTTTTTAACCTCCTTTTAAGCCGCACGTTTCTTAAAGGATATATTAGCTAGGAACGTATAGGATATCCTTTAATTATACTAGATTAATATTTACCTAAGACCCTCTAATTAAATCGTCTATAATATAGGAAAGAACTTCTTATCTATAGAGTTTTAATAATAGATAAAGGTAATGGCAATTAAGGTTAAAGAAGTTCCTATTAAAGTATATAATAGTATTAAAAAAGTAAAGCGATATTACGCGCCATTACGCCGCGTATATAAGATTATCTCTTTAGAACTGAAGGACGCTAGTAAAGAACTTACCTTATAAATAGCTATTAAAGCCGTTAATAATCCCGCTGGCCTAGATATATTACGGACGCTTTAAGTACAATATTACAACTACTTAGGGAAGAGTTAGAAGAAGCTAGTTAGTTAATTTAGGCACGGTCTAGGATAGAGCCGATAGAACTATGTAACGAGGAATGGTAACTAAGGTTATATAACATAATCTATATAATCTGTAGAATCTATAGGATCCGTAACAGAGTAGATAGAGTATACGTATATTACGTATAAGAAGGATTTTATAGGAGTACGGTTGTGTATTTAAGGACCCTTAGTCCCTACCTAGATAGTTCCTTCCTTATAGTGATTTTTAGAATATAATTAGAGTTAATTTATTAGGCAACCACTCTACTAGTTGTTATTATGTTGTTAACTTTAATTTGTATTACCTATACACCTAGCCTAATAATAAGCCTACCGTAGTTCCTGCTATAAGGTTCCGTTATATAATTACTACCTAGTTATGGTATTAAATATAGAAAGTCGAATAATATGCCACTAAAAGCAGCCACTATAACGCCATTGACGGCGGCAACTATATTAAGGTTAGGTGACACTAGTATGGCAAATACTAACTTATAGTAATCTATGACGGTCGGATAACTATAAGAGATAGTTAACTAACTAGTAACTAATAATGCAGCGTTAGAAGAAAGGGTTAATAGGATTAAAGCAGTAAAGATTAAGTTACTATTAATTAAAAGTTACTTAGGAGAAAGATTAAAGCTTAAGGGGTTTCTTACCTAAATGCACTTTAAAGTTATATAAGAAGGGGTAAAGCTACCAATACTTATAGATCGAATAGCCTATACAGGACTATTCCTATTAGGAAGAGCACTTAAGTGGTTTAAGCTTTACCTTATAGAAATATAAGTAAATGGAATAACGACCACTAATTAGGAGGTATAGTTTATGTTCTTAAGCTAGGAAGGGTTTATAGAGCGACTTATATAAATGTTTAGAGACCTAGAGGTAGTAACCACAGCGGAAAGAAAACTTTAAGATATTATGCAACAAACCTTAGTAATAAAGTACATAATATAGTTCTAGACGCTAGTGATATAAGTTAAGTAGAATAATAAGGCGCTTATAGTATAGTATAAGTAAGGACTTAAGGCTAAAGTCTAGGACGTAATTATCTTAATAGAAGATGCGGAAACCCTACGGGATTTAATAGATTAAGTAATTAAGATTAATAATTGGATCTACCAAAGGGAACAGGCTAAGAGAGGTTAGGATAAAGTTTTATAGTTGTATAAGGCGCAGAGCACGTAATAACTAAAGCTAAGTTAAAAACTATAGTATAGCGTAGAGCTAATGGACCTAAGCGGTATTAAAGAATCTAAAAGATGGAATAAGAAATTATAGAAACCTAGAGGTTAAAGATCTAGTAATTATAGGACTAAGGAGCGGAGGCTAAACCAGAGATCTTAGTAGCAGAAGACGTTTAGGCGGACTCTATAGTAAAGTTAATAGTTTAAAGATGGAGCTTATATAAATTGCGAGAAATAAGGTTATTTTGTAAGGGATTATAAAGATAGTTAGAATTACTATGCAATAAAGGGAACTAGACTAATAGTAGAAGACATACACGTATAGAGGGATAATAGTATACTGCGAGGAACAAAAGAATGTTTAATTAAAAGTTTTGCGTTTTATTATAATAACGTATGCTAAATTTATAAAGATGCTAAGTATGGCGTAAGCTATTGGCTATAGGAGCTAAAATCCTTAGGATATAGAGGAACCAACAAACTAGTTTATAGATTGGACATTAAGGATAATGAATTTGACGTAGGCGAAATATTCCGTAATAATAAGGTAATAAAAGCAGCTTACTAGGAGTATATAGACCTTAGAGATGTTATATAAGAGGTAGAGGATAATTCCACTATAAAATAGGGAATATTAGTAGGGATTAAGACCCTACTAGATACGATGTCTATCGCTTTACGAGATGTAAGAGAAGTAGGGTAGGGAACTACTTTGGCACTTAATAAAGGCAAAGGGCCAAAGGCTTAAGATTCTTAAGACGAGATAAGAGACGACTAAGATTCTTAAGATGAGATAAGGCAAGCTTAAGGACCTATAATGGACAATAACCGATAGAGTAGAGCAACGGCTTAATTTAAAGATATATAAATAAGCTTGGGACAGAGTTTCCTATAGGCATAAGATTCTTAAGACGAGATGAGTGAGATTTAAGACTCTTAAGACGAGATAAGAATACCTAAGCCTAGTTAGACTAAGGTAGGAGCAAAGCTTAAGTTAGAAGTAAGCTTAGGACTAAAAATCCTATAGAACTAAAGATTTGGAGTATAAATAAGGACACCTATAAGCAAGAGGTAAGAGGCTTCTTTATAGATTAGAGAATCTGCGGTATAAATAGCAGTTAGACTAAGAGACAGATATATAGACCTAGAGGACTTACTAGAAGAATATAGTGTTTAGCCTAAGGACCGGAAAACTAATACTAAGATTAAGAAGTAAGATAACTTTAAGGATCTATTTATAAGACGCAAAGTAAAGAAAACTATAGAAAAATTTAGGCAAAGAATTATTATATAATAAGAACAGAAACTAGATAAGAGATTTAGTATATTAGGACGTATAAAGGACAGAGTACTAGTATAAAGAATTACTAATAGGCCTAGGACAGGCACACTAAGAGCTAAGTGGCTTACCTAAACTGGAATAAGAAGAGGATTTAGGAATCCTAACTAGGTTTAAAGAACGATATATAAAGGGCTGTTATAATGCAGTAATAAAAAGATACTTCCTTACGGATACGCCGTATACATTTTAGTAGCTATATTAAAGGTGGTATAGGCAGAGGCATAATAATAAGTAGGAAGATTTCTATATATAGTTAGATAAAAAAGTTATTTAAGACTACCCGATTATAGAGAAGGCTATAAGTTATATTAAAGGAGCCTTAATTATAATGTTAAAAGATCTAAAGGAGTAATTAGAGGACTAGAGAAGTAAGAGGTAAATTATAGTACCTATAAACAAAGTCGCAACGCTTAGATTAATATAAGAGAGGTTTAAACTTAAGGATAAAAACAAGCTAAGAGTTAACCTAAAACACCAAGTATACTATATATTGGTATAGATTATATGCGTAGATAATGCGTATAATATATATAGAGTACTAAAAGATAAGAACCGGAAGTATCTAGTAAGGATATATTAGTTATTAGATAAGGCGAAATATAGAAATGCTAAGTATATATATAGTTAGCACCTAGTAGAAGTATAAAGCTAAGGGGACTTAATACTTTAACTAGGAAGATTCCTTATAGAAAAATACTTAAACGGATAATAGTAGTAGGAATGCCTAAAGAATATATATCTATAGTATATTAAAGATAAAAAGCGAACTAAGTATTAGCTAAAAGTGGACTAAGTATAAACAGGATTAAGCAGCTAATAGTTAGGAAAAGTAGAGGCCTATAGGACTAGAGGGAACTAGTAGTAGAGCCTTAGACCCTTAAAGGAATTTAAGAATAACACCTAAATTTACGAGTTAAGTGGCAAGATTAATAGTTCGAGGTATTAATAGATAGTGGAGCAATAAGGAACTATATCTTGCTAGTAGTAGTTAAAAGAATGGGATTACCATATAGGAAAAAGGAGCACCCTTATCTATTAGTACCGATTTTAGGAGATCTAATAGCCTATAGAGGAGGTATTATTAATCTTAAAATAGGACCTATTTAGTTAACTATTAAAGGAAGATAAGTTGAGATATCTTTCGATATATTATTATTAGGGAATAATAAGGCAGTATTAGGAATGCCTTAGTTACAGAAATATAATTTAAAGATCGATTAGATTACGGGTTAAGTTAATATTAAAAATACTTAACGCCGTAAGATATAATAATAAGCTAAGTTAGTATAGTACTAAGTTGGAGCGATATATAAGGAGACTAAGCGAGGCTTAAGTTATATACCAAAGAGGTACTATAAGTATAGTAAGAAACTATAGTTACCGGAAAGTAAAAAGCTATTAGATTATGCAGTATAGGACTATAAGATAGAATTAGAACTAGAAATAAGTTTAAGGTTTTTTCTAATCTATAAGCTTACTAAAGAAGAGGGTAGAGTATTAAAAGAGTTTGTCTAGGAAAATCTATAAAAGGAATATATTAAACTATTACAGTTATTAGCAGGTTATCTAGTACTGTTTATACTAAAGAAGAACGGCAAACTAAGACTATATATTAACTATAAACAGTTAAACAGCATTACTAGAAAGGATAGGTATCCTTTACCCTTAATTAGCGAAATCTAAGATAGGATAGGTAATGCGCAAATCTTTATAAAGATAAATCTAAGATGGGCGTATTATTAGATTAGGATTAAGGAAGGCAATAAATAAAAAGCAGCCTTTAGGTTAAAGGAAGGACTATATAAACTATTGGTTATACAATTTGGACTTATAAATATACCAGTAATATTTTAAAAACGTATTAATAACGTATTAGGAGAATACTTAGATAAATTTATTATGGTATACCTTAATAACATTATTATCTACTTAATAACTAAGAAAGAATATGGGGAATACGTTAAATGGGTTTTAAAGAGACTATAAAAAGAATAGATGCTAGTAGTAATTAAAAAATGCAAGTTCTTTATAAGGAAGACCGATTTCGTTAGATTTATTATTAAACTAGGCTAACTTAGTATAGATTTAAAGAAGATTAAGGCTATAGTAAATTGGTAAGAACTAGAGAATATTATATAATTAAGATTATTTTTAGGGTTTTGCAATTACTGCAGAAGGTTTATAGCATAATAGTTAAAGGATATTAAACTATTTACGCGGTTAATAAAGAAAGAAGAACTATAGGTATAGGAAAAGGAATAGTAAAAATTATTTAAAAAAGTTAAGGAGTTATTTACCTAGGAACTAGTTCTTAAGATCTATTAACTAGGACTACGTTAGGAAAAAATTTAGCAGCATTTAGCCAGCATTTTCAGCATTTTGTAGCATTTTGTAGCATTTAAAACAGACCATACGCATTAAGTAGCATCTCGGCAGCTATATATATATATTATATA
>Ga0307515_10008340_pt1 | contig 20214 bp, 13 predicted proteins | sample 17_EM_MG_FD_194513 | JGI IMG/M metagenome (GOLD analysis project Ga0307515, IMG submission 194513) | Populus trichocarpa ectomycorrhiza microbial communities from riparian zone in the Pacific Northwest, United States - 17_EM | ecosystem: Host-associated > Plants > Roots > Unclassified | place... | reverse complement strand
TGAATAACAAATGATTTTTTTTTATTATTTTGATTTCTGAGGGGATGAAAATGCAGTGATTAAAGAAACATTAAAATAATTTAATAATCAGGGCAAGCTACCTGCATGCTAGGCTTTTTTTTATTTATTGTTTTTCAAAATATTATAGGCCAAATGACCCATCTTTTTTTTTTAAAAAAAAATCATAAATGACTCAATGTCTGCAGACTTAAATTATAGTGATTAGAGGGTCGCTAAAAAGTCAAAGCAATGGTTTTTTACCAAAAAAATTATTTTTAAACCGATTTTGACCCAAAAACACTTAGAAAAGATCCTAAAGATCTGGGTAAACTTGTTTATATCCTTGAATAAGACATAAAGACGTAAAAAAAAACAAATTCAAAAAACTTTTCAAAGTCAAATCTACCCTCTCAAGCAATGCGGAGGGAAAATAACACCCTAGATGAACTTCTCTCATCGAATGGATACTATTGACACAAAGATTGATATTTTTCATCATCTAAATTGGTGTTAATTGATATTTTCTCTTTTTATCATCAGATTCTGATAACTTTCTCTCTCTTATCTAGAATTAGGGACTAAAAAACAATAAAAATAAAGTTACGGACCAAAATTAATTTTCACAAACTAAAGGGATGAAAAATTTACGTAATGAAAGCTATAAGGACTAAAGTGAATGTTTCGTGTGAATTTTGAAATTATTAACCTATTTTAGTGTCTTTTTCAATGTGGTCCTCTCTTTTTTAATTTAGTTATTGATTAATAAATTAAAAAGAAATTGACCATTAATTTGACAAGACTCAATCAAGAAGAAACAAAGTTTAAAAATTAAAATGAAAATAAAACATCACCACTCGAAATATGAGAGGGAGCACAATAAATCTAGCTATAATATTTTCCTCATAATTGATAATATTTGACAACGACCGCTCATAACCAAATAGCTTCTAGGAGAAAGCCAATTTTTATTCTTGGTTATAATTACATCTTGATGGCCGATCTTATTCTATAACATTTACTCTGATCAATTAATCATCCGCAGGAAGAAAGCAGTAGCAATATTGCATCCTGGAGTAGAGCAACCTATCAGTGTCATATTCCTTGCATAAACATTCTATATCATACATTAATTGTGAAATCTTTCTCAGCTAAAAACATAATTATAAGAGTAATTATAATTAGAGAGAGAGAGGGAGGGAGAGGGTATTCTTTTCATAGTATTTTCCTTCTTTTTTCATTTTTGTTTTCATGGTGCATTGATTCCTTTATTTCTCTCATTCCTTTGTAAGATGTCTTGTCATTTCTCTTTTATCTTTATGATTTGCAAGGACATGATTTATGCTGGTCAAAAAAAGAAAAGAAAAAAGAGAGACTACATTTGGGTGTTAGCCAATGTAATCTGGCGTCCGATTTACATGCAATGGAGAATTGTAAAACCCTAATGAATTCTGGAGGCAAGGAATTCAAACGACCATATTATACTCTCTATACTGATAAACTTTACGGACACATTAGGCATAAATGGTAAATGATGCTTGATGTCTGCTATGACCAGACCAACTTTCCAAGCAGGGGTCAATCTTGAATCCTTGATGGCTGACACAGTAGCAACAGCATCAGATTCGATTACAATCCCATGAGTTCCCAACGAAGTCGCGAAGATGAGAGCTTCCCTAATCTTCATGGCTTATCCTCGAGCGACATACCTACTCTTGCACTTGGAACCCCTACCATCCACCGCTTTACCATAGTGGAACCCCTACATATTTATCTTTAGGTTCCCATCAAGTGGTTTTTCCCTTCTATCCATCTGGACTCCTCTTTGAGAAGATGTTGGAGCAGGAGAAGGAAGGATGGTCCGCAAGAGAGAGAACTATGCTGTGAGCAGGGATGACTTTCTTGCTACTTCACGTGGATTGATAGGACGACTCCATTTGACTTTCATTCCTACTCTTCCAAATTTGTCAACACAAACACGCAGCACTAATCGCAATGTAGTCATTTCTGCATTCATTCCCCAGCTTATTAATAGTGCTCCACCTTCACTCAAAATTTCCAAACCCTGCTCTTGATAACCCTAGAACTAGCTAACCATGTGGTGTCCACATACTCGTAGAAGAAAATTGTGGGCTCCACAGCTTCTTCCTCTTTTTGGCATGCCTACAAAGGGAAGAGGGGACTAATAGAGCTTAAAGCAGTTGGATTGGCATGAGATTGCATTTTCCTTATCTTTTCCGGGGCATTCAGGCACCAAACTGCCTTCCACACTGTTGAGGATCTGATTGATGACTCTGGCTTATCCCTGTAAGAAATAAATAAAAACTAGATGATATGCAAAAAAACAGTACGCGGTACACAATGCCGTAGGCAATAGAAAGATGTATGAAAGATAACTTCTAACACAAATGTGTACATAAGCTAGTAATGTGTAAGCAATACTTGTGACAATTTACTCAGGGCAAGAAAAGAGAGACTAAATGGTACAAAGGGATGACCAATCACACGAGCAAATGGTAAAACAATGAGCCATGCATAGATGTAAAAACAAAAATTAAAAGAGAGCGAGAGAAATTATATGCTCAGGGTTGTATACTGGGTACTCCACAATGTGTGAGAAGTCCAGTCCTCAAGGATGGCCTTGTGTGTTACAGAAATTTCCTTCAAGCCTTTTTCAGTTGCAACCGTAGTTTGCTACTGCTTGCACGCACACACCTGGTTGTCTCTATTTTAATCGGCACCTGTACTCAGAAACTTAGCACTAAGTGTTAGAGTGCCGCCAACTGCAAATTTTTCTCTCTTTCTCACTAGTATTTCTCTTGTTACAAGGGATGGATAAATTCAAAAATGATTTCCTCCATTTAACTTCAGTCTTTTTTCTCCTTGTCATTTTATCGAACAGCTTGTGGCCTATACAGTCTTCTATAAAAATAGCGGTTTGAAATCCCCGACTTCAGCTTAATTTTCAAGTGATAATCTTATAGATTAATGCATATATTCTTGACACGTAATAAAATTAGATGAAAGGATATAAATTTTAACAAAACAATAGTAAAATGGTAGAATGCATAAAATATTCTATACAAGGGAAGATCCATAAAAAAGTAAGAGTATAAGGGGAAATGTGTCATTAATCCGTTAAAATCTCATAAAGTGTGGGGCGAAATTGTAGTTTCAATATTTTGAGGGAAAGAATGAAAAACAAATACAAAGGTTCATCACCACGTGGCAGCCAAGGGACAGCGTCGGCATTGTATCACAGTAACGGCATTTTAATGCAGCGGCACTGTAGAATTTGTCTAAGAATATATTTACCTAGCTAACAGTTTGCTTCTTCGCTTTGCAGCTTGGAATTTATTTTGAGTGTACAAAAATGGCTTCTACCTTCTTCAGGAGACTATCTAAGGCCACTCCAGTTTCATTCGGAGGTCAGAACAAGTCCACTTTTGGAGCAATCGCTGCAGTTACCGGTGGAATCTCTTATTTGTACTACTACAACTCTCCAAATTTGGTAATTTCCCATCTGGGTTTTCTATCAAATCACACTCATTTGTTTTTGATTAAATGGATATTATGATGATGATGATCATCATAATTGATTGATTCTGAGATGGGTATTTCCTTTTTTCTTCTTTAGTTTTAGTATTTTTTAAATGCTTTGTGATTTTTGACAATGTACCAGGCTCATTTAGAAGAAGTGAAAGTAGAAGGCAGCCCAAAAGTTGGTGAGTGGATTTTCTCTCCCCTCCCTTATGTTCATAAGATGGGATGTGGCTATGCTGTTTTGGGAACAATATTGATGCTTGCTTGCTTGTTGTCTCTCTTTTCAGCTCTCAATCCAGATAAATGGATTGAATTTAAGCTGCAAGACACTGCCAGAGTTAGCCATAATACTCATTTATTCAGGTATGCTTTTTTTTTCCCTGTTGTGGATTTGACTGAATTTGGGTTGTTCTGGAGCACGTTATGTGATATCTCTGAGAAACTGATTTTCTAGGCAAATGTTACTGTAGTTGTTAATTGTGTTCCATGCCTATAATCGTGACTTGTTTTCCTGCCCTTTTCTTTGGAATGCCAGGTTTTCATTTGATCCTGCTGCAAAGTTGGGTTTAGATATTGCTTCATGCATTATTACAAGGTGTGTTTTATGCCGCTTGTTCTGATACTTCCATATATTTTCTGTAGATTTTTTTTTTTTTTTAAATTAGGTGTTCTGGCTCTTTCATTGCTTTGATGTACTTTTGTAACTGCAGGGCTCCAATAGGACAAGATGCTGAAGGAAAAACAAAATATGTTGTACGCCCGTAAGTCTCCCCGTTCAAGATTCCAATATGCTTGATCCAATTTTATTTCTCTCAATATGGTGCTTGATTTCTTCCAGCCATACTTTTTCATGGCGAGGCTCGTTTTCTTTAGAGTAAAAGTTGACTGCTTATAAGTTTTTCTTGGATCTCAGTGTTCTTGATACTTGAGTACTGAAATTGTTTCTTAGAACTGGATGTCTTGAATACATAGGATGGAATTCCTTTTGAATTATACTTCTATGGCGTTAGTAGGCTCCTTGACATGCAGAATTTTGACCTAGGATGGAATTCCATCCGAATTGTACTTGCTATGGCATTTGTAGTCTCCTTGACAAGCATAATTTTGACCATCAAAGCTGCTGCCTCCCTTTTCTCCTCCTCGGAAAAAAAGGAAGATAAACAGTTTCATGTTAAAATGTGGTTTCCATGGCTCTTCTCTTGAAATGATTTTACTGGCAAAATGGTTAGTTTATTCTTGGATTGTTGAAAGTTAATTTGTGGAACTTATTCTCTACTCAGGTATACACCTATATCAGACCCAGATTCTAAGGGATATTTTGATTTATTAATCAAGGTAAGTGACATAATTGTTTAGCTATTTTTCCTCGCATACTTCCTCAGTTTAGACTATTAAAGATGACCTTTTATTCCTATTTAATGCTCCTCATCTTGAATTTTTCTCCCATTACTTTCAAATTGTTGCAGGTGTATCCTGAAGGAAAAATGAGTCAGCATTTCGCTACCTTAAAATCTGGAGATGTTGTTGAAGTGAAAGGGTATGTTATTCACAACCATAAGCTAACAGATATTTACTGTACATTGTCTTTTATCACTGATGCCTTTTTCTTGTTTCAGGCCCATTGAAAAGCTCAGATATTCTCCCAATATGAAGAAGCACATTGGCATGGTAAGAGCTCATGTAGATTTGAAGCGTAGTGAAGGGTGTTAACCCCTCTTAATTATGAGGGGCAAGGTGGTGTTGGGAATTGTCAACTCTGCATCCTTTCTTCTAACCATGGCTATATGTGTTTTTGAAGAGTCAATTATCATATTTACATTAAAGAATAGTGGTATGAGGGGAAAGGTGGTGTTGGGAATTGCCAGCTCTGCATCCTTTCTTCTAACCATGGCTAATATGTGTTTCTGAAGAGTCAATTATCATATTTACATTAAATAATAGTGGGTTATCAGTCCAATTCTACATGTAGCACGAAGGAAAAGATTTGCTAGCTCAATTTTTGTTCTATATTTTCATCACTTTGCATATGTGCTATCTAGTTCTTATTGCAAGGTCCATTTACAAACATGTTCATTGCTATCCAGTTTGATGATTTTATCATGTTCTTTCAGATTGCAGGTGGCACAGGCATTACTCCAATGCTTCAAGTAATTGAGGCTATACTGAAGAATCCCGATGACAACACTCAGGTGACACTGTCTTAATGTTATTTTCTGTGATCATTAGCTTCTGCCCATTTAATATGTAACTTTGTATTTTCACTCATACCTTAATGATGATTTGAATGCTTCTGTTAGCATCGAATATTATATGGATATGTCAGAATATCACAAATATAAGTTACAAGATCATTTATTTATGTAGATCAATCATTTTCACTATTTTTTTCATGAAGTCTTCTCACCTAAAGTAGTAGCAAATTGATGATCTTTATTTTTTCCTAACAGGTATCGTTGCTTTATGCCAATGTCTCCCCTGATGACATACTTCTTAAACAGAAGCTTGACTTTCTTGCTGCTAGCCATCCAAATTTAAAGGTATCAGTTGTTTGAATTTGAAAATTTGCTGTATCAGTTTAACTACAGTTATTCTTCTCCAATGAAAACTCCTTGATATTTTTTATGGTAAAAATCCCAGATATTCTATACTGTAGACAATCCATCGAAGAACTGGAAAGGAGGTTCAGGTTACATATCAAAAGATATGGTTGTGAAAGGCTTACCTGGTCCGTGTGATGATACACTTATCCTGGTAAATGTCAATTTGTAACTTCTGCATCTTTAGCCTTCATTAAATATAAGCTAGTTCAGTGGTGGAGGGGGCCATGGCCTACTTGTACTAGAAACAATTACTAGATAATTAAGCCTTTTCTGTTTTCTTGATCTATGCTATATAGTAGCTCATTAAATACTTAGTCATCCATGTTTCTTGCTCCGAAGCTGAGCCTAATATATTCGTTAATACGGTATACTGGATTAGGCTTTTTTCTCCAATCACGTGGAGTACTCGATATATACACATTAATATCAAGGCAAGTTTAAATTTGCATGTAGGTAATTACACATTCAAACACACAAACATATACTCATGCAAGCATATTCTTTTACAGGTATTACTATTTTGGATTTGTTTTGCATGTGTTTTTTGCCTACCCAAGAAAATCCTCACTCCATCACTGTTTTCTTCACTGAACACTTAAAAAGTCTTTGCATTGTCAATTAGAGCTTTCAGATTGACATTATCCCTTCCAATACTTTTTCTTTCGTAGCAGATATGATGAACCCTTGTTCAAATAAATACTGCTTCTTGATGTCGGGACTTTCTTGCGTGTTACAGATACCTTTTCCTACATAACAGATTATGTTTTTCTAAACTCAAGTCGCGAGTTATAAGGAGCTTCTTTAAATCACTGACCAACATAGCATTCATAGAATTATGAAACAATAATCACTATTTCCTGGCTACGCTACGAAGGACTTAACCCTGTTTAGGATAGTTTTCAACTTCTATTTTCTTTAATTGAGTTCTATAAATTTCAACTCACAGTCAGTGTCACCCTGTTCTTTCATTAGTCCATTACGTGAAAAGATATGTTCTTGCATGACAGAAAATGTACCCATCCATATCAGCTGTAAACTCTTTTTTTTTGCTTTCCCATATAGTTGACGTGGAAATTGGAACGAGTTTGTAACTCATTTTGAACCCCTCCGCTCTCAATATTGTTTGCTCTTTCAGGTGTGTGGACCCCCTGGGATGATGAAACATATATCTGGTGATAAGGCTAAAGATCGTTCACAGGGGGAGGTATGGACTGGTGCATTCATCTTTTTGTTATTTCTGACGAGTCAACAATTTGTCGTTTGGTTAATACTTGCTATTTGCTCTGTTGCAGCTCACTGGCCTACTAAAGGAAGCTGGATACACAGAGGAAATGGTTTACAAATTTTAATAGAAGCATTTAAGCAGCTTAGAAAGGCTACTTTATGATTTCTTCTAGATTTTTTTTTGTAATGAAGGTTTTCTAAGGAAACTCAGGTCAAAACTTAAACTTCAAAATATGGAATAATTTGGCTGCAGCATCTAGAGGCCAGGCGATTTGAGATTTTGTTTGAAGAGAGCCTAGAAGAGTTTATGCCTGTTGTGGAAAATTTAATGTTGCTCAAGCATGATACAGTTTCATGAATGTGTGCAGGTCTTTTTGGGGTTCATTGCCCCAGTTAAGAACCTTGATACTAGGAGAATTTTGCCATTTGAATGTTCCATAGGAATCCTCAGCTGTCGAGTTGTACAGTAAATGACAACAGTGCCAATCAATAAATTTATATTGAGAGAAGCAGATGCTTTCTGTACTGTGTTGGGCAACCAATCTCTTCATTGTTCGTGGATTCATTTCATATAATTAATGATGTAGGTCTTTTATAAAAAATCGTTTAGCTGCACAAATTCTCGAACTTCATGTTCTTAAAATCGGAGGAAAGAGAGACGAAATCACACGTTCCGAGGCATTTTCCTTTATTTGAAAGATGGGTGGAAAGTGAGGGGGAGGAATAGGAGGAGAAAATTTGAGAAAGATTTATGCATGAACTGGAAATTTGTTGCTTCAGCTAGTAAAATGTGAAGATGATCATTATATTTGGTTTACACCTATATATGTCCTCCACTATTAACATACACCTGCAAAAGTCAGTCTTTTAGACCCAACCTTCTTGCTGAGCTCCTTGATTTAGGATTTCCAAGAACAGTGCATCATAATGTGCTTGAGGGTGCTACACCAAAGGCTGCAGTTGTTTTTTTATTTGATGAATTTGAGAGGAATACATTCCGGATGCCCTAGGAAGCTGTTCACTACAGCTCCGGTGTTTGAAGTTGAATATCGAGAGACTATCAAGGGTTCAGCCATTCAACCAAGGGTCAAACCAGAATTTTAGAACACTGCTATTACCAGTGCTGAAAACCTGGTTTCTGAGCACTACATCTGGGCGGCCACCACAAACAGGGCAAATCAGTTGAATATCTCTCCAAGTGCCAGAGCATGAGCTAATCGCAGATGATGGAAGAACAGGGGATTATGAATATCTGGGTCGGTACTATGGCAGACGATGCATTCCACGACCTATTTCTCATGTTTTTGTAGGCACCACCAACACAACAAAGGACAAATGGTCAGGATACCTTCCATATTTAACAACTGAAAGAAGAAAACAGGGCATACTATCAAAAAAGGAAAAAAAAACCAAGGGCCTGCGAAGTCGTAATCCAGACTTGTGAAATGATTCCTGAGTCGGCCACAAACTGAATAGACCTTATTTATTTATTTTCATTTTTTAAGCTATAAGTATTCAAGGAAGAAAAACATCCACTCAAATGGGGTGGGAGCAAAATGCTATAGGGGTGTAAGCAGTGACGAAGGGGTATACAGTCTCTAAATGCTTTAGAAGCCAGTAAGATGCTGCTGGGTCTGTACTTCGTAATACAGGATTTGAGTTTCCAGCAGGTTATTAGCAAAGGTCTTAAACTTTATTTCGAGTTTCTAACAAGTTATTAGCAAGGTCTAAAATTGAACGAACTTTACCCACCTTCAAAGTGGGAGAAGCTTGAGCTTTTCCTGTTTTAAATCGGTGCTCGATGTCAGAGAACTTTGTTTTTCAGTAAAAAATTCCCCGCTGCCCGGCTATTCAAATCGAAACCAAATTTCCTATCTAGACTTGAGGGTTTTAGCAGAACTTCAAAGACGACTCCACCCCTAATGAGGGGGAAGAGAGGGAATGTTTTGGGACAAGATTAGTGCTAGGTTAGAGTAAACCCTCTTGTGATTCCTAACTCATGAGTGCTGATAAACTAAAACCATTTGTTTATTGCTCATAAACTAGCTAGCAATGATGGGCATGCACCCAAAACACAGTGACCAAAGCAATAATTCATTCATCTTAAACATCCAAAACGAAGACCGAGGTTAAGAAAAAACAGGAACAAATACGTGATCGCTGAGGAAATGTTGTCTCACCTTGTTTAAGACAAGAAATTGGTCGGTCTAAGAATCCAGGTTTTATGCACTGCTGTTGCTAATGACCAAATACTGATGTTTTCTTACAGGGTTTGTTTTACAAGTTGTAACCATGCAGAGAAAGATGTCTCATCGGACCATTGACAAAGAGAGAACAATGGAAAGGCAGAGCCGAATTATTACTGACATGAAAAGAAAAAAGGAAACATGGGAAATGGAAATTTGCGGGCCTCTATCATTGTTGGAATTCAAATTTTTTCTTCTGTATAAAAGAATATGAATTATACCATCAATATTGAATTAACATATAATCTATCTATTTGGATCCTACGAATAATAGGATTCCTTTACAGCTGTTCAAGTTCCTCTTGGTCCTTCTAAACGAATGTAATCATACATGACACCATGGAAGGGGCCATCACTTCTAGCCTGAGTGAGGTAAATTGTATTTTTTCCCTCGACAAGCTGAGAGCCTGGGACATCAATGCCATACAACCAGTACAACCCATGAATCCCATGTCTTGCAATCGCATTATCCTTTCCTACGGCTCCTGTTGTGAATAGTGGCCGATCGCTACTTGGATTGTTGAACCGAACCTTTTGACCAAATTATAGCAACTCTTAGTATTATTTGATTAAAGAGAACTGCAATTCTAGCAACAGGTAAAATGGTGGCAGATAATGAGAAGGACACGTTGTAATTTACATACCTGTATTTCGGATGCAGTAGCTGAAGCCAAGGCCAATCGGAGAGTGTAGTTTTCATTTCGGTTTACGTTTTGGAGTTCAAAGATAATCTGCCATGTTGTTGGATCGTACGTCTTATTTCCTGCATCTCTGTTGTTGATCAAATGTTAGAATTAGCAGTGGCAAAAGTTAGCTAAATAGCCAGCTTACTGCTAAAAGATTAAGAAAGACAAATACCTGGTAACATGGGCAAAGAACCAGTCTTTAACATTACTAATACCAATGGTATAAACGAGATCATCGTTGGGATATAAATCGGAGTATCGGTTCCACAATCCATATTGCCTAAACCTGGACATATAAAGAGTTATATAGATATATGGAAGGGAAGACAAATCTGCAGCCGGAATGCGTGGCAGTTTTGACGAGGGCTTACTTTTCTGCTGGATCACTGGTGTACAATTTATTCATCAGTGTTGGGTATCCGTCTGGTACGTAGAACTCTGCAGCTGTGCGGTCAGGAATGCCTATATCCCACAGAGTAGGACCATTTCTTGGAGGCTCGTATATAAGGTGACCAAATCTGATCCTAGATCCTGCATTTTGGATGTGATAATCAAGCTATTAACCAGAGCGAAAAGGAGGAGGACAAAGAAGCAAGAGTCTCATAGTTTTCAATATAACCACGTCTGCATTTTGACACATTACACATAGTATGCAACAAAAGGGAAATCCATTTTGATCCTGTTACAGGTAACTCTTGATCAAGAAGAGAGAGGGAAAGATTATCATACCTGGATTAATTGTTATATTAGCACCATACTTGTAATCCCCAATGACACCAGGAACCCATGCATACAAACTATAGTTCCCAGCTCTGACATTTTTAATCACAAAATGCCCATGTCTGTCAGCTCGAATCCAGAATTGATAACCCTGAAAAAAGAACAATTTTTTCAGAAGAAGAAGATAGATAAATCTCTGGATAATTCAAATCAAGATTTTTCAAGTTCAAACTGAAGTTACCTTGGATTCTGTTTGCCATGAGCCCACATCTCCTGGCGCGGCCAAACCCACATAAGCAGAGGAGGCATACGTTAACCTCTGATTGACGTATCTGAAATGAAAGGAAAAAAAATAACAATTATTAGCAATTATTTACTTCAACCATGTTGATCATCCAGAGTCACCATAGCATTACCGGTCACGAACTAGTAATTGGCCAGTGACAGCACCGCGCTGATCTGAAGAAGGGAAATCTTCTGATTGAGGAAAATCGTATGGCCACCGGTTGACTTCTATTGACATCTAAATTAACCAATGAAACATCATGTTACAGTCAACAAAAATGTATGATCCGTAATTTGTCTCAATAGAATCAGTAGCTGAGTTAGCAGATTTATAACCTGTTCCTTAGCATCCTCCCAAAGCATCGAGGAATTTTCTTTCGGTGAAATAGAATTAAGATAGACGAATACCGGGCCAAGGACCTTTTTCCATGGCTCTCCATTTCTGTATGCTGTATTCAAGTCCTTCCCAGCATAATGTGTGCTCGTGAACATCTACATGTGAGTGAAGGAATTAGACAAAAGCTGAACATATCAAGTTAGAAAATTATTCCGACAAGTGACAACCTCAGACATGAATATGTATCACAGAATCTGGATAAATTAGAGAGTTGGGTTGCTTACATTGAGAACAACGGGGCCCACATGGGAAGTAAGATCCTGCTTGTTGGGTCCACCAACGCGGAATTCATTACTGGGTGTGATCATCCAAAATCCCACAGGGGGGTCCTCTGCAGTCCACCCGTGCACCTTGTTGTCTTTGTCCTCGCATGAGTACTGGTACTTGTCATCCACCTGCACCTCACATTGTCACGGGACTTTCAGACAACGGACGCAAGGGACAAGATTGACGAAAAAATTCACCGAGCCAGCAATGATAATCCCCTAGCAGAGGCTAGCTAGTGACAACCATGCCTGTCACTTTTCAACTATTTATGGTTGGCACATCAGAGAAATTAAAGATGAAATAAGAGTTACCTCTCCTCTAAGTTCTGGGTTTATCGGTTTGGTCAGAAGAACAGCTTCGGGATAAGCCAGAGGCTGGCCACTTACGCGGTCTTCAGGCATTGGCATGGTCCTTTTCCTGGAGTCCGATAATGCCATGTAGTGAAACCTGACAAAATAAATTCCAGACATTACATGTACAGTAAATCAGATCAGTCGTTGGTTACTGCTAGCACTACTACAGTAGAACTCATCGATTAATAGCAAATTGAATGGATTTTGTTTTAGTTTTTACTTGTCTTTTTGGAGCTTGAAAACGACTCTAATTTGATCCATGTCAACATCGGGCCATCCTTCCAAGCGTTCCAATATGGTGTACAAGTAGAGCCCCGACTGACCACGCCTTACTATATATCTGCAAACATGAAATCAAATTAATATGAAAGCATATTTTAATTCTTCATGGTATTAAAGCATTGTGTAGAATATTTAGACTTCACCTTTTGTCTACATTTAAAGGAACTGTGGAGTTTCCCATTGAAAGATCCCATGTTTTGGTGAAGGATACTTCCACTTGGTTTTCATCTTCCATTATCACTTTAAAATCTGTTGCTACTAACCTGCAGAGTAGAAGAATTTTAAATTACAAAACAACTTTCCAATCCAATTTAAGCTTGCTATCATGGCATATGCACCCAAAACTGTGCAATTTGCCGCTCTGCACCGGTCAGGACATTCATATTTCTTAGAATATAAGAGGATCTAAATCTGGTATCATGGCATTGGCTTATGTCAACATTTAGAGAGAGAGAAATTTACTTGTCGAAGATGATGGGATCTCCTGGCTTGTTCCAGACGACGTCCCAGTATCTGTATTCGAAATATCGTGAAGTGCAATTAGTATAAATGCTCTCGCTAACGCAGATTATAGGATTCTGTAGAAGATTGAACAGGTTTCTACACGGTTAAAATGAAATGTGCATACCCTCGATTATCTTCATCGTTACCGATTTCAAGCACGTTGTCGATTCCTTTGTATTTTATTCCGGTAACATCACCATCTGGACTGGAGAATGTGACTTCGACGAGTCCATTATCAATCACCACCTGAGAAGGCCAAAAAACCCAATTAATTAGTAAAAATTGTACAAGTATGACGCCTTCATGTTCATCAATGGTTCATTGGTAACTTAATTATTTAGCCAAAATAATGTATGATTGAGTACCCGTTGACGATTCTTTATATTTAGCTGAACCCCAAGAGCCGAGCTGTCGCTGGTCCTTGGAATTTTTCTGCATAGTAAATCACGGTAACATATATTACCTCACAATAAAGCTTACATATATATCCTTTTTTTATTTTTATAATTATTTACATTCTCTAAGAATTGAAAATGTTAAGTAAGAATTTATGAACATTTATTTGTGCCATAAAAGTCATGAAATGTTTTATAATATTAAAAGAATAACTGCAGTACTCACGTAATAAAAAATAAGTAGATAGAAGGAGAGAAAAATAGAGAGAAAAAATCAATTTCTAAGTTTAAATATATAAAAATTGAAATGTCATGGGTCCGAATCTTCATGTATTGTAGATGACAATTAACAAATCAACTCACAGGCGTGCCCTGCTTTTGAAGGCAAAGCATGCCACTGCACAGCCTTTTAAAAGTTGGACCTATTTATGGCTAGATTCTTGTTAACTTATGTTTTAGCCTAATTAGGACCTTGATTAGTTTAATGCTCTAATGTTTGAGAAGGGGGAGAGAACCAAATACTATGTATGGAAATGGTTGTTTAATTTGTCTGTGAATGTGAAAAGAGAACAAGACAAGAATAAAAAGATGTGCAGCACCAAACTGTGGGGTGTTGGCCACCATTCACCACAAAAAAACATGACGCAAAAATTATTGAAGGAGGAAAAAGTTATCGAAAAAGTTGTTCTGTGAATGTCTGCCTTAAATTCACCTGTTCCAACTAAGAACAGTTTCGAGACATGTGAACATAACAATAGTAATCTCATTAGTGCATTCTCTCTCTCTCTCTCTAATATCTCTCTCTCTTCCGGCTCTTTCTTTCTCTCCACACACACACACACGAACAAAAAGAAATGTAAAATGAAGGGGGGAAAGCTGGGGACGAGGACGACCCTGACTGGGGTCTTCGCGAAAGCAGCTGTGAAGAAGCAGAAGATGATGAGCCAGACGACCGAGGTCAGATGACACCCGCCACGACAACGCACATTCTTCATTTTTGTGATCATGAATTCTACAATATTACCCAACAACATGAAGCTTAAAAGACGAGAAAGTTTTCCATGCATAAACTTGGAAACAGCTAAAAGGGAATGGGAAGGATAGAAGATAATTGCTATTAAACTAAGATTACCAGAAGGGAGAAGGCATAGACATACCTTGCTTAATGCCGAGGTGTATCCAGAAAGCTGTTTTCCAAAGCAAGAGGAAGTGCACTATTTAGAAAGGAATGAAGCACAAGAAGTTATCAGATAGGAATAACTTTCATTTATCTTATCGTCTTTCTTTACATAGAGTTACTAACTAGCTAATAATTAAAAATCTGCTTAATCAACTCAGAAACGGGCAAGGATTGGTTTAAAGGACGTGATCAATGACCTTTTAATAACTCAAGAATGATTCTCGGGTGCTTTTATATGTGTTTACAACACTCGGGAGTTTTTTATTATTATTGTTTATTTATGTTTTCCTATGCTAGGAGAAAATACGCCAAGGGATAGACCCAATTAAGGTGCTCTTTGTGGGGTTTCACGGTTGAGTTTTGGAGTGATTTATGTCATCTTTTATAGAGATGATTTGGCTACAGAAGAGAATATCTCGTTGTCTACATTTTCATGCTCGGTGAAAGAGATTTAGTCTTCATACGCAAAACCTGGTACACCATTATATCTAGCCAGCCACAAATTAACCAAAACACAAGACAGAGAGTATCACGCGGTCAATAGGAAAATAAATGAATTCATTCAAAGCTGCTCATGCAAGACCTTTGAAAATGTGACACAGTTTGGTAAATATTGAAGAAAAAGGTCAGATTTTGGGCTTAACAGCAATCAATGGAAGGCTATTTCACAACGGTAGAAGTCTTTGATGCTGCCTAACCTTTTGATTGCCGAAGCAAACCGGCATAGAATTAAGTTAATCAAACAAAATTTCGTGTGTCTACACGCACACACTCGTATAATAAAAGAATTTGGAAGGGATTTTCCACAATAACAAAGCAGGGAAATTACATGTTTTGGAGAACACTTTCTTTTCAAACAGAGATAGCAACTCTATTGTCTTCTCGAGATAGATTGCAGCAACTTAAATTCCCATTTTTTTAGTCAAATATTTGAAAACCAATTACATAGGAGACTTGGAGGACTCAAGGAGCAGCCTTTTCTTTTTCTTTTTCTTTTTGTCTTGGTGAACTTTTACTTGGGTATATGTATTATTTTTAATTAATGCAGCCTATATATTTGGAACATTTCCCTTTTTATTTGGATACTCACACATCATTTTTTTTCCAAATAAAGACGAAACTAAGCTCTTCTAGATATTCGCACTTCCTTTTATGTCGTAGAAAATCTAGAAAAAAGAAATCATTTTAGATATACTTCACTTTTAAACTTTAATTTGATGTATAGGTTCATATGATATGATAGAAAATTTAGAAAGGAAAGATATTTTAGATTTACTTGCCTTTCACGTACACTTTTATGATATGATAGAAAATCTAGAAAGAACATAGAAAATAGAACAAAGCCTAAACAAAATTAAAAGAAAATCATTTTTTTTTCATAAGAGTATTATAATTAATTATTGTAGGATAAAAAAATTCTTATAAAATCTTCCACTTAATTATCGAGTTCTAAAACATTTTTATAAAAATCTTTCAATCTTAATTATCAACTCACCAAAATATTGTCCTCTCCGACAGATAAATATTAAATTCTATAAAATTATATATTATGTAAGATAGTATTACTCTAGGAAAAGCTTTCAATATCTTTCTCCTTTATTTCAAGATAATAAATTCATTAAAATAAAATAAATGATTTAATGTTTTAATATATGTAAGTATTAACTCATAATAGTTTAATTACGCAAATGAATGGCATGCACGCTTATGTAGCATGGTTTCTATAAAATATATTACACTATGTACTATTACAGGATCAAATATAAAAAATAGTAGAATTACAAGTTATATATATCAATTTTGACTGGCTAGTTTGTTAGTTAGAATGATAAGCCACCGGAATTTTTGGATTTACTAATATAATTGTTTTTAGTATTTATACTTAAAATTTGTCGGCATAAATTTTATCGATAGGTTCACGGATAGAATTAATTTATCGGTGATTTTTGATATGTTGGTGAATTATCGATAGATTTATTGACAGAAAAATAAAAATAAAAAAAACAAATTTACCCGCTTCATTCCGTCGGTATTTCCATCAATAAATATAACATATAACGGATAGAAAAATTGTATGTCAAACAAACCATCTACTATTCCATCGGTGAGTAAAAGTGACAATGATATTTATAGCAATTCTTTTTCAGCTCTCTAGAATATACCGACGAACAAAGTCCATCGGTAACCCCATCAATAATAATTTAAAAATATATATGTATTTTTTAAAAAACTATTAAACATAAATAAAATGATAATTAAAATAAATTAAATTAATATAAAAATCAAATATTTATTACAAATTTAAACATTTATAAATTCAAATACAATTAATCTAAAATAGAGGCGCTGGAGGAGGAGGAGGCGAGTCTTTGACGAGACCGTGAGGCGAATAAGAGAGAGCACATGTATCACCCATATGTGATCTCATTTTCATTACCAATCGGCGGAGTTCAGTCATCCTAGCACTGGGTCGTTCATAATCAATAGCAAGATGAGCCGTTTGAGCTTGAACTCGTTGGTCTAAAATCGCCTTGAACTCCAGAGTTTGAGTGCTCGGAACCGATTAAGAGCATTTGACAGTTGAAACACTGCGGGCAATACGCAAGTTCTCAGCCATAGTGTTTACCAATAGATACTGCGACGGTATATTTAATAAAAAATTCACTATAATTTATTGATAAATTTTTTTTATCGATGTGTCTATTTATATTTAATAATTTTCCAATAGCGATATTTTTCAAGAGGTTAGTTTAAATGATAAATAAAAATTCATTTAACTTGAGGTCTCGTGTTTGAGTCCTATGTATTATTGAAGTGACATATTTATATTTGATTAATCCTATTTGTAAAGGTGTTTTAAACTTATATCACAACAACATAGCTAGGTGCAACAAGAATCACTCTAGATATGTAAGTGTAAAACGCGCAACATTTTCTATCAAATATAAATTAGTGTTGAGCTACACTAGGAGGATCAAACTCATTTAAATTCTAAATTCTATAGTAATAACTATTTTAGCGTTTGAACTTACATTATGGTGTTCATCAAACTCGCCTGAATTCCAAGTTTCATGATAATAATTACAAAATAAATAGATTATTATATAAATATATAAAAAATCAATTCTTTATCAACCGAAAGTGAAGCCACTCACTCCATATTCTGATGGGCGATGTCACCTTTGTGTTATCTTTTTCTTTATATATGGATACCATTATTATTTTAAGAGCCAGTTTTAAAGGGAAATTAATGAAGGACCAAACGCCATATGATATGAAGCAGGGAAATACGGCGGTGATGTTAAATACTTTGCTCTAAAACCTTAGGTAATTAGTGCATTTCCGCATTCATTCTGGAAATGGTCCAATCCTTCAAGAATGTTCTTCGTATTATTATTATTATTATTATTATTATTATTATTATTATTCGAGAAAGTAGTTGTCTTCTTGAGTTTCGAATTCGTTAACCTCGTTAGTCTCTCGTCAAAGTTAGTTAATCTTGTCGACCGGAAAGCAAGACGAGATCACGTACGGCTGGATATCTCAGTCGAAATTTGACAATAGGCATCCATTTGTAATTTAAGCATGCGTTATAATTAATGTTTTTCTCTCTGTATATTGATTGATTATTATTATTTTTCATAGACTTAATTATAAAAATCTTCGAAGAATATTCTTCATTAATTACAATGTAAATTTCACCTCCACCTTTACGCCAAGGTTCATCCTCGCTGCACACACCCAGAACAGCTTTGAAACTAACAACCGCGCGCCGGGTGTTATGGTGGAGTCATGCTTTTTAAAAAGTTTTAGATATTTTTTTTATAATTTTGAGTTGTTTTGATATATTAATATTAAAAATAAATGTTAAAAAATAAAAAAATGTTTTAATATATTTTAAAATAAATAACAAACACTATTACGACAGCAAACACTTCCTGAAAAGAAACTACTATATATAGTAGCAAACAAAATGAGATTTTGTTTTTGTGTAATTCTATGAAAATGTACATGAGCACAGCAAACGGTGGCAGGAACATGGCGCAGTCCAATACGACAATGGGATCCAACCTCAGTGGATGGCGCATGTTAATTTGCAAGTGGATCCTTCCAACCGTCCAAGAATGTCTTTTTGTCTGTACTTTGTTTTTATTATTTTTTTTCTCGTTTGTTGAACTTTTGCTTGGAAAATGAACAAAGAAAATGGTTGGCTGCTGGAATCAGAAACCTCGAGCAGACGTCGGAGTCAGCTAAGTTTGCTCACAGGGGTAGAGGAAAACGGAGAGACTGAGACTCCAATACGCCATCCAGTCTCTTTGAAACTTGACGAGAACCCCTGATTTATAAACCATTTTGAGTTCTGATTCTTCTGCTGACTATTTGAAAAAAAAAAAAACCATGCTTTATGCGGTGGAGACCTCATGGCATTAAATTAAATAAGTTGGTAATTCAGCAACTTTCTTTTGGCTTCATTTGACTATAGATTTTTAATATTTTTTACCGATATTGTCAAAGGATTAGGAGTGTTGCTAGTAATTATTCCAACCACCCATCCCGAAATCCCAATTCGGTGGGTTTATTTTCCTGATCTATGTTTGATTTACGAGGAAATATTGGAAAATATACTTTGTTTTTCCATACATTTTCTACGCTAATAATAATAATAATAATAATAATAATAATATCTGCTCTAGTTTTCATTAGCACGATCATTTACCAAAAAGAAAATTTATTTTCCAAATAAATGTTTTTATTTTTCCTCAGCAAGTTATACGTATTTCGTGACCTAGAAGGAGGTTGGTCGGCCTCGTGTTTTAGTTGAAAAATACAAGTTTTTTTAATTAACCAACCCCGTTTAGTTGTTGAACAAGACCTGGGACTTTTTCTCTATCTTTTGTTGTTCAACGCCTGCAAGATACTCCAGAAATTAATTCATACCAACTGCGAAATTAATTAATTTCTTTTGTTCAATCTTATCTGGATTTAAAACAAGGAATTAAAAATTGAAATGATATCATCTCGCCCAAATAATGTCAACTTCTTCTTCTTCAATGTTTCGAGAATATCATATTTTGGACCAACTTTCATGCATGGTGATTGATGTTTTGCCTTCTTGCATCAGAATTAATGGAGTGTCCATTGTGTTTATAAAAATTTAAAAAAAAATTTCGTTTGTTTTTTTAAATTTACAAAACAATATTTTTAATTTTTAATCCCTTTGAATTTCTCTACACCTTTTTTTCTCCTCTACAAAAAACATACGTAAGACACGTTTAACTTGCTTTAAAATAATATATAGGACATAAACATTGAAAATAGAGAGAGTAGTTATGACAAAAAATGCTTTTTTCTATATTAAAAAAACATTTGAATACATTTCGAAATTAAGTAGCTGTTCAACGTTTTGGAAAAAAAAAAATTCAAAACTGGACATATGACCTTTTATGCTTAAATATTGTTAATTTTCCACAAGTAAGAACATGCCGAACAATCCTCCCTAATTTTCGTTAAATAGTAAAAGACATTTCTTAATTA
>Ga0307515_10008339_pt1 | contig 20218 bp, 21 predicted proteins | sample 17_EM_MG_FD_194513 | JGI IMG/M metagenome (GOLD analysis project Ga0307515, IMG submission 194513) | Populus trichocarpa ectomycorrhiza microbial communities from riparian zone in the Pacific Northwest, United States - 17_EM | ecosystem: Host-associated > Plants > Roots > Unclassified | place... | reverse complement strand
GGGGGTGTCAATTTACCGCTGGCCAAGGTTTATTACCAGCTCCAACAATACCTACAATTTTCCTTATACTCGTGGTTAAATTGCTTAACTACAACGGCTTAAAATACTACTAAAAGTTAATCGATTAGAGAGACGACCCGATATTTTATAGATATCGGGCTAAAATCAGTCTATAATCGCCTAAAGTTAAGATTAATTTTTATTTAGTTATAAATTGCGTTATTAAGGATTATAATATTATATATTATTATCATTTCTTGATTAACGTCTGATGCCGTCCTCTAGCTGAGTCCATGCAGACGAGTGCAGTTAAGTTAGGTACAAAAAACTTCCGAGAGACGTGAGAGGTATTACCTCAGCAGGCTCAGACGTGATTCCGTTGGCGCGGATTTTCAATCGGTCCGCTATCTGACTAACTACATTTGTGCGAAACCACCGGAATCACATCGAGTTTGTGGTCCGTGCGGAACACTAGAACCAGAAGTACGCGTATAACCTATATTGATTTAATCAATACAATACTATCATCCATGCCTTTCAATTGCACTTCTAATGATATAGACCTTGTTTAGCCAACTTAATATAACATTCAACCAAACCGGGTAGCTAAAACCCCACCACCAGAGCTCTGCCCGATTTTACGACTTGGACGACCATGGTATGAGCATAGATTCGTCCTGTGCGACGACCTCCACTTTATGGGGTCTCGTTCCCACCACCGTGCTCACGTCTCATCGTGACAAACCATTCCATCTGACGAGCCTGATTAGCTATTTGAGTTACAAAAGGGCACGCTTACTTTCTATTATGAACTAGACTAGTAGCTGGGTATCATCAAACATATATGCTCATCAAAGCATCATAAACCAGCCTCAGCCTCAGACGTCCCATTCACTTCCCTGCCCTCCACCACAGCATCTTCACACCTTTCCCAAGCCCACCAAACCTCGAGCCCTCAAACCCCTAACCCCGTTCACCGCCTCAACCTCGGATCCCTCGCCGCATCATACGTCCCCCCTTGCCCCTGCCCCTGTCCCACCACCGCCGGCGGCACCACCCCCTCCGCCCCCATCCCGCTCATAGCGACATCCGACCCTCTCCGGCCCCCAGCAGCACCCGGACTCCCGCCGGCCCCCCCTCCCCCAGAATCCGAAGCCCTCCTCCCGCCGCCACCAGCTGCTCCTCCCGCCGCGGCGCCAACCCCCGGCACGCTGCCGCGCCGCTCCAGCGCGCGCCGGTAGTACTCGAGGCCCTTCTCGGCGTGCGCGTCGTACGCGTCCAGCGCGCGCATCTTGTGGTACGCGGTCACAACCTGTGGGGGGAGCTGGCGCCGCGCGGTGCCGTCGGGGTTCTGGCTCTGGCTCTGGCTCGGTGCGGGGGGAGGGGCGCGGTACGGCGTCGTTTTGATGGCGGGCGAGCCGGATGCTGGGTCCCAGGGCGTGGAGAGCGAGGTGATGAGGGAGGCATTGATGCGTTCTTGTCGGGCGAGGAGGGCGAGGCGGGTTGAGGGGGTGAGAGGTGGAGGGGGAGCGTTGGCGGAGGGGGGAGGCGGGGCGGATATGATGTTGGCGCTGGGGGTGGGTGTTAGTGGGTAGTTGGCTGGAGAAGGGAGGGAGAGAGAGGGGTGGTAACGTACCGGACTTTTTCGTTGTGAGCTTCGACGTTTTTGATTATGGCGCGGAGGCGCTCTTCTCGGTTGAATGGGACGGTGACATTTTTGTTGAATCTGGGGGAGAAGTTAGTGGTGTTGCGAGTGGGTATTGAGGATGGTTCTATACGTACGGAGGCGCTGGGACGATGAAGGCGCGGGTGAGGGTTGCCTTTTTATTTTGTTAGATATGCTCTTAGCATACCATGTTATCTACTATTCATGCATACCTTTATCTCCGGGTCTAAAGGTAGGTCTGGGGGAGTTCCAGGATTCTGCGGTCCTGCCATTGCTCTCACCACGAACTTTGAGGACGATGGTTGATGGTGATGGCGATGGCTTGGCAGCGGGAGATGGACAGGTCGCGGCTCGGTTTCGCGTCATCATGTGGATTCGCATTTACCAAAACACCTAGAGATCGCGTGAAGTATATTGTGTATCATCTTTCTTGTGTGTTATGATGTGGTATACATTGTTATTGTATATTACCAGAGATATGCTAATCTGTTATCTATTTATTATAGTCTTTTTCATTCCTGATACCCTTCCCAGCTCCTCTGTCGACCGAGTGGCGGTTACTTTCGGCTACTGTCAGCCTGGCGTCGATCACTACTGCATCAAAGATAGATCAGGGGCGTCTTGGCAGCTAATCTTGACTGTATATATAGAAGCTCAAGAGCCGCTCTCAATGAACCAGAGTTCTCATTCTGAATTGTCCGGTCAACATCCTCTTTCACAACGGCTAGGTACCTCTATAAATTTTCCTACATTATTTAAGTGTTATTCAAGACAAATTTCTTCTACTTTAGATAAACTAAAATGTAGACCCTCAAAAATACCATTACTGAAAATCTCGGCGGTAAAATCTCACAATTTCTTGCTCCCGAATCGGGCAAATTCTCTCTCGAGCAGGTTCCCTCATTGGACGGAAAAGTTGCCGTCGTAACAAGTGGCTCAGAGGCCATTGGATACAGTTGTACCCATACTCTTCTCGATCACAATATCTCCAAGCTTTTCATTTTCTCCAAGTCAGAAGACGCCATTAGTGATGCTCTCTCCGCCATACGTTCCGAGATGGGTGACGTGGCTGCGAAGAAGGTGGAGTGGATGCAATGCGACTTGATCGACCGGACCGAGACGGAAGAGTTACATTTGAGATTGCAGATAAGACAGACAGGCTTGATATTCTCATGAATAATACTGCGAGAAGTATCATGACCCAGCAACTAGCAAGAAAGGGAGTCGATCTGCATATAGCTCAAAACCATATGGGACATGTCGTGCTGACCAGCCATCTCTTGCCGCTATTGAAGAAGACTGCGTCTCAGGGAAATACTGTCCGGATCGTAAACTTCGCTTCGAACGCCCACGAAAGTGCTCCCAAAGACACCAAATTCGAGTCCATTGAAGAGTCGAATAAGGGCTATTGGCCCATGGCCCAATACGACTGAAGCAAGCTTGCTGCAATTCTCTACTCGAGATATCTGGCTCGCCACCTTACTTCAACGCACCCCAACACGCTCGCAAACGCAACACATCCTAGTATTGTAGAGACGAGACGGAGCAGCGAGCATATCAAATAGCCGTATTCTTTAGGTGGTTATGCCATGTCTGCGGGAATGGCGCCCTTCAAGAAGACTCAGTATGAGGGCGCTGTGAGCACGACGTATGCAGCAACGGTGACAGAAGAGGGGGCAGTATATCTCCCCACTGGCCATAGGGGAACGGGGAAGTGAGTTAGCTCGGGACAAAGAGTTGGGTGAACGGTTGATGAATTTGACATGGCGGTAAGTCAAAGAGAAGACGAAGCCGTCGTCGAGTGATAAGGGGTGCCCAAGGAGCATTTGAATTTCGGTACATGCATTTTTCATTCGCAAGCCAATATATAGAGTTACTCTAGGTCCATGAAATTCTCAGGTGTATGATTTGAGCGGGTTGTGCAAGGAAATATGAGCGGATGGTTTCATACTCCCCGAGCATTAAGACGTGGATTATCCCTTATCCCGCCGGCAAGTGGCCCGTGCGCGAACACCAGAATCAAAAGTGCGCGTATGGTCACGGAGCCTCGATCCTATTGATTCTATTGGCCAGCTCTTATCGATAACAGTAGGACTAAATGTACCAGCTGAAGGGATAGATTAAAGCGATCAATTACCCACCAGAATACCTTAGAAAGGATGAGTGCTAGCAACCTCATATCGAGCGACTCAACTCCAAAGATTAAGCTTCTATATCAAAATACTATAGTGTTTGGTCTCTATTAAAGGCTTCGTATTTCTTAGTACGGGCATTGAATTCAGCTCAAATTGATTGGCGAGTTCTTATCGATAACAGTTGGACGCGAATTGACGGGATAAGGGATACAGCGAAAATCTCCTCAACTGCAGGTGTTCCTGACCATTTTACTTTCGAAAAGAGCATTACGCATCCTGTGAAGCTCGATGTTGATATTCTTTGGCTATCCTAGTCGAACCAGTTGATTCAAAATGACTTCACTCCGAACGTTTGCTACTGTAGTTCACAAAGCTGTCCCTGTTCTTCCACACCTCTAGTGTCCGTTTACCACTTCAATCAACACAAATCTTGAATGAAATAGTACCCAGGCGTGGAATGTGGGTCGCACGAGCATCTAGCGAGCTGCTAACGAGTGGCAGGCGCTCAGCAGCCCTCCACGGATATGCACAGAAATTACTTCAGTCATCTCTCAAACAAAGATATTTGAGACTCCTCAGGAGAACATGTTTCAGCCTAATGTTCACGTTCGTGTACCATCTAGTAGTATCGCCAGAGGTATTTCGAGAGATAAAGTTTCCGCATAAATTTCAACTTTGTCAGTCTCCTCTGAATGCCCCACAATTCAGATTGGTTGTCTCTATCAGATACGTCTAGAGAAACAGTAGTATAAAAATAGATCATCATGGAAAACTTTCCAAGCTATCTTCTACTTTTTCTAGAGCTCGTCCAAGTGAGTCGCAACCGAGGAAACGTGACAAGCAAAAGTTCGGAGGGTATGGTCCCACGGCGCACTCAAAGCCGTATCTTAGTGCCTTGAGATTGGGAGTAGTTGACAGAAGTTGCTCTATAGTTTTTTCTTTGACTTGGCTGCGGCGGAGAGCTAAAGATGATAGCGCCAATACACGCGGACGAAGGGGAGGCCGAGTAAAAATGTGCCGACGGGAAATACCAAGTCAGGAACGAACTCGTATGTAGATTGATCTACCAAGAAGAATGAATATATATACAAGGCCAAGATACCCCTAATATATACTGTCTGGTAGACGACGATCAGTGATCTGCGCTCGGTCAACAAAATGGCCGGCTCTGGCATTACTATATCAATAATCTTGATTCGAGGAAGATAAAATAACGGTCTGATAGAATCGGGATCAGCGTGGAACCGTGGTAAGTAGGGTTCTGCATCAAGCCCAAACTTTACAATTTCAAGGCTCTGAAACAACCCAGAAAATTGTAGTGGGCTTATCAACATGTGCTTCATCACTATGCCAATGAACTTAAGAATGATTAAGAAAATCAAGTCCAAGGTCGAGTTCCACTAATCCGGGAAGTTGAGACAGAAGAAGAGCCACAATTACATATACACTTCCGCACTTCAGCTCCGTACTCCAGATATCTGGAAATGGGTGGTAAATAGAAGAGAAAATTTCCTCTGCAGCCTCAATCTCAGTCGGGGAAAAGTCAAGATGACCTCCTTGCGAGATATTGCGGGCGTTCACGGCTTGATGTTCGGGACCATTAGTGTCGATGACGCTCAGTGGAGGGATAACACCATCGCGAAGTTTAAGCAACCGAACGTGAGTAGCTAATTGCCGGCGACTCAGAGAGTTCGGAGTATGAGATGTAAGGGGGCACGTGCTCGAGAACCGGGCTAAGTCCAAGTGATGTATTGATATAGGAGCTGTTCTAGATGTCTCTGTAGAGATTTGCATACCTGACTTAATGCAGAAAGAGATGAGGTTGAATAATCTTTTAAAATTCGTGGTAGAAGGTTTAGTAGCAGTTCCGAAAATCCCATCCTGCTCTCCCCGATAGCGAACGAGTCGAAGTTTGGGTAAAGTAACCCATAGCGCAATGAACGGGAATATATCAAAGAATCTGAAAGGCTTTAACAACTTCGAGAGTTCAAGATTGAACGAGTTGGTCGTATGATACCTGCTTGAGAGCTGAAGGTTGCACCACGAGGGTTGAAGTTGAAGTAAGGCTTTGCCGTGCCAATACCAAGCTGGTAAGACGGAATCAACCCTAAAGTAGGATGTTCAACGCTCTACATACGAACCGACGAGAATCGCAAGACACCGGTAAATTATTTGAGAAGCTTCTAAATTCCTGAGCATAACTTTACTTACTTCCGAATGCTTAGTGTATCCCTTTGGAGTAATGATTTCCTTGAATGGGCAATGACAAGTGCCCCAAGTAATTATCAAAGCACCAAGTTGGCAAAGCTAGGAAAGGCTAGGCAAAGCTAAGCATTCTCAACCCTACGAAATCATCTCATCAAGCTGTGTAGGTTACGGAGGTGTAGAAGAAGTCGGTTCACAGACTTGGCGACAAGCTTGGACCACTCTAGCTATTCATCGCTCACTTTCGACGCGGCTCATGTTGCCTTGGAGCTTAAGCTACCCTATACAACGCCAACACCGCTCCTCTTCGACCGTCATACTCACCGAGCAGCAGATCGCCGATTAATCTGTTGAAACCCCCTCCGCTATATCCCACGAAGAACTTCCATCATCAACCTCAACGTTACGAACTAGCGAATCCGCTCGTCTGTAGTCCAGTACACAACCCAACATGGTATTTCAACATGACTCCCTACATTCTTAGAAGAAGTACTAATTCTATTAGTTCATAGCTAGGAGTGAATATGGTAAGCTTTACCGCCAGCTATAGGAGAAGCTTGCTCACCGTTTCTGCTTCACAGATCGTGGTATCAAGTGAGTAAACGTTCAGTTTCTCTCTAGTCAGCCATAGCTAACAGAATCTTAGTACCTTCTCACCAGAAGGTCGCCTCTTTCAAGTTGAATACTCCCTCGAAGCCATCAAGCTTGGTTCGACGGCAATAGGTGTAAGCTCCCTCCTACCAAAATCTCCACACTACTATAATCAGTGCCCCTTCGAAATTTATGCAGGAACTTATCTCCGCTCTTCACAGGTTGCAACCGGGGATGGCGTAATCCTAGGTGTTGAGAAACGTGTTACCTCTACCCTCCTCGAAACCTCGTCCGTCGAGAAGATAGTCGAGATCGACCGTCACATTGGGTGCGCAATGTCCGGACTGCAAGCCGACGCCCGTTCTATGATCGAACATGCGCGCGTAGAGTCGCAGAACCACGCCTTCCATTATAATGAGCCGTTGAGAGTGGAGAGTTGCACACAGGCGATATGTGATCTGGCGTTGAGGTTTGGAGAGGGTGCAGAGGGCGAAGAGAGTATCATGAGCAGACCCTTTGGCGTGGCGCTGCTGATCGCGGGATATGATGAGGATGGACCTTCATTGTAGGTCATACTGGAATAAGAAGCTGGCTAGGTTTATGGTGATATACTAATCGATGCTACAGGTATCATGCGGAGCCCTCAGGCACGTTCTATCGCTATGATGCCAAAGCTATAGGATCAGGCTCCGAAGGCGCACAAGCTGAACTTCAAAATGAGTTTCACAAATCCCTCACACTTCCAGAGGCCGAGGTGCTTGTACTAAAGACGCTGAAGCAGGTTATGGAGGAGAAGCTGGACTCTAAGAATGTGCAATTGGCGAGTGTCACAAAAGCAAAGGGCTTCAGGATCTATACGGATGACGAGATGGCAGAAGTAGTGGGAAGATTACCAATAAACTAATGTAAGCAGCAGACTATAGCATAAGGTCCTGTGTAGCATAGCGAAATACTAGAGGTTTTTGGCCTTATTCACACCCAACGAGGAATTGTCTCGAAATTATTCACCACATCTGCAACTTAACGCAGAAAAGTCTATTGAAAGCAGCACAGCTTCCGTACTATACACAACGGACTATTCTATGATACACTTGTCCATCGAGATTTCCCCTCCCCGACTAACTCTCCAACCTGTCTCCTTTTCCCAATGCTAGCCTTTAGAACGGGTTGTCCTCCGGCGGGATCTCTTTTACGAAGTAGTTCCCAAGAATTGGTATCTTCTGCATGATGTCTATGCGAACGCGCGGGACTTCGGCGAAGAAGAAGAGAGCAAAGATGCCGGCAACGCCAGCGAAAGCGCCGGCCGTGGTGCCACTATATTGAAAAGAAACGTCAGTGGCCCTTCGATTTCGGCATTCACGTATAACCAAACATAGTGCGGGTGTCCATGTTACTGGATCAAAGAGCCGGGCTTGCGGAAGCGTGATAGTTGGGTGAGATAACGTACAACTTCATTGCTCGGCTGATGCTGATGCCGTGGAAGTGTGGAGAGGTCTTGTAGCTGTTCGGCAGAAATTCCTTAGCACAGCATTCCCATGGAACAGGTATTGGAGGGTGTGGGCGTACTTAGGGCCATAGGGAGACCTATAGGTTTGGTAGTTTGATCGGACGGACCACGGCTGCAGGCCACGATGGCCGGTGAACTGCTGTGACTGCGCAGAGGTGCTGTTAGGACCAATTGGTACTATTGTAGGGAGACTGCTGCACTCACCATGTTTGGCAGTGGGAATGACGACTAGTGTAGCGAACGGGTGGTTTGCGGTTGATGATGGTTGTAGGGAAGTCTTCCAAGCCGGTCGTTGCGACGTTTTCGCTCGGCCAATTAGATCGACGCATCGGGATTGTTCGTCAAACTCTGTACCTCCATAAGTCTAACGCGGAGCAATGTTTGGCCGACGCGTCTGCAAAACAAATGTCGCGTCGCCTTTCCACCGCCTCTTCCTTCTCACAACCAATCAAACCCATACCCTTGATAACGATACCCGACAAAATAAAGCACATAAACAAACATTCTGTCCCACCATGGCAGCACAACTACCACTACCAAACGCCGCCAATATACAAGCTGCTGTCAACGGAATAACTGCTCAAGGAAACAACATCGCACAGAACATCCAGACGTACAACGCTCATCAGCAGCAGCTCGCTACTGAGATGTCACTCTGTGCCAACTACAATGTTGCCCAGATCCAGCAACAGCTTGCTACCATCAACAATACTCTCAACCAGCAGGGGGCCATGTCGAATGCCCAGTAAGTCTTTACGAACTCTTACTTCACTAAATGATCTTACTGAAATTTACTCTTATATAAGATTTTGGAATTTAAGGGCTGAAATGAGGAACGCAAAAGTGCACTCTGCTACTGGAACTTTATCCGCTATGCGCAGCGTCGAACCTGGCCTTAACCCTCGAGTTCCGGCTAATCAGCTTATCCCAAACTTTCCCGCTACCCCTGATGACGTGTCACAGATGAACGGTATTCTCCCCTTCTAGTACTTTATTTTTTTTCTAGGCTTGCTAATTAATAAACGTTCTACGTAGCGGCCCAATGTCGCGATATCCTTACATCCCTTGACACACCTATTCCTCAGGGTCCCCAGGTTAGACTGAGACGGCTTCACACAGCTGTACGGGAGGCGATCGGACTCTCAGCTCTTTAAGGGCATTATACAGACAATGGGTCACAGGAATGGCGTTTGAATGGGTCACGGGAATGGCATTGTGAGGTTGACGGGCAGATATCCTCTGATCATAGCCTCCTTTCAGAATTGAATAAATCTGGCACGATGACAACTGGCCGTTGCATCATTTCGTGCACTCTACTGTGCACTAAGGTGTCGCCATCCTCCCCCGAATCCTATCAAAATTGCGCTTACCTTATTTTATCTTTTCGATGCTTCTCTCTTTTGACTCTAAAAATACGTTTCGTTCCATTCTAACGTTGGCAGCTTTCAGAGACCAACTCAAAAATTCTCTATCGAAAGTGATCATCGCGATGGCATCTGCTAGCCCAATTATGCATACAAAGGGCTCTGAAGATCGCTATTCGAAGCAAGCTAACAAAGTACCCAGTATCATGCTGGTGTATCGGCAGAAATGTTGAGACTCCGTCTTACAATATATCAAAACTTCGGGTGTTTCTCTGCAATTACCCGCAAACTGCGGCTTTGTGGTTTATGGATTAAAATTAATATATTGCACTACCTAGGATGGCACTGTCGTGGACAACTCTATGTGGTCTTGTTCATCCCGGCCCTAATGTAATATGGTCTCAAGTAAGAGTTTCTCATAGAAGCATTGAACGAGGGAGCTTAATCATATTTAGGAACTACTTTCTGCATCTGGTATAATTTATTACACATCCAAATACATGATTTGGCAGCACAAAAGTTGCCAGGCTTCTGAGTATGGCCAATCCTAGATTACCACGAACCAAGAGGCGCGTTGTCAACCCATGTATTCGGTCAATGCGACATATTAATGCTCTGACACGGAGAACATCCGATTTCTCATGCCAACCTTGCTCTAAATAGATCTCTGTCTCGAAGCCGAGTATCAGTCTGAAGAGGTCAGTTTATCCCTTGGACTGGTACAATTCGTCCTACCATTATCGATAAGAACTGGCCAATAGGATCAATAGGATCAAGGCTCCGTGATGAAAAATATGAGGTCGTAGAATCTACTAATTTCCATATGCAATTGCTATATACACCCAATTTTTGGAGTTAAGTCGCTCAAGATAGGGTAACCAATATTTATCGTTTCTGTAGAACGGAATTTCGCAAACAGCGAGGTTTAGAGGAAGATTTAGGGTGCCATGGTTGTTAAAATTCGCGATATATAAAGGCTCGAAGGAGGGCAACGGCCACGGCTGCGGGGGTTCTTTGGCCTTTCAAGTCGGTGGAATTAAATATTAAGTTGGTGGAACAAAGTCTATATCATTAGAAGTACGATTGGAGGGCATATATAATATCTGAATCTATGTAGGTAATACGCGTACTTTTGATTCTAGCGTTTTGGTGTTCTGCGCACGGTCCAATTATCGTAGGACGCTACCAGCCCAAGGGATAACGTAGGCAAAACCTGTCTTTGAAAACTAAATAAGATGTTGGCACTGCGTCTCTACAGCGGACTATTAGGCTGTAAAATGGGCTTCACTAACTGTTCTCACATGCTTGCCAAGGTGGAAGATTTTGGAGATCCATGTATGCAAGTAATGGAAAAGTTGACTAAAGGGTTTAGAAAGGGCGGCTACTGTCTCTATCCTCCAATGCACCTTTGCAGTTAATGGAGCGGTAATGCAACATTAGCCGACATGCCAGGCTTTCAAACTTGAAATGCTCAATCCGGAACAAATCATTAAGTTATCTCTATGAGTAGTTGGGATCATGCGGATGGTCACGGAGGCTACTCTTCAGGCCATCAGTCATTGTTATTTCTAAGGCAGGAGCATGAAAGCAAACCAGGTTGTGTCGAAGGAGTCAGGATCCTACAGCAGGCGCGCTGCGTTTGCAGAATATTGGTGAGGTACAGGATAAGCTAAGTAACAATCTATGGTCTAACTCTCGGATCCGAGGCTGGAGGATGGACGCTTTGAGTTGTGATGCTAGTGGGCCTGTGACTGACTTGCCTTGTCAAGCAACCTGGGATAGTTTTCAAAATCTCTCAACGTTTCATTGAATGAGCACAACATAGTATTTAGTTTTGATCGGGGGTTGAAGGGGTTTTCGCTGTGGCAGACACTGTCATCGCAGATCTTTCAACACATTTCCGGGACTCTGTCATGCTTAGCTTATTGATGCATCCTGGAGGCCTTGACGATGTGTCACCAACTAGACCCCAGATTTCCGGCCCGCTCGGAGCCAACTGACTTCGTAACCATGTCCGATATTTTACGCGCAATACTTTATCCATCAGATAAAAGGTTGTCATGCGGGACGTGTTCTGCTCATGCGTGGCTATCAGCCAGTCGGAGAGAGCCGGCGGTTTCCAATAGGACGGCACTATTTCGCCGCAGCTAAGATGCTTTTTTCCTTGCGATCCTACGATCTTAGTTCATAGTGATCTCGCTTGGGTTGATCCTGGAGTTGATTTGCTTTTTGCGTGGAGCGGCACACTTATCGCCCTTCCCCAAGTGCAAACGTGGATATTCCCCTCGTTTGACAGCTGACAGAAGAACGAGTCGCCTTACCAATCTTGTTGTCGGGTTTGGCGATGGGATATGCGTTCGCCGTGATAGAATTATGCAGCTCTTCCCACTATCGCATAGCGCCCACATTCAAATAGTCGGCTGCATGCTGCAAAATCAAACGGCCGTCCGCATCCCAGACACAGTGAATTTTTGTTCTCGGTGCAGAGCCAAAACGGCTTCCCTCCAGCCGCCTTGTCCTTTTGCCCGTCTCCTCGGTCTGGGACGTCTCGGCACGGGCCCCAGCATTCTGGAAAACTCAGGCACGCCCCTGCTTCCGATTTCTTCCTCTCACCTGGGCAAACGAGCTCTCACCGACACCCACGCTTCTCCGCCAACTTTATAACCGCCCCGTAGCCCCTTGCTAACACCGCAACAATACTTGGAGAACCGTACTGCACACATTATCGTCTGATCGCCTTCACTGGGACACGAACCAGCCTCGCATAACTTACATTACTTGCAACAGTCTCTTTGAGACCCCAGGCTCCTCCAACATCGAACTTCTTTCGCCATACATGATTTGGGCACACCGATAACCACTGGGCCTCGATACCGAGTGCGAGTGGACAGAATAAACATCCCTCGAAGGACGTTTCGAATCAGCCGCGACGTAACACGAGTATCTTTGATACCCGAACATCGGGCGTACCGAACTTCAAAACCACAACCCGACATCACCACTATGACCACCAACCGACCTTTTCTTTCGAACTTCCTTGCGGCCTTTCGCGCCCATTCTGCCATACAGAAAGCTGCCACCTCACAGCCTTCGACTGCAGCCAATAACCACACCACCTATGCGCATAATACGGCTGCGTCAGCATCAGCAGCTACCACCACAACTGTAAATGCTTCATCCACGACAACGCGAACAATCACCACAAAGACTGGGCACAGCTCTCCCGGCGCGACTGCATCCGCAGTTCAAGCAGCTGGCCAGTTTCAGCCCACACGGCAGCATGCTCCACCATACCATCGATCGACATCTCCCACAGCAGCAGGATTTCCGATACCCAGAGCTTCAAGCCGGGACAGACGGGGCTCCGACAGCTCGTCAGAAGGGTTCCGGGAGGTTATGGGTGCAGAGAAGTGGTACATCGGTGGGAGGACAGCAGCAGGCGAGGAAAAGTTTTACAAGCTAGGGATGGTGAAGAGGCATAGAAGCATTGACCGGCTGAGCTTGGATAGACTCAGCATATAGAGAACTGGTAACATAAAAGAAAAGAGGGTTGGCATCAAGTGGCGTTTGGGTTTGCATTATCTGGTCTGACGTCCTCCGGAGATGGACTATACTTCTGGTTTGGGTGGATAGGTCTCGGGGAGTTTTTGGGTGGGATCGCAGCTCGCAGAACCGAGTATATGTATATTTTCCAGTAGCATATGCGCTGGGTTCCGAGTTTGAATGTACAACGCCGCTTCTTAGTTGGGATCCTGGTATTCTTGGTTGTGTAGCATATATGAGAATTCTTCTGCGGAGGATTTGAGCCAATACCATGCGATGTAATTCGCAAAATGCACGTGGTGGATGAACGATTGGTTATCAAGTAGGTACGTGACAATGTGCCTCGCCTCTTCCCCAGCAGATCGCTTTCAGCAAGGTGCATGGCATCCCTGTCGAATCCTCATCGGAGTGTTCCCGTCTTTTACACCATCTCGCTGTAAAGTGCGCGCCGATCAACCTGCGCGGATTTTACAAATATGCCCTTTCTGTAGAATATCCCTTTCCCTGGTAAAACGGGTCCTACGATTATCGATAAGAGCCAGCCAATAGAATCAATAGGATCAAGATTCCGTGAATACGCGACTTTTGGTTCTGGTGTTCGCGCACAGTCCAACTATCGCAGAACCCTACCAGGGGAAGGGAAAAAGTTATAGTTTATGTGCTAATTAAGGACATGGTACTATGAATTTGATCCTAAATGAAACAGCAGGGTAGCTACGAGGACTACACGAGAATGAAATGTCGCAACGATCTTCGCGTGATGGCGTCGTAGAAGTGGTCTGTGCGCTAAAGCTCAACTGTCATACTCACTCTTTGATGGCCCAACTAAATGCTGCAGAACGTGCTGCATCCTTAGGCCCTCACTATTTAAATACTCAATTTTCACAACTGCTTGAGTTGTTCTGTCCTGGCGATTTTCTACTTGACCTACAAATCAATTGACGATAGCTTGACTTTCCTTGCTTATGCCGAAGTGGTTCAGGCCACTGACTGCCGAGCACATCTGGGGTATGAAATGCGCTACAATGGATCCAAGAGGGCACGGAACACGCAATGAGCAGTTTACGAAATGTTCGATGGGACCCTTCCTGCTCAGACCCTCAATTTGGCGGCGTCTGTCCCCTACCGCCCTACTGGTTCCTTCATTACTATGTTATGCAGTTCTCACAGTTTGCAAACCCGAATCAGGTTTACCTCGAAGTAACTGCTGACATTTTGGTAATAGACTTGGTATTTATATGGTAACTCTGCTAGTGGGCTTGTTGGACGTGTCGAACAATGCTCTATCAGAACACTCCACCGAAACCTCTCCTTCCTTGATAACGCGTATCCCATCGCCGCAGAGGAATTCATCTACCGCCGTGACAGTTTGGCGAAGGCGCTTGCCACTGCAGGCGTGGATTGTTTCGTGCTCGAGCCTGGTTATACATTTCAGTATTATGCCAACATCTCGCAGGTAGACTGGGAACCTTGGGAACCTGAGGAAAGACCTTTTCTGATGGTAGTGGAGCCAGTGGCGAATAAAAGTAATGGTGAAATACGAGCGAAAACCTCATTTTTGAGCCCGAAGTTCGAGGAGGGGAGGGTGCGGATGCTCGGGATACCTTCCGAGAAAGATCTGAATATCATAACGTGGGAAGAGCATTGGAATCCGTACAAAACGCTGAGAGAAAGCTTATTCGGCCAGAAGAACTCGATAACGGTTATGGTAGATGAAGAGATGAGAGAGTTTTTGGTTCAAGGGTTATCGGAAAATGGCTTTGATACCATCGGATTGAATCCAGACATTGAGGCGATAAGGCAGATAAAAAGTCCTGCGGAAGTAGAGCTGCTGAGAGCAGTTAACACTGGTACCGTGGAGGCTCTTAGAGCAGTCAGAAGCTGTCTAGTACCTGACCTCACAGAGAATCAGGTCATGAAGATTCTCGACAACACACTTCTTTCGGCTGGGTTTACGCCCTTTTTTGACCTTGTACTATTCGAGGAGAATGCCGCGCTTCCTCACGGAGGCTTTGTTACTGGAAATAAAACCTTAAAGGAAGAAACCATGATTCTCATTGACGTGGGTGCGCATTTTCTTGGATACTCCTCTGACATTTGCCGCTCCTTCTTTATGCCTCCGCAAAAGCCGTTTGCTCTATCTGTTCTCACTTCTACCTTGCGTTTCATTTGGCATAGGGGCCTTTCGTCGACTGCGCTAGTAGGACGAAGCTCCTCTCTTCATGAGGAAAAGATCAGAGTCTGGCACCTTGTCAAGAAGGCCCAAGCGGAATCTGCCAAAATGTTTACGCCAAATAACACAGCAGCGGATGTAGACATGACCGCAAGAAATATCATTGCAGAAGCTGCGTACGGAAGCATGAAACATCGGGTCGGACACGGCATCGGGATCAAAGGTAAACATAAACCTGCTTTGATCGAAGATTGACATTTTGACGCTAGATAGCTCACGAATCTCCATACCTACATCAACGAAATCATATAATGCTTCGTGCTGGCATGACTTTCACCGCTGAGCCAGGTATGTAACTATGCTTCTCTCAGTGTTTCAGGTGCTTATAGCTGTTCTAGGAATTTATCTCGAAGGTCGCTTCGGTATCCGCCATGAAGACGTTTTTCTTGTGAGGGAAGACGGGGAAGCGGAAATTCTTAGTGGGAGACTAGCATCAGGCCCATATGAGCCTTGATAATTACAGATCCAACTACCTTCCTCGCCTGGCATGGAAAATAAGGCACTACAAGCAAAAGAATCTTTTAGAGAGTGATTCGTTATAGATTTCTCACTGGCTTGTGAGAAGTCCCCAAAATTTGGACACTCAGTACAGACCTCCTGGCTGGGCCTTTATAGGTACCTCCTTGGCTTCCCTAAATCATCACGAATGAATAATTGCTCAAAAACGGTTAATCTTGTAAAGCATCCTTTGGCTGACTAAGCATATCCACTTGCCGCCGAAAGCCGAAGTTTTCCTTTCACCTCCGCTCCCCATCGCTTTCCCATTTCCTTCGCTTTCCATTCAGTCCTCATACTCCACTTTTCTGCCGCAACGCTAGTCATGTCGAGCGAGGTTCAGGAGACGCCTCTACAGTCGTCTCAAAATGCTAGTGCCGGTGGGCGGAAACGTGGCCCCGAAGATTTCCAGCGAGCGTATAAGGCTTGCATCAATTGTCGCCAAAGGAAAGCAAGGTGCATTCTCAGCAATAATGGTGGTAACCCTGGCCCACCGTGCCAACGGTGCCGGAGAGAGATGAGGGAGTGTCTCTTTCATTCAGAGCGATCTTGGACCAAACGAAAGAAGGACATGATCTCGGATCTAGTTGATCAGCAAAGCAATGATGAAGCTGCTGCACAAGCAAGCCCAAACATTAACCGTCTCCCGGCTAATGGCTTCATTCCAGCTAGCGCACATGAATATGGGACCTCTCCGGAGCGTCGAATACGGAGGCTATCCACAACCACCCAACCGGCAGGACTTGCAAGTTCAGTGATGCGTACTGTAGTCTCGAGCGGAAACGATGCTCTTAACCTTCTATTCGAGGCAGCACATCATAAAGACGTTATCGACTCTCAGGAAATCTCAAGGCAAGCAGAGGGTGGAGCAACCAATGTTCAGGCAGTTGCGGATGGTGAACTCTATGAGACGCCACGATCCACCATTCCAAACGTAACATCTCCGTTCATGGCACATCCCGCTCGGATGTCGAAAGCCTCGCGCGATGTTCTCAAAGTTTGGAATTCCTGCCGCTTTGTCCAGATGGGGTGGTTTTCGGCAGAGGAAGCTGTCACATATGTTGATCTGTTCTTCAAAAATCTCTCTCCCCTTTCTCCTATCCTGTCCGACTTCTACTCAAATCACTCGAACCACAGCCTTCTTATTTCGGCAGAGCCTTTTCTTTGCTCTACAATCTTGATGATTTCATCCAGGTACAACGTCCTTCCTGGGGTTGGTGGGGCCTCGCGGGGATACTTCATCCACGATCGACTTTGGGAGCACTGTCAGCGCTTCGTTATGAGAATCATGCTTGGCCAGGAGAAGGCATCCAATGCCAGAACGCGCACCGTTGGCTCAATTGAAGCCTTGCTATTAATATCAGAATGGCACCCAAGGGCGCTCCATTTCCCTACTGCGAGTGATGGATGGGATTGCGACCTTATGATTGGCGCAGCGAGCGATCCGGACGATGAACAAACTGAATGTTCTTTGAAAGGTGACTCCGCCTCAGGCCGTTGGCTTGAAGACGTTATCGAACCAGCAAAAAGATCGGATCGTATGTCGTGGATGCTCATGGGCTGCGCTTTATCACTGGCGCACGAACTTGGGTTATTTGAGGAGAATGGGACTGAGAAAAATCAAGAGACGGATATCCAGATACCCATTGATTATCTTGCGTTGCGCCGCATTAGGGCTCGGAAATTGCTGTACGTTTTTATTGAGCAACTCTCCTCCCGCTTGGGTTGCACGTCAATGATCCCGCAGAGTTTAAACCATGCTTTAATGGCGAGGATTCCATCCACCTCATTTACAAGAGCGGCAGAGCAATGGCAATCATTTATGAGTGCCTGGATTGAGCTAACAAAACTAATTAAATCTGTGTCTGATATGCTCTTTCCGTCCGCATCGTTTACACGTCAGATATTAAGGAGTGGCCGATATATTGGATTACTAGAACATTTTCAACCGCTCCTCAACCAGTGGCGGGAAAGGCATCTTGATCCTCGTAGTAGGTATATCTCCATCAATCTTCTTCAATGGGGCTTACTGGAATACAGAACTTGAACCAGGTTTACAGGACATGCTTTCTATCGAATATCAATATGTCCGAATCTACACTAATTCCCTGGGAATGCAAGCTGTCGTGGAACGGACGCTGGCTGAAACCGACGCCGAGGGCCTCCAGGATGAGACTGCACCAATGATCATTGAGCCCATTGACTACGATTTCATCCAAGAAGTAGTCGATGGAAGCTGCCAGATTCTCCAGAAAGTCAGCCAACTTGCTGAATCCGGTGCACTTCGGTATTCTCCTGTCCGCATCTTCCTCCGTATAACAACTTCTTCAATTTACCTGATCAAAGGGCTCAGCCTCGGAGTGCGCAACACGAAGCTGCAAACCTCCCTTGACATTCTCGACCGGGCCATATACGCACTGAGATCAAGTACCCTGGATGATATGCATCTGGCTTCCCGCTACGCCACCCTGCTGGAATTGCATGTTGCCCGCCTTCGTGGAAGTTTCATCATCTCCTCACGACCGCCAAGATTACCCACAAGATCAGCTTCAGTAGATCGAACTGCATCTAGCGGTATGGAATTTCTCAACAATCAGAATGCTGGTGGCTCTGGTATAGCGGCCTTGGCCGAGGACGTTTCTGGAATGATGTCTGCAGATGATTGGCTTGCTCTGCCTTTTGACCCGTCAATGGCGCCATTTGGGCTGAGCGGGGTACAAACGTTTCAGGGCCTGGACGATGGGAGTTTGGATTTCATCTGGAATCTTCCTGTGTCATGATTACAATATGTTCGTTGAATAAACTACCTACAAGCATCGGAACAAACGCTCCTATGATATGCGTCGATCAATTTTGACGACATGCGATTTCAGTTTTGGTCCACCGGCAAGCAAAGTCCGCTGAAATATCGATCATCCAGCCGGTTTACAACCGTTAACGCCGCCATAGCCAAGATTACCCCGCTATCCCTCGTACAGACCATAAGAATTATCCATCCCTTTGTGCTACACGAGATTACCCCGAGCCTCTTGCTCACGCTCGATTGCTTCGAAGAGTGATTTGAAGTTTCCGGCTCCGAACCCGGAGAAGTTGTTCCGCTGGATAATCTCGATGAAGACTGTCGGGCGATCCATCAAATGTTTCGTGAATAGCTGCAACAAATAGCCTCCTTCGTCAAAATCGATCAAGATATCCAAGCTCTTCAATGTCTCGAAGTCCTCATTCAGTACCATACCCTGGCGCTTCAGACGCAACTTCATCGCATCGTAGTAGGTCTCGGGGACTTTTATAAATTCAACACCGCGAGCCTTAAGATTCGTAATGTCGCGGATGATGTCGGAAGTTCGAAGCGCAATATGCTGTACACCGGCGCCGCCATAGAAATCAACGTATTCTTCGATTTGAGACTGCTTCTTGCCTTTTGCCGGCTCATTGATGGGCATCTTTACGATGTCGTTGGGAGAAGACATCACGATTGATTTCAAGGCCGAGTATTCCCTAATGAATCTGTTAGGTGTTGTTTTTCAACTCAAGCAAAGGGTAAACGGGGAACTTACGTGCAAATGTCTTTGTCATCAACGGACCAGAACCGGTGGAAGCCGAGAACATTCTCGTAATAATCGCATACGTTTTCCATCTCATCCCAATCTTGGTTTCCCACACAGTGATCAATGGCTTCGAGTTGGACCTGCGGAAGGAAACGAGATAGAGGGTCTTTCGCAGCAGACTCTGGTCGGTATCCGGGGAGAAACACGCCACGGTAGTCAATTTTCTCAACTAGTGTATGAGTCGTGTCACCATATGTCTTGATCGTCGCGACCTTGGCACGCCCATACTGGTCTTCGATTACCCGGGGCCCAGATACGCTTTCGGCACCGTTATGGACTGCCTGGCCGTATACTGCGTCTACGGAGTCTACTTCGAATGCAACATCTGGTCTTAATTAGCCAAGCGTTACTTTAGTCGTCCAAGAGCCACAAACCCTTAACAGCATCGCCATGCCGCTCTTGATGCGCATGGATTTCCTTCAACAAGTCTTCATCTTCTTTGCAGAACCTCATACTCTGTTCGAGGTATCTCAGAGGTGAAGTAAGAACAAAGGTTACGCTTCCGTTTCGGATAACATGTGAAGCTACTGCTCTAGATCCAGTCTCCAGTCCTCGATACGCAACCCGCTCGAAGCCCATTCGGGAGACGTAAAACGAGGCGGCTTGCTTTGCGTTCCCGACATACCAGTGCACATGGTGGTAGCCTTTATAGTTACTCAAGGCTTGACTGGCTTCGGAGTGGGTAGAGGCTGATGAGGAGGTTGGGGGTGATATTGCGGAGGGGGCCATAGTAGTTGTGGTTAAGAAGAGGAGCGGGGCGTAAACCTTTTTCACTACAAAATCTTAAGATCTATGATAATAAGAGAGGATAGAAGCAGAATGTTTGGATTTATGATTACGGCAAGTCATTCTCAGGTGACGTCTTCTTTAT
>Ga0307515_10008338_pt1 | contig 20218 bp, 17 predicted proteins | sample 17_EM_MG_FD_194513 | JGI IMG/M metagenome (GOLD analysis project Ga0307515, IMG submission 194513) | Populus trichocarpa ectomycorrhiza microbial communities from riparian zone in the Pacific Northwest, United States - 17_EM | ecosystem: Host-associated > Plants > Roots > Unclassified | place... | reverse complement strand
GTGGTTGGGCCACTTAGGGCCTCCGCTGATAGAAACTCGCAGACACGACTTAAGCGCAAGCTTGTTATCGATAGTGAGACTGAAGCCGAAAGTAGTCCCGCTTTCAAGAAGAAGTCCGCTGCAAACTCATCTTCCTTCCCAACCCGTGACAAGAAAGGCAAGAATACAGGTCCACGATCGCCCATCCCTATTCAGAACATTCACTGACTCATGTGTTTAGATAAACCACGTCCAGCAAAGCGTAGAAAGACCACTGACGACAACGATTTCATCGCGCCCTCAAGCGAAGATAGCGAACCAGACATTATGGGACTCCAGTCAGACGCCGGCTCGCATTCAACCAAATCGATATCACGCCTAGTACGTGAATATTCTTCTGAATGGTGATGTACTGATCTCTTCTCAGTCCTCTGTTATGGACGAGGATGACGAAGAAATTATCGAGCAGTCCAAGCCCAAAGGAAGAGGTAATGCAAAGGTATTCTGTCCGACCCCCTATCACAGACTGTCGTCTCATTCGTTTGCAGCCTGCCAAACGGTCTACGCTCCCTGAAACTCGTACGGTCTCTTCCTCAACGAGTATCGGGCTCCTCACTGCTGCCGAGCGACGTGTCCAAACAAAGAAAGATGAGAAGAAGGATGGGGAACAACCCTACTCATTCTTGCAGAACATCAGAGACGTGAGCCACCGCTAACTGCTCATCTATTTTGCTTATGTTTTTACAGAAAGATGGCATCAAACCCAATGAAGAAGGGTATGACCCACGTACTCTATATATTCCCAAGGACGCTTGGAGGACATTTACGCCCTTCGAGGTTCAGGTCTGTGTCCACTCCTCCCACTGGTCTCCATTCGTTCTGACTTCGTATCAGTTCTGGGAAATTAAGCAAAACCACTATGATACTGTACGTTCACGCACGCCAATAAACCGCTCCTTAGTGACTGATTCCGTGCATGTAGATCCTCTTCTTCCAGAAAGGGTAAGTCATACATCTGAGGCGTCTCGTCTCTCATATCGCTCACATCCTTTCCAGGAAGTTCTACGAGGTCGGCCCATTCAACTGTCTCGATCGCCGCACACAACCCTAATATGCCCTTTAGCTCTACGAAGACGACGCGCGCATTGGACACCAAATTTTCGACCTCAAACTGACTTCGCGTGTCAAAATGTGCATGGTCGGCGTACCTGAATCCTCTTTTAGCTTCTGGGCGAGCAAGTTTCTAGCCAAAGGTTACAAAGTCGGCAAAGTCGAGCAAGTCGAAACTGCGTTGGGAGCCGAGATGCGTGTCGCCGCTTCGAAGGAAAAGGGGACGAAGACGGCTGAAAAAGGGCTCGTACGGCGGGTCCTTAACAAGGTCTTCACGAACGGCACGCTAGTGGACGGTGACTTCCTGGTGGATGAGGAAGCCGGCCACTGCATTTCCATTCGGGTATGTGACTCAAAAATCATAACCAAATTGAACTTAATGACTTTGTACAGGAGCAAGGCGAGAACGCGTTCGGACTGGCCATTCTTGACAGCTCGACGTCGGAGTTCAACCTCAGCGCATTCGAGGATGATGTATGTCGTACCAAACTCGAAACTATTCTCCGCCAGTTGCGGCCGAAGGAGCTGGTCTATACCAAGGTTGGTCCGGGTCATCAGCCTAGCCTTCGACTGGAACTCATACCAATCACAGGGAAACCTCTCGAACGCAACAACCCGCTTGCTCAAGACTCTTCTTCCAGGAAGGTGTATCTGGACGTGTCTCCGGACCGTAGAAGGTTACGACTACGAGGGGACTCTGGAGGAATTGAAGAAGCTGTATCGGCCAAAGGACGACGACGAGACCGCTGTCGCAGATCTACCCGAGGCGATTCACAGTCTCGTGGAGGCAGACGTTGGCCCATATCGAAGTGAGTTCTTTGGTTGGATCAGAGAAAAGGAGCGGTACAGCTGACTGTTGGTTTCAGATACTCCTCAACAGCGATGGGACGAAAGAAGGGACGCTACATCAGCTGCTTGGACGGTGCATTACACTTTTTGGTGAGCATTGCGACACTTGTATTCGACGGCATAGCAACCCATAGTGCACACAGGAAAGCGCCTGTTCCGTATCTGGCTTTACAACCCGCTGCGTGATATCAGGGCTATCAACGATCGGTACGTCTATAGACAAGAGATTTCAAGGGACCGTCTCATGTTTCCTTAGTCTCGACGCCGTCGAGGAACTCATACAGGACAGGGAGTATGAATTCAGATTCGGTAAGATGACGACGGGCCTTCCAGACCTTGAACGTGTCATCTCTCGCATTCATGCTGGCAACTGCAACCAGGGACTTCCTTAGGGTCATCGAAGTACGCTTCCCCATTGCCTGATCGTCCATGAGACATAACTCACCCGACGCACATAGGCATTCAAGAGAATAGACGAGACCGTCTCCGACCTGGCTGACTACGCTGCTCGACAGGACCACAAGACAATCCCCGGCCACTTGCGTGAGAGTCCGTGATTGGCAGAAGCTATCGAGAAAATATACGCCCAGTTCGCTGAGCCTACCGATGGTGATGCGACCGAACTAGTTCCCAGTCGGGAATGGACGAAGCGTTCGACGCCATTGAGAAAGAGATCAGCGAGATTGAGGGCGAGTTAGAGAGTGAGTTGAGGAAGATCGTTGAGAAACTTAAGTGAGTTGCTCTACGTAGACGTGCTCAGACGATATTGAGATTCTCTTAGCTTGAAGCTGTCATTTTGGCATAGCAATCTTGGGCAGAAGGTAGCCTCTCCAAACGACCTTTTGCCAGGCTCTCTAACCATGCTCTAGGATATCTACCTTGTCCAAGTTCCGACGAACAGTGTCAAAAGCGTCCCAACGGACTGGTCAAAGAGCGGCGGGACAAAGGCCTTTACGCGCTATCAAGTCCCCGAATTAGCGTCCAGTATTCGAGCACTAAAGGAAGCCCGGGAAAGCCGTACTACGGCAATCAAGGGTTTCACTTCCCGCCTTTACGCCATTTTCGACCAAGACCGTGATCTTTGGCTGCGCGCCGTACACAAAATAATTGAACTCGATTGTCTCTCTCATGCTAAATCGTCCGCTGCCATTGGTTCTCCATCCTGTCGGCCGCGAGCGGATGTCAGACCGAGTGCGGTACGAGCCGAAGTCAGAATCCATGGGGAGTGATGGATATGGGTCTGGGTAGGTTTCTGTGATTTAATGGGTATTGGTTCGAGCGCACTAGGAGATGGTAGGGGTCAGGGAATGTTAATCCGCTCGCCACACGGCTGGAAGACAGGACAGCCATTTCAGGCCGGGCTCCCCGTAAACGCAAACTGGACGGGACACATTCCGTGCCCCCTCAAGAAGTTTTGGTGGGGCAAATTAGAACTCGATTCTCCCTTGGCCGGACTCGCGTGCACTTATTCGCGAAGCAGGTACGTTGCTGGTATGGGGCTCGGCCAGACGAAATCGATTCACGATCGATAAGACTAGGTAGGGTTGAGTAAGCAGCCCACATGTCCGCGGCGTGTACGAATTAACGACTTCGTTCCTCATACTACTTAAACGCCGAGAGGCATAGTAGTCGAACTACCTTCAGTTTTCATACATTGACCTATTCAAAGTGTATTTCTGGTAGTCTGGTCCAACGAAGCCCCTTTGCGCCATTTTCAGATAAAATAACTTAGATTTTACTCCATAGGAAAATGTAGACGCTAGTAAGGGTACTCGTCCTCTTCTCTGAATGCTCCCCAACAGAACTGATATTAATAGAGGAGGTTCCGATTCACCCAGAGGTTATGGCTTCGATTGAGGAGCTGTTCTGTTCAGTACATGAGTGGAGCGTCGCGCGGGTGTGCAAATGTAGTAGGCGAGGGATAGTGAGGGATTTAAAGTAATGTAGAGAGAGACTATGAGGGTGGGTATGCGAGCGCCCAGAGGTTTTCGGGGATGGGTTATGTGCCGATTACTCGATGTCCAGGTACTCTCCACAAAAAAATAGTACTAGAATGGTCCATTAGGGAGCGTCTTGAGTTCGTGATGAGACGACGCACCGCTCCCTCGCCTATCTCATCTGCATCAGTGGTAACATTCTGGGGCTCCGCAGAGATCGGCGGCGACGGCGGAATCCTGACGTTTGCCACATGTCGAGGAGTAATGGGGTTTATCACAATCTACATCGCGGAAGGACAGCCGGAATCCACTGCATTGTGAGGACTTGACTACAGCGAACGGCACTGACGACCTCTTTCATACGTCTAGTGGCAAAGTCGTATATACACGAGCGCTATGCTGAGATTCGAGAGGACGGCGAGACAAGTCCGAGAGCGGGTGCTTCTTCGAAGTTCGTTTGAGGGACAGACATGCGGGTGACAACCACGGGTCCGTGAACAGGGTTTTGCGGTGGGGGTCCCTTGCAAGAGACAGCGTGTCGCCAGCGCAGTTTGAAAGACAGAAGACAGTTCATTCATCTAAGTTGCGAAAGCTCGTCCGCCGCGACCTCACGGAGTGGTAGTGAACGAAAAGCAGAAGATAGCAGCGGCTCTCGAGCTGTGAGCAAAATCATCAACGATCGGCACGCCATCCCTCGACAGCAATCTTGCTCACTGGTAAACCAAATTCGGAGGCCTAGTTCACGGCGTCCGATCCCACCCCCGTTTGAGAAGCTCCCTGACGAGGTGAGTGCCACCACGCGGCGGAGTATTGTTTTTTTTCGTCTTATCCGCTCTTGTGGGTAATACTCGCGCGAGCTGCAGCAAGGCCAACGGCTAGTCGTCGACTTGTACGTGAATGCATCTTGTGAAACGCTCTACACGTATTTATTGTAGAATATGGGAGCGAGTCGACAGGTGAGTTAGGTTCATCGGGCGAGATAGAGGTCAAGAGTAATTGGGATGTTTTTCCCGCTTGTTTTAAACCGTAGGCTCGAGGCGGGCCTGGCTCTCAGGAAACCTGGCACCTGAGATGTACTCCGTCCTTGTCGTAATTCAACGTAGCAGTATTGGACAGCGCCGTCGAAGGTAAGGATTGAGTACGGATAGGTGAATAACTCATGCGCGAGAACAACGGATGAATAGAACCCTCGAAGGGTGATTGAGATTGTCAACTCGTTGACGGGCCTCTGGTATGGAACACCCAATCGGCGGCGATTCGATGATGGGAGACCTGGTATTCACCAGAAAGCGGGGGTAGTACGAAGCACCCATCCACTCACTGCAAACCAGCGGTTCGTCTAACGGCGAGAGCACGCGCGGTGTAGTGAAGGCGAGGATATGCGAGCCTCGTGCAGTGCTTCGAGGACGCTGGAGTGAATTCGAACCCAGGTACATCCCAACGCGACCTTCCATGAGTGCATAATAGGCGAGCGACGCACGACGGCCGTGACCGTGAGGGTCCTCTACTGGGGAGTGACTAACGACGGGGTGGGTCCGGTTTTGAGAGACGGTGGTCGAAGGTGATTTGTGAGCAATGTAGCAACACGAGACTGGATTCAGAGTCGGTAAACTGATCTAGCGATGAAAATTACAATTAATTACGGTTGGCGAGTGTCCTTCGAAATCGGACCGCACGTCTGTCACGTGACGCCCTTCGACATATTGAATGTCGGCCCACCTGCCGGTTCGCACGCCCGCCGTTCGCGTCGTCCCGCTGGTTATCGCTTGCCTGTCGAGGTCGCACATGAGCCAATGACTATCACTCAGCATCCGCTCCCTCATCCTCGACCTCTGCTTGGGTTTTCGACTGTCGTCATCAAGGAGATTAAGCGAGCCTGTGGCGTCTCGTCTGCTTCGACGCACGAGGACTTTTTCTTGAGGCGGCGTCGGAAAACTCGAAGATGCGCCCATCAAATTGTCGCTGACCAATGAGGTCATTCGAGATGCCTGGATCAGGTAAAGCGTGAGGAATGGATCGGGCTCGAGAGTGGCAGTGGCCTCTTGCAGTGTTCGAGATCCAGCGTTCTTCACTATTGGCAGAATCAACTTCTTCCCCATGGGCAGAGATAGTAATGCTGCATCGACACTGGCTGCATCGACGGGCTCCACTCTTACCACCCGAGTACAGAGGCCGCTATTCGGAGCACTAACATCTTCTCACACGTGCACCACAGCCAACACCCCGTCGGTCATTTTCGGCCATATCGCGAAGACACATCCGCATTGTCCACAATCGGCAATGCCTTGGCTCGTTCCACCCTGACTCCACCATGGTGTGGATACATTGTGATATTCCGGTCGCTCTGGTGGCATCGCATCCATGTCACCCTTTGAAGGCGAAATATATCTCATAAGATGTTCTCGCCAACGAACCGAACTTGACACCAAGCACAAAAGTCAACGCTATGACGAAATCGGGCAATGGCATGCGTGGGAGCTGACAAGGTCGATTTCCCATGGGCCCACTTCGCCTCCACAGAATTTGTCGAAACCACGTCGCACATTGCAGACTGACCAGCGGACACGGGGTAAGCTCACGAGCATTAGGAGGATGCAAATAGAGCATGAGCTTCATTCCCTTCCCAGTATATGTACCGTCCACTCCTCCCTCTTACAGAACGGTGTTCAAAGGATGGGTGCCGCAGGAGTGGTGCTGCGCACGCATGAGCCAGGCGCAGAGAAATTAGAATGGAAACATGTGGGTTAATTATTTGTATTAACTATTTAAACCAGTTTGGTTGTTAGAAATAGAGACTTGCATAGGCATGGAAAAATATCCCTACGTGCATACTGCTGACATCGTTCTAAGCATGACCATTGCAGTGATTAGACCAGATTTACTCCGGTCAAATGTCAAGTTTAAATCTCTGAGCTGGAACAACCTTTTTCATAGTAAAACTCCCATCTCTCCCAACCAGCTCCAACTTTTGGGCGGAGTTGGGATCCCAATCCCGATCCCAATGATAAAAGGTGAAACTCCTCAAAGGAGACCCAATAATAGCACGCAGAGTGACGATGTTTTTGAGAACTGGCATCAGCTCTGGTTGGTCAGTGGGACTAATATGTTCGATCTGCAGACTCTCCAACCTGGGGCAAAGTACTTCGGGTATCTGGCCCTCCCAGATCGGTTCAGAAGTACCCTGTGCATTCATTGGGATAAACGCCTCAAAGAAGGTGACATATGGATAATCTAGATGCTCCTCGTGGAGAACCAAGGTTTCCAGAGCTGGTAACGATCCAAGGATCTTTGGGATATCATTGAAATATGAGGTTGAAATCTCGGTTGTGGATAAGCTCAGGAGCTTCAATCCTGATAGCTGTGCGTTGACTGCGACGTACTTTTCCCAGAGGTAATCGGGTTCCTTCTCATAACCAACAAGTACTTCCAATTCACGAACCTGTGGAAGTTTCAAAGTAGCAAGTCTGGAGAGCGACGTAACCAATCTAGTGCAGACAGGCATTTCTGTCAACCAGTCCTGTCTTGGTTCGTCCACATCAGAAGCAAACCTTCCCTGGTATCTCTCAAGCTTGTGGAACGTTTGACTAGCCAAGGGTGACAGACGAGAGGTGTAAACAATAAGAACCTTGAGTGTATGGAAAAGGGGTGCATCTGGCGGCGATTGTGTGTTTGACCGCATGCCCAAGCCTAATAGCCTCATCCTCATTTCTTTGAGGCTATGGAAGGAAAAGAAATAATCAATGGGAAGTTCCAAATCCTCATCAGTTGCAATGTATTCCGACTCCCTAGGAAGTGGAGGGTATTCTAACCCTGTAAAGGGGTCACCATCGTTATACACTGAAGCCCTGGATAACGGAACTATGCCAAGTGCGCTTGAAACCCCAATGAAGGTTCTGTCTCCTTGCAATTCAATATCGAATTTCTCCACTGGTTCATGGACGATCCATTCCTGCAATTCTGACCCTTCACCAAAGCTCAATCGAAATGAGAAACTTTGTTCCTTGGCCCGGTGTGATGCCGCAATAGCACCAAAGGCTGGGATGAGTGCATTTCTTTCTGCACCTCTTGACCATCGTTTGTAGTGCAGATGAAGCTTCCTCAGTTGCCTACAGAAAGGCACAATAGTCTTGCCTTGTGGATTTGCACTTACATTGCGCCCTCCAGCAGCAAATGCCTGGAAGAAAGCGCTGCTCAGTGCATTGGGGCTACAAAGCCTCATCGACAACTCTTCCAAAGCTGGGGTTAGTCCCAGCATATAAGCCAACAGCCATCCACTGCATTTGATTTCCAGCTGCAGACAGGTCAAGCTCTGAACGGCAAAAATGGGGTGCAAAGCCACAAGCTGCAAATTCCCTCTCCATTTCCTCCATTGGCCACATTTTATCTCCAACTCGCCTAAACGAGGGCAATGAAAATGTTCAAGGGCACCGAGGTTATTAGAATCATATCTCAGAATCGAACATGAGGGCATATACACAGGCTGGAAAATATCAGCATACGGTGGGAATATGATAGAGGATTCTTCGAGGGCAGGAAAGATCTGGCCTGCCATCCATTGGATAGAAACACACTTCAGGCGCAAGTTGCGGAGTGTCTGGGTCAGAGAAAGGTCAACGCCTGGCGGATGAATTGGGAGGGAGAGATAATGAGCCTCAAGGATCTCCAGCTTGTGAAGGCATGGGAGGATATCGACAGGATTCTGCATCCTCCGACAAGTAAGTCTGAGGGTTGTGAGGGATGAGAAGATTTGGATGTGAGTAGGTTGCACAAGGTGGAGTGCAGCATCAGGGTGAAACACCTCCATGACAGTAAAGCGTGGGGTGACAGTTGTGGTGATTGCGGTGAGAAGTGGCTCCAGGAAGTTGCCAAGGTCGCAACTTGCGGCGAGTTTGAAGGACTCAAGATGCCGCAAAGGATGCATAATTTGCAAATCCTTGTATTCTCCAGGAGGTGGAAATGAAACGAGTACAAGTGAGCGCCATCTGGATGCTGCCTCACTTGCAGCCATAAAGCATGCATGAAATTCGACAGGATTAAACCAGTGTTTATACCACCAATCGTCAACAGTCATATCTTGTATATCAACAGTCACATCAAGGAGCCACCCCCTGCCAAACCTCTCGATAACTTCCTTCTTCGTCCGACTGTAGATCCTCAGTTGAGAGTGGATGCCCGGAGTAGAAAGCATAATATTGCGCCAGTACCGGCACACAAGCATTAAATTCGTTTGAAAGTGCGGATCATCTTGGACCGCGTATAGAAAGATCTCGGAGAATATTTCCACAGGGAAACGGTGGGCTCTGAGATGAAGCGGCGATTGATAGGTACCGTCCCCCGGCAGCAAAGGATGGGTTTTGTAAAAAGTGGACGGGAAGGAGGACGAGGTATTCAAGGTCAAGCCAAGGTAGCGCGCGTTGAAGTCAGACCAATTGAAGTCAGACCAATCGAAGTCAGAATCCATGGGGAATGGTGGATATGGGTCTGGGTAGATTTCCGTGATCTAATGGGTATCGATTCAAGCGTACTGGGAGAGAGCAGGGGTCAGAGAATGCTAATCCGCTCGCCGCACGGAAAGCGTGTGGCGCGGCCTGGAAGACAGGACAGCCTTTACAGGCCGGGCTCCCCGTAAATGCAGACTGGACGGGACAAATTATGTGCTCCCTCGAGAAGTATTGATGAGGCGAATCAGATCTCATTCTCCCTTGGCCCGACCCGCGTGCCCTTGTTCGCGAAACGGGCACGCGTCTGGTATGGAACCGTGGGGCTCCACCAGTCGAGATGGATTCACGATCGATTGGATTAGGTAGGGACGAATCAGTGGCTCACGCATCACCTGTACGAACGAAATAACGACTTCGTCCTATGGATGACTCAAACGCCGAGAGGCCTAGTAGTCGAACTAGCTACAATCTATACATCGACTGTCCAATATATATGTATTTATGGCTGTCCAGTCCAAAGGGACCTCTTTGTGGCCAGGTTTAAGTGATTTGAAACCATAGAAATTTTGGACAATAGTCAGGTCACTCGTCCTCTTTTCTGAGTGCTCCCCAACAGGGCTGGTGTTAATTGAGGAGGTTCCAATTGGCCCAGAAGTCATGACTGCCGTTGAGGGGCTGGTCTATTCCGTACGCGAGGAGAGTACCGCGCGGGCGTGAAGGTGCAATAAGCGAAGGATTCTAATTAATGTAAAGAGAGACGTACGAGGGTAAGCGTGCGAGCGCCCAGAGGGTTTCAAGGCTGCGGAGCTTGAGCTATTTGTCGATTGCTCGGGGTCCATGTACTCCACACTGAAAAGCAGTGCTCGCGTGACCCAGTAGTTGGTGATGAGACGGCGTATCGCTCTCTCCCCCCTTCTTCTACGTCCAGCGATGGGGCTCCACGGAGGTCGGTGGTGACCACGATATCTCGACGTTCGCCACAGCTGAGGACGAATAGGGGTGTATCACGACCTCTCTCGCGGAACGACGGCGAGCCGCAGTGCAAGGTGTCGTCTACAGCGAACGATACTGACGACTTCTATTATGCACCAGTTGGCAAAAGAGTATATACGCGGAGCCTGTGCTGAGATTCGAAAGGACGGTGAGACGAGTCCGCGAGCAGGTTCTTTTGGAGGGACGAACATAGAGTTGTGGGTGAGAGGAATGTCAATCGTGGGGGTCGTGAACAGGGTATTGCAGTGGATGCAATAGACAGAGTGCTGACACCGCGGTACGAAAGACCGAGGACACTACGTTGCGAATGCTCGTCGGAGCGGGCGTGCGATCTTGCAGAGTGGTAGCGGACGCAACAGCAGATGATAGCAGCTGGCATCAAGCTGTGAGCAAAATTATCAATGATCAGCACGCCGCCCGTCGGACAGTAAGTTGCTCGCCAGTTCGGAGGCCCAGTTCACGGCTTCGGTCCCACCGCCACTTGATAGGCCCTGTGACGAGATGAATGCCATCATGCGGTGGAGTGTCTTATCCGCTCTCTGGGAGCGAGTCGACAAGTGAGTTGCGTTCGTCGGGCGAGATGAGATGGAGGTCAAGAGCGGTGCCAGCCTGGGTCTCAGGCCGAGCGTAATTGTACTAACAAACCAGCGCTCCTAATTCAATGTGGCATTATTTGGAGTCGGGATGGGGAATAACTCATGGGCGAGAACAACGGATGAGCTATCTACAACCCTCGAAGATTGGCCAACAACATATCCCAACTCTCAACTTGGCCGATCTCACCGCTCCATCGTACATGGCGGTGAAAGCGGTTTCAATTCATGTATCGAGGCAACTAAAACATCTTTGACTGGTAATCTAAAGAGTTTGCCTCCTTCCACTTTCACGAACGTATCCTTCGTCGCTAGATCGAGTCCGAGAAATGAGAGTTGTAGGCAGTGTGGACCTTCGAGAGGCTTGGCTTTGGCACCTGGACAAATGACCGGTTTCAACAGGAACTACTTTTTTAATGACGCACCCAGGAACGGCGCACACAATATTCTTCATGAATCACGCCGCGTCTTCGCAAGTGGTTCAGCGGGCGGTTTTCACAAGCCTGAGAACAAGTCCAACACGTTGAACGTGAACATTGGTTGAAAGATTCCCTTGACGACGCGATTTCAAACTCCGCAGACCAAACAAAGTTTCTTCACCCAGCGCGAGTTCGCGTTCATCCTTGAGAACGATGTCTACCTTCGTTCCAATTCTTTCAAGGACTCGGACGATCCGACCTGAAGAAGCAGATTGAAAAATTGAATCCCAGTCGTTTCGAAATCGGAGCAGTGTACAATGCAAGGGTTAGTGCTCAGTTGCGAAACCAACCGTCCTTCCCGACGACCTCGCCATAGCCAAAAGACAAGAAGAGCCTTCGGCCTGGTCACCTACAACCCCTCAAACGTGAACTCGTCTTTGATATTGACATGACGGACGTACGAAATAACGACTTCGTCCCACGAATGGCTCAAACGCCAAGAGGCGTAGTAGTCAAAGTAGCCACAATCCATACATTGACTAATCAAGATCTATTTCTGGCTGTCCAGTCCAAAGGAGCCTCTTTGCGTCCGGTCGTTTCAGAGGTATTACACCATAGAAAACCCTGGACAACAGTAAGGTCACTCGTCCTCTTTCCTGAATGCTCCCCAACAGGGCTTGTATTAAGAGAAGAGGTTCTAATTGACCCAGAGGTCATGGCTGTCATTGGGGGGATGGCCTATCCCGTACGTGAGTGGAGTACCGCGAGGGTGTGCAGGTGCAGTAAGCGAGGAATTCCAAGTAATGTAAAGAGAGACGTACGAGGGTAAGCGTGCGAGCGCCCAGAGGTTTCGAGAATGCATAGCTTGAGCTATTTGTCGATTGCTCGAGGTCCAGGTACTCTACACTACAAAATAGTACTCGTATGACCCATTAGCAAGCGTGCTGGGTGCGTGATGAAACGATGCATCGCTCCCTCGCCGTCTCTTCCGCTCCAGTGGTATCACCCCGGTGGGACTCCACGGAGGTCGGCGGTGACCACGATGATATCCTGACGTTCGCCACAGCTGAGGACGAACGGGGGCGTATCACGATATCTCTCTCGCGGAACGACGACCAGTTGCAGTGCAGGCAGGCTGTTGTCTACAGCGAACGACACTGACGACTTCTTTGTGGCAATGCGTACATACGTGGAGCCTGTGCTGAGATTCGAGAGGACAGTGAGACGAATCTGAGAGCAGGTGCTTTTCGACGCTCGAGGGACGAACATGGTGTTGTGGGTGAGAGGAATGACAATTGCGGGGATCGTGAACAGGGTTTGTAATGGGTGCAAGAGACAGGGTGCTGACAGCGCCGTACGAAAGACAGAGGACACCAAGTTGCGAATGCTCGTCGAAGCGGGCGGGCGTGCGATCTTGCGGGGCGGTATCGGACGCAAAGCAGATGATAGTAGCTGGCCTCGAGCTGTGAGCAAAATTACCAACGGTCAGCACGCCGCCAGTCGGATAGTAAGCCTGGCGTTGCTGCTCACCAGTTCGGGGGCTCAGTTCACGGCGTTGGACCCCACCACCCTTTGAGAATGCCCGTGATGAGATGGTTACCATTATGCGGTCGATTTGGGGGTTTGTTTCGTCTTATTCGCCCTTGTGGGTGTACCGGCGCGGGCTCCAGCAAGGCGAACAGCCAGTCGTCACACTTGTACCCGCATTCATCTTGCAAAGGCGTTCTACGCGTGTTTATTGCAGAATATAGGAGCGAGTCAACAAGTAAGTCGCGTTCATCGGGCGAGATGGAGGTCAAGAGCAGTTGAGCCTGGGCGTTGCCACCCGAACCCTTGAGAAACCTAATAGCCGTGATAGTACCAACAAGCCACATTATTGGATAGCCCTGTCGAAGGTAAGGGTTGGCCGGGACTCACGCGCGAAAATAACAGATGAATAAACTCTAACCTTCGAACAGTGATATCTCAACTCTCATCGCCTCATCGTACATTGGTCTAAGCGACTTCAATTCACATATCGAGGTAACTAAGATATCTCTTTCACTTGTCCTTCGAGCACTTTGCCCCCAAACGGTCATCCTCGTTTAGAGAAGTTAATCCAGGTTACACTAAAGGCAAATACAGAAGGCCAAGGGGCTCTCTAGTCCTACTCTTTAGACCCCTTCAGGCTCAACAAGGGAGGTTCCGGTCGAATCGGGCGCTCTAATCTCCGTCGAGCGGTGGGTCTTTTAGGAGATGGTGGAGGTGAAGTGAACCAGCGTTAGCTGAGTGTTTAGGATATGTAGATAAAGATGTACAAGGACAAGAATACAAATGCTGGGAGGACTCGGAGGATCTTAGTGCTTGGGTACATTGCCGACCACTCTAGATGGTGTGAGCGTTCAGATACTTCTTAGCGAGAACAATGACAGTGTTGATTAATGGGCTCTGTATTGATCTCGTGATGAAACGATCTATCACTCACTCACTCGCCGCCCTACATCACTGATGGAGGGACACTCAATCGAGGGAGCTTGACGGACGACTTGTGTTCACCAGAAGCGGGAACGAATGGTTGTACCACCACCTCGGGCGGTGCACACAAATGGGTAGTACGACGCACCCGCGCACCCACTGCAGAGCAGCGGTTCGTCCCACAGGGAGAGGTCCTTGAGAGACTCCTTCACGCGCTGTGTAGCGAAGGTGAGGATATGCGAGCCTCGTGCAGTGCTTCGAGGACGCTGGAGTGAGTTCGGGGGCAGGTACAACCCAATGCGACTTGCGATGAGGGCGTAATGGGCGAGCGATGAACGAAATGGAATGAAATGAGGCGCGACGAACGACGGCAGTGACTATGAGGGACCTGTACTGGGGAGTGGCGCGGGACTAACGACGGGGTGCTCTTCTCAGTTGGAGTAGCGTGTGCGGTCTTGATAGACGATGGATCGAAGGCAATCTGTGAGCAAAGTAGCAAGACGAACCGACTTCGGAGTCGGTAAAACTGATCCAGTGATGAAAATTATGGTCAGGAGAGTGAGGGGATGCGATGTGGGCCATCGAGCGGGTTCTACAGAATGGGTGGATGAGCTTGGTATCTTGATATATGACTGCTTCGACAGGAGCAATCTTTATATTGACCTACCAGACTCGAGACGCGCAGCATTCTTCATGCACCCACCGCGTCTTCGTCGCGGGACTTCTTTGCGTGCCACAGAGGGATATTCGCGGCTTAAGGTGAGGTGCCTCTCGACGCAAAATCAATAAGGGCTGCAAACCGACGCAAGGGTCGACGGGTGAGCGACAATGGGTCGGGCGAGGGGAGGGCCGTTGGCGATATTCGTTGGAGAGGAATGTGCGACCTCACGCGATAGTCGTAAACGTGATCGGCAATGCACGTCTAAAATAGGCTGACCTATGAGCCAAGAAACAAATGGTCAGCAGATCATTCGACTCGGAAAGTAAGGGAAGCGGAGTTGAAATAAGAACGAGCGACGTAAACGAGAATGGATCACTGAACGAAGGAGGAAACCCTGTCCCAGACGAAAGATTTGAGCCTACGCTGGGCAGATGCTGCTCTTGACCTTTCGGGCGAGAATGAATCACCTGTCCTTCGAAGGCAGAAACGGACTGCGCCTCTGCCGTGTGAGGGTCTAATCGATCTCGTTGCTGGCATCCTTTCATCGTAATGAACGCACTCACGATTTCGACCCATGTAACGGTTCACACACTCGCCGTTCGCATCGTACAGCTGTTCGTCATTTGCACCTCGAGGGCGCACATGAACCAAATGACTGTCACTCAGCATCCGCTCCCTCATCCTTGTCCTCGTCCTCTGCGAGTTCTCGACTGTCGTCATCGAGGTGAGTAGGCGAGTCTGCGCCGTTTCGTCTGCTCCGGTGCACAAGAGACGGCGTTGAAATACGCCCATCAATTGATCGCTGACCAATGAACTCATTCGGGTTGTCTGGCTCAGGCCGAGTGGGAAGTGAGAATGATGTCCTTTGTTACCATCGGAACCGAGAATGGCATTGCAGTGTTCGAGACCCAAGAATCAACTTCTTCCCCACTGGTTGCATCGACGGCTCCACTCTTACCACCAGAGTAAAGAGGCCGCTAGCCGGAATCCACCGCAGCGGAGGGACTCGACTACAGCGAACGGCACTGACGGCGCCTTTCATGCTTCATGCGCCTGGTAGAAAAGACGTATATACACGAAGAATATACTGAGATTCGAGAGCAATGATTGGAGTCGGTATGGGTGAATAACTCATGCGCGAGAACAACGGATGAATAACTAGAACCCACGAAGGGTGATTGAGATTGTCAACTCGTTGACGAGCCTCTGGTGAGGAACACCAATCGGCGGTGATAATGGGAGATGTCGTGTTCACCAGAAAGCGGGGGTTGTATGAAGCACCCATGCACTCACTGCAAACCAGCGGTTCGTCTAACGGCTGGAGATCCTTCCTTCACGCACGGTGTGGTGAAGGCGAGGAGCCTCATGCAGTGCTCCGAGGACGCTAGAGTGAGTTCGAACCCAAGTACATCCCAACGCGACTTGCCATGCGTGCATAATAGGCGAGCGACGAATGACGGCCGTGACCGTGAGGGTCCTCTACTGGGGAGTGACGCGGTACTAACGACGGGGTGGGTCTGGTTTTGAGAGGCGGTGGGTCAAAGGTGAGCTGTGAGTAATGCAGCAACACGAGACCGAGTTCAGACTCGGTAAACTGACCTAGCGATGAAAATTACATTCACGGTCGGCGAGTGTCCTTCGAAATCGGACTGCACATCTGTCATGCGACACTCTTCGACATATTGAGTGCAACCACGATGTCGGTCCATCTGCCAGTTCGCACGCCCCCCGTTCGCGTCGTCCCGCTGGTTATCGCTTGCTCGTCGAGGTCGCACATGAACCAATGACTATCACTCAGCATCCGCTCCCTTGCCCTTGACCTCTGCTTGGGTCTTCGATCGTCATCATTGAGGAAATTAGCGAGCCTGTGGCGTCTCGTCTGCTTCGACGCAAGAGGACTTTCTTGAGGCGGCCTCGGGAAACTCGACGATGCACCCATCAAATTGTCGCTGACCAATGAAGTCATTCGGGGTGCCTAGATCAGGCCAAGCGTGGGGAATGGATCGGGCTCGAGAGTGGCGGTCGCCTCTTGCAGTGTTCGTGTTTTTCACCATGGGCAGAAGTGTCAATGCCGCATCGACACCGGCCGCATCTACGACTCCACTCTTACCATGAGAGTAAGGAGGCCGCTAGGAGCACTAACATCTTCTCACACGCGCACCGCAGCCAACACCCCGTCGGTCATAATTTTCGGCCATATCGCGAAGCCACATCCGCATTGTCCACAATCGGCAATACCTTGGCTTGTTCCACCCGACTCCACCATGGTGTGGATACATTGTGATATTCCGCCTGCTCTGGTGACATCGCGTCCATTTCCCATTTCATCCTTTGAAGGCGCAACATACCTCATGAAATGTCCTCGCCGACGAGCCGAACTTGACACTAAACACAAAAGTCAACGCTATGACGAAATCGGGCAATGGCATGCGTGGGAACTGACAAGATCGATCTCCCATGGTCCCACTTCGCCTCCCAGAATTTGCCGAAACCGCGTCGCACATTGCGGACCAGCGGACACGGGGTGAGCCCACGAGCATCAGGAGGACGCAAATAGAACATGAGCTTCATTCCCTTCCCAGTATACGTATCATCCACTCCTCCCTCTTGCAGACCGGTGTCCAAAGGGTGGGTGCCGCAGGAGTGGTGCTGCACGCATGAGCCAGGCGCAGAGAAATTAGAATGAAAACATGTGGGTGAATTATTCGTATTAATTATTTAAAACCAGTTTCGCTGTTAGTAATAGAGACTTGCATAAGCATGGAAAAGCATTCCAATGTACATACTTCTGATGTCGTTCTAAGCGTGATCATTGCAGTGATTAGGCCAGAATTACTCGGGTCAAATGTCAAGTTTAAATCTCTGAGCTGGAATAACCTCTTCCATAATAAAACTCCCATCTCTCCCAATCAACTCCCACTTTTTGTCGGAATAATCATAAAAGGTGAAACTCTTCAAAGGAGACCCAATAATAGCATGCAGAGTGACGATGCTTTTGAGAACTGGCATCAGCTCTGGTTGGTCATTGGGACTAATATATTCGATCTGCAGACTCTCCAACCTGGGGCAAAGTACTTTGGGTATCTGGCCCTCCCAGATCGGTTCAGAAGTACCCTGTGCATTCATTGGGATAAACGCCTCAAAGAAGGTGACATATGGATAAACTAGATGCTGCTTGTGGAGAACCAAGGTTTCCAGAGCTGGTAACGATCCAAGGATTTTTGGGATATCATGGAAATATGAGGTTCCATACTTGGTTGTGGATAAGCTCAGGAGCTTCAGTCCCGATAGCTGTGCGTTGACTGCGACGTACTTTTCCCAGAGGTAATCGGGCTCCTTCTCATCACTAACAAGTACTTCCAATTCACGGACCTGTGGAAGTTTCAAAGCAGCAAGTCTGGAGAGCGACGTAACCAATCTAGTGCAGACAGGCATTTCTGTCAACTGGTCCTGTCTTGGTTCGTCCACACCAAGAGCATATTCTTCGTGGTATCTCTCAAGCTTGTGGAGGGTTTGACTAGCCAAGGGTGACAGTCGAGAGCCCCAAACAATAAGAACCTTGAGTGCATGGAGAAGGGGTGCATCTGGCGAGGATTGTGTGTTTGACCCCATGCCCAGCCATAAGTGCTCCATCCTCACTTCTTTGAGGCTATGGAAAGAAAAGAAAAGATCAATTGGAAGCTCCAAATAATCATCTGTTGCAATATATTCCGACTCGCTAGGAGGTGGAGGGTATTCTAACGCTGTAAGGCGGTGATGACCATCACCCGCTGAAGCCCTGGATAACGGAACTATGCCAAGTGGGCTTGAAACCCCAATGAAGGTTCTGCGTCCTTGCAATTCAATATCAAATCTCTCCACTGGTTCATGGACGATCCATTCCTGCAATTCCGACCCTTCACCAAATCTCAATCCAAATGAGAAAGCTTGTTCATTGGCCAGGTGTGATGCCATAATAGCACCAAAGGTCGGGATGAGTGCATTTCTTTCTGCGCCTCTCGACCATCTTTTGTAGTGCAGATGAAGCTTCCTCAGTTGCCTACAGAGTGGTGCAATGGCCCGGCTTGATGGCCCTACACTTGTATTGCGCCCTCCAGCAGCAAATGCCAGCAAGAACGCACTGCTCAGTGCATGGGGGTTCGAAAGTCCCATGCATAGCTCTTCCAAGGATGGGGCAAGTCCCAGCATATAAGCCAACAGCCGCTCACTGCATTTGATTTCCAGATGCAGGCAAGTCAGACTCTGAGCAGCAAAAATGGGATGCAGAGTGGCGAGCTGCAGATTCCCCCTCCAGGCCCTCCATTGGCCACATTTTACCTCCAATCTAGCCAGTGGGGGATGATGAAAATGTTCAAGGGTGCGAAGGTTATTGGAGTGATATTTCAGAATCGAACAGGATGGCATATACACAGACTGGAGAGCATCAGGGTTGTGTGGGAATATGATAGAGCATTCTTTGAGGGCAGGAAAGATCCGGCCTGCTATCCATTGGACGGAAACAGACTTCAGATGCAAGACACGGAGGATCTGGGTTAGAGGAAGATCAACTCCTGGTGAATAGATTGGAAGGGAAAGATGATGGGCTTCAAAGATCTCGAGATTATGAAGGCATGGGAGGATATCGACAGGATTCTGCATCCTTCTACAAATAAGTCTCACGGTTGTGAGGGATGAGACGATTTGAAAGTGAGCAGGTTGCACAAGGTGGAGTGCAGCATCACGGTGAAAGACCTCCATGACAGTAAAGCGTGGGGTGACAGTTGTGGTGATTGCGGTGAGAAGTGGCTCCAGGAAGTTGCCAAGGTCACAACTGCCGTCGAGTTTGAAGGACTCAAGATTCTGCAAAGGGTGTATAATTTGCAAATCCTTGTATTCTCCAGGGGGTGGAAATGAAACGAGTACAAGCGAGCGCCATCTGGATGCTGCCTCACTTGCAGCCATAAAGCATGCGTGAAATTCGACAGGATTGAAATCCTCGTCACTTATCCATTTACCTGTCTCGGGTTCATACCATTGTGGACCAACAGTCACATCAAGGAGCCATCTTCTCCCAAATCCCTCGACGTCTTTCTTCTTTGTCCAACTATTGATCCTCAATTGAGAGTGGATGCCGGGAGTGGAAAGCATAATATCGTGCCAGTGTTGGCACACAAGCATCAAATTCGTTTGAGAGTGCGGATCGTCTTGGACAGCGTACAGAAAGATCTCGGAGAATATTTCTACAGGGAAACGGTGGGCTCTGAGATGAAGCGGTGATTGATAGATACCGTCCCCCGGCAGCAAATGATGGTTTTTGTAAAAACTGGATGGGAAGGAGGACGAGCTATTCAAGGTTAAGCCAAGGTAGCGGGAGTTGAAGTCAGACCAATCGAAGTCAGACCAATCGAAGTCTGAATCCATGGGGAATGATGGATATGGGTCTGGGTAGGTTTCCGTGATTTAATGGGTATCGATTCAAGCGCACTGGGAGATAGCGGGGGTCAGAGAATGCTAGTCCGCTCGCCGCACGGAAAGCGTGTGGCCTGGGAGACAGGCCAACCTTCTATGGCCGGGCTCCCCGTAAACGCAAACTGGACGGGACGATTATGTGCCCCCTCGAGAAGTTTTGGTGGGGCGAATTAGATCTCCATTCACCCTTGACCGACTCGCGCCCCGTTGTTCGCGAAGCGGGCACGCGGCTGGTATGGAACCGTGGGGCGCCACCAGTCGAGATAGATTCACGATCGATAGGATTAGGTTGGGACGAATGAGTGGCTCATGCATCCTCCGTACGTACGAATTA